>ULWC01035951.1_pt1 | contig 10740 bp, 8 predicted proteins | sample 1959931 | NCBI WGS metagenome assembly ULWC01 (sample SAMEA4835801, study PRJEB28245) | human gut metagenome | biome: gut microbiome; material: fecal sample | place: Denmark | collected 2008
CTTATTCTTAATAAAGCCGATGCCATAGGGGATGCCGCTCTCCTGCGAGTAGCCGAGCGCTGCATCCAGACCGGAATCCGGCACGCCGATGACCACGTCCGCTTCCACGGGGTGTTCCTGTGCAAGGAACCGGCCGGCCTGCTTGCGGGCCTCGTGCACCGAGCTGCCCTCGATGATGCTGTCCGGGCGGGAGAAATAGATGAACTCGAACACGCACATCTGGGTGTCCGGCCGACCGCAGTGATCCTTGATGCTGCGCAGCTCACCGGTTTTTGCGTCTGCCACCACGATCTCGCCGGGCTCCACATCCCGCAGCAGAGTGGCACCAGCGGCATCCAGCGCACAGCTCTCGCTGGCAAACACGTAGCCGCCGCCGGGCAGGGTGCCGATGCACAGGGGCCGGTAGCCGCGGGGGTCACGCACTGCAATGAGTTTGGTGGCCGACATGATCACCAGACTGTAGGCACCCTCCAGCACATCCATCGTCTTGCTGATGGCGGTCTCGATGCTGCCCATGCGCAGGCGGTTGCGGGTGATCAGGTAGCAGATCACCTCGGTATCGGAGGAGCCGTGGAAGATGGCACCTTCATTTTCCAGCTGGCGGCGCAGCTCGATGGCGTTGGTCAGGTTGCCGTTGTGGCACAGTGCCATGGTGCCGCGGCCGTGCCGGACGATCATGGGTTGTGCATTGGCGCGCACACGGCTGCCTGCCGTGGCGTAGCGCACGTGACCGGTAGCCATGTGCGCATTGGGGTTTGCCAGACTTGCCAGCACCGCCGGGGTGAACACCTCGTTCACAAGGCCGAGGTCGCGGTGGCCGACAATGACGCCATCATCGTTCACGGCGATGCCGCAGCTCTCCTGACCACGGTGCTGCAGGGCATACAGAGCCGAGTAGGCCGCAGCGGCCACATCCTCGGTACCGGCACGGTCGTAAATGCCGAAAACGCCGCATTCTTCGTGCAGCGGATATGCAAAATCAGACATTGGTTCTCCTTTACAGCTGGGCGATCTCAGCCTGCAGCTTTTCCTCTTTGGCAGCGATCTGTGCGGCCATGGCGGTGCGCTCTGCTGCCAGCTTTTCGGCCAGAGCGTCGTCGCTCAAAGCCAGAATTTCCGCAGCCAGCCATGCGGCGTTCTTGGCACCGTTCAGAGCCACCGTTGCCACCGGGATGCCGCTGGGCATCTGCACCGTGGCAAGCAGGGCATCCATGCCGTCCATGGCACCGCCCTTCATGGGAATGCCGATCACCGGCAGGGTGGTGTTGGCAGCAAAGGCACCCGCCAGATGTGCTGCCATGCCTGCTGCGCACAGGATCACGCCGAAGCCGTTGGCACGGGCGCTTTTGGCAAACTCCGCTGCCCCGGCAGGGGTGCGGTGTGCCGAAAGGATGTGCGCCTCAAAAGGGATGTCCAGCGCTTTCAGCTGGGCACATGCGCCCTTTACCACCGGCCAATCGCTGTCAGAACCCATGATCACAGCCACTTTACGAACCATATCCAAACCTCTCTTTCTCAACCGACAAACAAAAAAGGCTGCGGTACACCCGTACCACGGCCTTTAATTCTGCGTATGCTCTCCCGACGCTTTGCACAAAGTTGCACGATGCCCCTGACATGCCCGAATGTTGTTTCGACCCATGAGACCCGGCAGCATCTTCATCATTGAAGTTCTCCTCCGCAGTTCCTTGTGCTTGCGTTTTCAGGCGGCGGAAAAGCCCTTTCTGCGGGCCGCCGTCCCTGTACTACATACAGTTTACGGCAAAAAAACATCTTTGAAAAGAGTGTTCCCACAAATTCTACCTTGTGTTTTCATGCCGTCAAAAAACTTTCAAAAGTTTTGTGCAGTTTCGACATTGTTTTTCTTTTTAAGTATGACTTATAGTTTAAGTATATTTTATGTAAATAGGATGCGTTAACTTTTTGTACAATAGACGGACTTTTTTAAAAAATAATTTTTGCTGTAATTGCCCGTGCAGCACGGATGAGGTCCGCCGGGGCACAGCACACCTGCGTGCCGATGCGCCCGCCGGAGACATAGACCTTCTCCTGCGTCAGCACGCTCTCATCGAACACAGTCTTATACTGCTTTTTCATGCCTACCGGGCTGCAGCCACCGCGCACATAGCCGGTGACCTTGTTGATATCGGCCACATGGATCATGGCAACGCTTTTTTCGCCCACACTGCGGGCAGCGGCTTTCAGATCCAGCTCTGCTGCCACCGGAATGACGAACACAAAATAGTTTTTGCTATTGCCCTGCGTCACCAGCGTCTTATACACGCAGGCAGGGTCTTCGCCCATGCTGCCTGCCACATCCACACCTGCCACGGCAACGCCCTCTTCATGAGCGTACTCGTGGGCGGTGTAGGGCACCTTCTCGCGCTCCAGAATGCGCATGGCATTGGTTTTTGCTTCTTTTCCCATTGTAGTATTCCCCTTTATATTTAGCTGGTTCTATTCTTAAGTATGATGGCATTGGGTCAGCGTCCTCGCCCTCTCCGTCATTGCTAACGCAATGCCACCTCTCCCAAAGTGAGAGGCTTTGGCAATCCACGCAACGTTTCCTGTTTTGCCAAGGGCTCCCCCTTTGGGGGAGCTGCTGAGCGCAAGCGAAGCTGAGAGGGCGAGCCTGCTTTTCCTTTTCCTGCCCCCATTCTACCACTTTCTTCAAAAAAATTCAAAATTCTCTTGACTTCAGTTTCCTGAAGTGATATCATAGCGTCACACACTTCAGAACCCTGAAGTTTGACACTGCAAGCTGCGGCAAAGGAGCCGGTCTCCCTCGCCGTTTCACACGATAAGGCAAAGGAGACAAAACACTATGATCATCGTACTCAAACAGGACGCACCTGAGGTACAGGTACGCGAGTTCTGCCACGAACTGCAGGATATGGGCCTGCAGATCAATGATTCCAAGGGCAGTGAGAGCCACATTCTGGGCCTGATCGGCGACACCAAGGCCGTGGCCGAGAGCTGGGTGCTGGCAAACCCGGTGGTGGAGACCTGCCGCCGCGTGACCGAGCCTTATAAGAAGGCCAACCGCAAGTTCCACCCGGACGACAGCGTGATCGATGTGGACGGCGTAAAGATCGGCGGCGGAAACTTTGCGGTCATTGCAGGCCCCTGCAGCATTGAGAGCGAAGAGCAGATCACCTACTGCGCACAGCGCGTGAAGGCTGCGGGTGCTTCCCTGCTGCGCGGCGGCGCATTCAAGCCCCGCACCTCGCCCTACTCCTTTCAGGGTATGCGCAGCGAGGGCCTCGACCTGCTCAAGCTGGCACGCCGCGCCACCGGTGCTCCTATCGTGACCGAGATCATGAACACCGAGCACCTGCCCCTGTTCGAGAATGTAGACCTCATTCAGGTGGGTGCCCGCAACATGCAGAACTTTGAGCTGCTCAAGGCCGTCGGCCGTCAGAAGAAGCCGGTGCTGCTCAAGCGCGGCCTTGCCAATACGCTGGAAGAGTTCGTGATGAGCGCCGAGTACATCATGGCTGAGGGCAACGAGAATGTCATCCTCTGCGAGCGCGGCATCCGCACCTTTGAGACCAGCATGCGCAACACCCTCGACCTTGCCGGTGTGGTGATGCTGCACAAGATGACCCACCTGCCCGTTATTGTGGACCCCAGCCATGCCTGCGGCCACGCATGGATGGTGCCGGATCTGGCAAAGGCCGCTGTTGCTGCCGGTGCCGACGGCCTGATGATCGAGGTGCACAACAACCCCGCCAAGGCAAAGTGCGACGGTGCCCAGAGCCTGACCCCTGACCAGTTCGATGAGCTGATGCAGTTCATCGGCAAAGAGGTGGAGTTCTTTGGCAAGAAGCTGAACTGATGATTTGAAAGATCCTCCGCTTCGCTCTGGATATATTCAGCGGAAAGAATATTTTTGATATTGCAAACAAGCCAGACCTGCGGGTCTGGCTTGTTTGCTTTTTCACGGGAGGGTTCGTGGATATAAACTGCATCTTCCGGTTCTGCCCCTTTTCCTGTGAAAAAAGCAACCCCGGGGCGCTTGCGGTCACCCCGGGGTTGTTACAAGAATGATCTACTTTTTCAGGAGATCAGGCTCTCTTCCTTGGCCTTATCCCAGACAAGGCAGGTTTGGAGCTTGGTCACATAGCGATAGGGGCGGAACTCGTTTTCCTTCACATCGTCCATCAGACCCTGCTCTTCCATCCAGCTGGCAGCCTGCCGCAGATGAAGGTCGGTGTCATCGATGTCGCTGAAGCTCTTCACCGTCTGCGGTTCCGGGCAGCCGGCCTTTTCCCAGATCAGGGTCGCCAGACCGGCGCGGTTGGAGGGCATGGGGACGCCGGGCATATTCAGCACGCGATAGATGCCGGTTCCGGTTTCGTAAATGCTCCACACGGCTGCACCGGTCAGCGCAACAGCCGCAATGCCGGCCACCACATCGCTGCTGCTGCCGCCGCCGGGATTGACAGGGTCAACATTTCCACCCTGATACAGCGCTTCGACGGTCACGTTGCAACCGGGCATCTTAAAGTGTGCGGTCTGCTCATCGCCCAGATTCAGCTCTCTGCCGTCGGCACGCACGGCGCTCCAGCCGAGGAACTCTGCGCCCTCTGCGCCCTCCGGGAGGTTTGCCGTCACGGTCACGGTGGTGTTTTCCGGCACAACGGTGGCAGTATCCAGCTCCTGCTCCCCGGCACCGAGGTTAGCGGTTGCCTTCGCATTTACAGCGTTGACGATGTTGCCGTTGGCATCTGCCAGATAGCGGTATTCCACGCCATCATCGCCGCGCTTATAGCCGATGATGTAGCCAGAATTCATGCTGAAGAGTTTCAGCTTGTTCTGGTAAGGAGAGCCCTCGTGGTCCGTTGTGATCTGACGGCCCCGCGCAGGGTCATCCACCCGGATCTTTGCCGTACCGACAAAGCTTTTTTTGATGTTGATCTGCTGGTCATTTCCCAGACTAATATCATCAGTATTATCCTCAAAGGTCACAGCCTTCAGGTCGATCTCCGAATCGCCTGCATCGGCCACACGGACACCGGTGACGCTGTTGCGGATGGTGCCGCCGTTCAGCTGCACATCGCCGCTTTCGCCCGAAATGTCAATGGCGATGCCGTTCGGCGCTTCGACCGTGCCGCCATTAAGGCGCAGACCTCCGCGGTTTTTGACAGCAATACCGGCGTCCGTAGTAAAGCTTCCGCCGTTGATCCGTACCTGACCCCAGTTGTTGTCAATGCAGCTGGCACCGGTGGCTATAAAAGTGCCGTCCTTAATTATAAATAGACCCGCATCATTTTTTATGCAATTGTAGTTCTGTCCCGAAGTGTAGTTACCGCCATCAACTGTCATTGTGGCAGAATTTCCGTTTGTAATGGCTCCTTCTGTTGAAACAATCTTTACATTGTTTAACGTCATTGTGGCAGAGTTATTGACAGCCGCATATTTATTGCCAGACACGCCCGTGTGATGGAACTGACTATCCATCACATGAACGTTGGCTGCACTGGTCAACGCACTGGCTTGTTCTGCCCATGCATCCACGTTTTTCAAAGTCAATTGTCCGCTGAAAGCCATGATTAAAAAAGTCCCGCCTCCAGTCTTATAAATACCGCCATCTACGGTCACGTCTGCTGGAGTATAGGTATACAGAAAATGACGGTTTTTACAGTCCACCGTAAAACCGTTATTGTTAATCTCTAGTTTTCCAGATCCCTTTGCTAACACAAATGGATCACCTGTACTAGTCACATTTCCGGTAATGTTTATGGTTACCGGTTCACTGGAAGTAACTATAATGCTACGTGTATAGGTGTCTTCCTTTACTTCATAAATGCCGCCCTTGGTGATTTCCATGCCCGTAGTGGGGATCGTCGTGGCCGTTTCCGCGTTTTCCTGTGCAGTTACGCCATTTTCAGGCGTACCCCCCCAGAGCAAGTGCATTGACCGGAAGGACAGATGTCATCATGCATGCCGCAAGCACTGCACTAATGAGCCGCATCTTCTGTTTTTTCATCCTCAAAACCTCTGCTTTCTGTTAAATTTCTGAGACTTATGTCTTGCATTTTTAGTATAGCACCTCTATTTTCTGCATACAATCTTCACCTGCACTGAAATTTGCCTTGTAATTTCTTCTAATTTTTGTTGCCTTTGCTCGAAATTTTCCGAAACTTCTCCCGGTAGTACCGGCCCCCCCGCATTCCATTTTTTGCGTATTTGTGTTATACTATAGTGTATTTGCAATCCACCCTGAAATGAGGTTTTTTTATGAAAGCACATATCGCACGCAATCAGAACGCCGGTGTCCCGCTGGTTCTGGGCTGGAACCTTTCCCCCGCCGACCGCGGCAAGCTGGAAGGCATGGCTCCTGCCTTTGGCATGAAGCTGCTGCTCGTCTCCCCTGCCGATGCGGGCAAGACCGTGGCCCAGCTGCTGGGCGAGGTGGAGACCAAGGCCGCCCGCACGCTGGTGCTGGAGCCGGGTGCCTGCCCGCCGGCAGTGGTTCTGGCCAACTTCAAGGAGAAGGATGTGGACACCCTGCTGGATCTGATGAAGCAGGCACAGGTCACCATTCCGCTCAAGGCCGTTGTGACTCCCTCCAACCGCAGCTGGGTGTTCGGCGATCTGCTGGCCCACCTGCAGGAGGAGCACGCCGCCTTTACCGCCGCAAAGGAGAACCACACCGTATGAAGACCCGCGCAAAACGTTTCGTCAGCGCCCTGCTGGCCGGGGTGCTCTGCCTGAGCCTGCTGGCAGGCTGTGCCTCCCAAAAAAAAGAGCTTACCCGCTATTCCACCGTTTTTTATGATGTGTTCGATACCGTAACGCAGGTGATTGCCTACTGCGAGAGCGAGGAAGAATTCAACACCCAGATGGATGCCCTGCACGCAGACCTTATTACCTATAACCAGCTGTATGATATCTACAACGATTACCCCGGCGTGACCAACGTCAAGACCATCAACGACAATGCCGGCAGCGCTCCGGTGGAGGTGGACGACCGCATCCTCTCCATGCTGGAGCTGGCCGACCAGATGTACCAGACCACCAACGGCAAGCTGAACATTGCCATGGGCAGCGTGCTGAATATCTGGCACAATTACCGCGAAGCTGCCGAAGCCGCCGAGACGGATGCCGACAACAAGCTGCCCACCATGGAAGAGCTGGAAGCAGCCGCCCAGCACTGTGATATCAACAACGTGATCATCGACGCGGATGCCAAGACCGTTTATCTGGCCGACCCGGAAATGTCGCTGGATGTGGGCAGCGTGGGCAAGGGCTACGCCGTGGAAATGGTGTGTCAGGCTGCCGAGGCCCGCGGCCTGACCAGCGCTCTGGTGAGCGTGGGCGGCAATCTGCGCGCCATTGGTGTAAAACCGGACGGCAGCCAGTGGACCGGCGGCGTGGAAAACCCGTGGAGCTCTTCGGATGTATACACTTCGGATTCCATGCTGGACGGTGCCATCAACATGAGCGATATGGCCCTTGTGACCAGCGGCGACTACCAGCGCTACTACGTGGTGGACGGCAAGCGCTACCACCACCTGATCGACCCGGACACCCTGTTCCCCGCCGCCTACTTTAACGGCGTGACCGTGCTGTGCAGCGACTCCGGCCTTGCCGACTGCCTGACCACCGGCCTGTTCTGCCAGCCGCTGGAGGACGGGATGAAGATCGTGGAAAGTCTGGACGGCGTGGAAGCCATGTGGTGCACACCGGATCAGCAGGTCATCACCTCTTCCGGCTGGGATTCCCATTTGAAAAAGTAACCCTTAAAACGGCAAAAGGCCGACGCAGTGCTGCGTCGGCCTTTTGCTGTTTTATCAGATGGTGAACTGCACCACACAGAATGCCGCGTAGATGCACAGCAGCGCAATGCCCTGCGGGCGGCTCAGCTTGCCCTTGAAGAGGGCGGGCAGGGTGAGCAGCAGCATCACGGCGAACATGACCGGGAACTCCAGCACCAGCGATGCATTGTGGCCGAAGAGCAGGGAGTTCTGCGGAATGCTAAAGGGTGCCACCACTGCGGAAACACCGCTCACCAGCACCAGATTGAACACGTTTGCACCAATGACATTGCCCAGCGAAAGTGCACCGTGGCCCTTTGCCAGCGAGGTGATGGCCGTTACCAGCTCCGGCAGCGAGGTGCCCAGTGCCACAAAGGTGAGCGCGATCACCGACTCCGGCACGCCCAGTGCCTGTGCGATCAGGGTACCGTTGTCCACCAGAAGGTTGGCACCCACGGCAATGAGCACAGCGCCCACGGCCAGCAGGCCCAGCTCCTTGGCAAAGGATGCATTTTCTTCCGGTTCCTCCTCTTCTTCCGGGGCGGGGGCGTTCTTCATGGCCATCACGTTGCAGATGATATACGCTGCGAACATGGCCAGAAGGATCAGGCCCACCGGGCGGGAGAAGTAGCCGGTGGTGTAGGCCACACCGGCATAGAAGGCCGCTGCCACAAAGAAGAACAGCACCGGCGTGCGCAGGCTCTTGGGGTCTACCTTGCCCGGCTTTACCGCAATGGTGAGGGCCGCAATGAGCGATGCATTGCAGATGATCGAACCGATGGCGTTGCCATAGGCGATCTCGCCGTGGCCGGTAAAGGCCGAGGTGGTGGAGACCATCACCTCCGGCAGGGTGGTGCCGATGGACACCACGGTGGCACCGATGAGCAGCTCCGGCACATGGAAGCGGCGGGCAATGCCCGTGGCACCATCCACGAACCAGTCACCGCCCTTGATGAGGCACAGCAGGCCCACGATGAACAGCAAAACAGGAATGAGCATAGTTTTCTCCTTTTGTTTTTGGCAGAGCAGCAATAAAAAAGAGGCCTTTATTACATCCTGCCCAAAAACGGGAAAGTGTAATAAAAGTCTCAAGCTTCTGGTGACACAGCGGGCATTTCTGCCGGGATGTCGCTGCGCCACAGCGCACCGTTTTTGCAAAACGAGCGCCCTTTACTCCCTTTTATCCGAAAAACATTATACCGGTTTTTGCACCAAAGTGCAAGAGGAGCGTTGAAATTTCATCCGGCCTTGGTCACCTTCTTCGCATTGGGATAAATACGCTCCATGCGGGCATCGTCAAAATGCGCATCCAGCAGCATATCGATGCTGCTTTTGGGCGCTTCACCGCTGGTGCGGGCATCGTAGCGGGCCAGCGCCAGCGCACTGGTGAGCATGTTCACCGCCATGAATACGGCCAGCAGGACGGTCATCCATGGGCGGACGCGGCTGCGCACCTTCTTCATGCCTCTGAGCACCAGCGGATAGCCGTAGCGCATCCATACCACCGCCGCAATGCCCCAGAAAAAGCAGTACAGCAGGTTGATGCGCCCGCCCAGATTGAACTTGAACTTGCTGTAGTCCCAGAACACGGTACCGAACAGCAGCTCGGTGACGGCGCTGCACACGTATTCGTACACACCGCCCATGACGGTGCCAAAGGCGAACAAATAGCGGTCGCTCCGGTCCTTTTCCTGACGCAGCAGCACCGTTGCCAGCACCAGCGCCAGACCCCACACCACGCTGAACGGCCCCCAGACCAGACTGGAGCGGCTCATCCAGACCCCGGCGGTCACGCGGCAGAACACCGTCTCCACCATGTCGCCCAGAAACGCGCCGATCACGAACAGCCACAGCAGGTCGGACACGCTGAGAAAGTTCTTTTCCCCCTTCCGGAGCGCAGTCTGCTCCTGCCGGGCCGCAGCCGGGTAAGCATACTGGATGCGTTTTTCAATGTAAAGTGCGATCCTGCGGCGCAGCGTATCCGACCGCTCCCCCAGTCTCTGGTTGAGCTGCTCCAGCATCGGGTGCCGGGCCGCATACTGCTGCACCAGCACCGCCGAACCGATCTGGTCCAGCACCGCCACCGTCAGCGAGACCCATACTGCCGGACGCAGCAGCCAGACCGGGATATGCGCACACAGCCGCAGCAGCACATTATTGCCCCACAGCACACTTGCCGTGCCCAGCGCACCCCACAGCAGCGAATACTGCAGGCACACATAGCCGTTCAGATTGAATTTTTTTCCGGAATAGTCCCACCACTTGCGGCGGTGCAGGCGTTCCAGCAGCTTGGCGGTGATCCATTCCATCACCGTTGCCGCCATCATGCAGGCAAAGAACAGGTAGACCGGCTCGGTGCGCAGATCGCCGAAACTCACGGCCAGCAGCACGCCGGTGGTACCGTAGATAAAGCAGAACGGGCCTGCCGCCGCACCGCGGTTGGCAAACCTTCCGCCCCGGATGGTCGCGACTACCGTCTCAGCCACCCAGCCCAGAAAGGAATATACTAGATAAATAACACCCAGAGTATAGAAGTTCAGCGTCATAAGGTTCCTTTCGCTTCCAGTTTTTTCTTACTGCATTGATTGTACCCGTTTTGGGCGCTGTGTACAAGAGCCGTGCAGAAATTTTGTCACTCTGCGACGCGGCAGACTCTCCGGGCATCTCTGAAAAGACGAAGATCCGGTCTGTTGCTTTGTTTTCAGATACATCTTAGAAAAAGGCCCTGCCATCCCGAAGGACAGCAGGGCTCAAAATTACAGCTTGAATTTACAGAGCGGAATCACAGCTGGCTCTTATACAGCTCCACGATCTCCTCCACGCTGGTGTCGCGGGGATTGCCGGGACGGCAGGCATCCGCAAATGCGGACTCGGCGAGGAACTGGATATCCTCTTCCTTCAGGATGCCGTGCAGATTTGCGGGGATGCCCACGTCTGCGCTCAGCTGCTTGACGGCGGCGATGGTGGCATCAGCGGC
>ULWC01051526.1_pt1 | contig 10709 bp, 9 predicted proteins | sample 1959931 | NCBI WGS metagenome assembly ULWC01 (sample SAMEA4835801, study PRJEB28245) | human gut metagenome | biome: gut microbiome; material: fecal sample | place: Denmark | collected 2008
GCCATCGTGGTCAAGGTGACCGACATCGACCAGCAGGGCCGTATCAACCTGAGCCGCCGCGATGCCATTCTGGCGCTGGAAGCCAAGCGCGCCGAGCAGCAGGCACAGCAGAAGTAAACCCTGACTGCATAAAAGAAACCGAAAAAGAGGACCCGATGCAGATGCATCGGGTCCTCTTTGTTGTATCAGAAGAAAATTATACTGTGCGGTATTTACGATCCAACGCCCAGCCGAATGCAAACAGCACCACACCGCTGACAGCCAGCACCGGCACGGGCCAGTTCAGCTGACCGGTCTGCGGCAGACCGGTCATTACCGGGTTATCCGGGTGGCCCGGCAGAACGGGGCTGTCTGGATTACCGGGTGCTACCGGATGATCCGGATGGCCCGGGGCCACGGGATTGTCCGGATGGCCCGGAGCCACGGGATTGTCCGGATTACCGGGAGAGACCGGGTTATCCGGGTTGTCCGGCGGGGTAGGCATATCAGGATGATCGGGCGCATCCGGCGGCGTAGGCGGGGTAGGGGGCGTAGGCGGCGTGTCCGGCTTGGTGGGGGTGTAAGCACCCACCTTGGGGCTGGCATCCACCGCATAATTCCACTTGCCATCCTCCGCCATGGGCAGAGAGACAAGGAACGGATTGATCGGCTCATAGCCCTTGGAAGCCTCGGTCTGCACGATCAGATACAGGCCCAGCTCCAGACCACGGAAGGTCACGTTGCCGTCCGCATCAATGGTCTTTGTGGTGCCCTCGGCGCTTTGGGGCAGATACTCCTGCAGCTGGGCCGCAAGGGTGCTGTCGGTCAAATCACCCAGCGCAATGCCGCAGCCGTAGAAATCGCCGCAGTATTCGTAGCTCAGGTTGCCGTTTTGGCGCTTTACCTCGGCCACACGGTACAAAGTGAGCTTGCCGCCGCTCAGCGCCTTATCGTTGGCGCTGTCGTACAGCGTAACGCGGATGGTGCCGGTAGTGGGATTGCCGCTGCTGTCCACCAGCTTGATGTTTGCGCTGGTGGCAAGGGCAGGCAGCGCACTTGTTACCAGAAGGCACAGCACCAAAAGCAGGGCCGCAGCGTGCTTTTTGAGATCAGTGCGTTTCATGTTTTTCACCTCTTGTAGATTTGCGTTTGCGGTTGGAGAACAGCAGCCAGAGCAGCAGCACCAGCAGCAGGGGCAGTGCCATGATGGGAGCTGTGATGATCGGTTCGATCTTGATGGCATCGGCTGTTACACGGATGTGCTTGAGCTTGTCCGGCGTTTCGATGCGCCGTCCCCGCACCAGAAGGCGGTGGGAGTTGATGCCGTAGGGGGTGCAGGTCATCAGGGTGACGTAATCCTTACCGTCCACCACCTTGAGGTTGTCGGTCTCGGTGGGCAGCACGATGGAGATCTGGTCCACCTCATAGGTCAGCACCCGGTCCAGCACCGTGATGGTGAAGGTGTCGCCCACTTCCAGCTGGTCCAGATTGGTGAACAGCTTGGCGCTGGGCAGGCCGCGGTGAGCCGAAATGACCGCGTGGGTGCTGCCGCCGCCCACCGGCAGGCTGGTGCCCTCCAAGTGGCCTGCGGCGATCTGCAGCACGCCATCGCTGGTGCCGTGGTAGATGGGCAGCTCCACACCGATCTTTTCAATGGTGATGTAGCCCATAATGCCGGTGCCGGTGACATCCAGCGTGGCGTTGTAGCTGGTGAACCGGTCGGCATGGAACAGCGCGTCCGGGTCGGCGGCGATCTGCGCATTGAACGCATCTGCCGCCTCGAAATAGGCGCTGTAGTCGGCATCGGTCAGATTGTCCACATCCTCGGCATAGGTGGCCACAGCACGGGACTGATGCAGCTGGTTGACGTAATCGCTGAGGGTGGGGTATAACATCACGGATAGACCCACGAAAAAGACGAGGATCAGGATGATGGTGCTTTTGTTCTTTTTCATGGGCTACTCCCTAATGTTATAAGGATAGGAGCGGGGGCCTTGCGGCCCCTTTGCTCTGGGTTCTTGGGGAAAATGGAGCTTACTTGTTCTCCATGCGCTTCTTGGTGACCAGCAGAACGATGGCCGCAACCATCAGGCCGCCGCCGACCACATAGAAGATGGTAGTGCCGATGCCGCCGGTGGAGGGCAGGGTAATGCCGCCGGCTTTTATGTTGATGATTTTATTATTCAGGTTGGATTCACCGGACAGATTAACATTGTATTCGGTGTGCGTTGCAGAAATGACGATTTTTTTATCGGCACAGGCACTGTAACCGTCAGGAGTTTTGGTCTCCCTCAGGTAGTAGGTGCCAGCGTCCAGACCCTTGACATTGAACTGACCATGTTCGTCAGAGAACATCTCATCGCCAGCATCCGTTCCAAAGTAGGGGGAGTAAGTGCCGTCAGTAGTATTCTTCTTGAGCTTGATCTCCTGTTCCTCAGTGCAATCTTTATCGCTGTACAGACGGAAACCAGCGCCCGCCAACTCGTTGCCCGTGGTATCATCATCGCGATACTTGGTGTTGTTCAGCTGGTAGGTGTACACACGGACTTCGCTTTCGGGAGTGAAGCCCCAGTATGCGCTATTTCTGGGGTTATTAGAGTACTGGAGCTGTACTTTGTTTTTGTTATCGGTAGAGCCACTTGTAGAATTGACAGCGGCGTTGTCGTTCAGGTGTGCAGTATAGGTGACCGTAATAGTAGCGCCGTCATTCAAATTGAGCCCTGCTCCACAGGCCTTGACATCAGGAATGCCTACCACAAAATAGTGATCACTTTCAAGACGGCTATCATCAACTTCATACATCGAAGAATCGTTGGTGATATCATAGGAAATGCCATTGGATTTAATGACTACACTATCGAGTCTGTCATAAGTAATGCCATTGGACAAGGTATCATTGAACAAAACAGCGTACTCTTTATAGTAATCGTAAGCACGGTCGGGGCTTGCGGGCAAGGTAGCGGTCAGCTTGAACTGGAACTCTTCGTTGATCGCATGGTCAGCGCTGGAACCAAAACCTGCTTCGTTGGTGCCATCCTGATTGTCATAAACTTCCTTCTCAACATAGGGCTTTACAACCTTATGATTAACTAAAACGACATAGGGTGTTTGGGGAACATTCAGCAGGAAGAAGGAATTGTAGGCATGATAGAAATCGCCAGGGTTAAAGTAGGTAGTATCAACGATCAGATAATAACCTGGCTCTTGAATGTTGAAGCCACCGGTGTGATCTGTATAGACGGGTTTCGGGTTTGCGTTTGCATCCGGGTAGAGATAGCTGCATACAAAGCGCGCAAAAGCGATGCTGTTATTATCGGATTCACTCCATTGGCTGATAACCGCAAGAACATCCTGGAGGTTATCTGCGTCTTGAAACGGAATCTTGAGGGTAGGATCTTCCTTCAATTTGGCCAGAAAATCCTCATAATGAGGGATGTTTCTGCCCCACTCAACGTTGGAAAGCGTCATATTGTCCTTACTAATAACACCCTTGAAGATCTGGAAAGCGCTGTAACCGTGGGTTCCGTTGAGGTTCTCCTCAGTGTTGTATGCAAACGCCGGGATCGCCATGGCGCACACCATGGCAACTGCCAGCAGTGCGGCCAGCAGCTTTTTGATTACTTTCTTCATCATGATTTGCGAAAATCTCCTTTCAAGTTTTTCTGATTCCTATTTTCAAGGTCTGCTTCCGGCGCAGAATCAATTTTGCCGCCGTGTCAGGAAGGATGCAGGTTTTTTAACGTGCCCTCCTTTCGCGTCTGCGCTTTCTGCAAACCCCGCACACCAGAGCGGCAAGCATCAGTGCGCCGCCGCCTGCTGTATACAGTTTGGTACCGGCCCCGCCGGTAGAGGGAAGTTCGTAGTCGGACGGATCGGCCTGACTGGTGATCACAAGGCTGTCGGTTTTTACCGACTTTTCGGCATCATCGCTGATGGGCGTATCCAGAATCTTGATGTTATTGATTACTTCACCGTCAACAGCCGTTTTGCCAACGTCCTTCAGCTTGACGGTGTAACGGATATCATAGGTGCCTGCGGCAATGGGGGAATCGGCAGAACCCAAGGTGATCTTGCGCTCACCATTATCATCTTCCCAAGTGATGCGGAGCGTTGTATTGCCGTTTTCCATGCTGAGCTGGAGCGAGTCTTCGACATATTCGGCGGTTACGCCGGTGGGCAGGGTCATGCTGTCCGCAAGCGTCAGCGGGCCGGCCTGTTCGTTCTTGACCACAAGCGTAACAGTGTAATCCAGGTAGGCATCGCTGCCATTGTAGCGCGGGTCCTTCACGCTCTGGTTAAGGTCATAGTTCTTATCGTCTTTTTTATCCTCATCGGGGGTTTCATCCGGGTTGATGGTGATATCAAGGGCGTAATCTTTGTTGACCTCGATCAGATTAAAGCCGCTGCTGGTGACCTCGCTCTGGTTCCACTGGAAATTGAAGGCAACGTTGCTGGTGACCTTGGCATCGGAAGTATCCGCGCCTGCGGCTGCCTCCTCTTTCTGCTGGATATAGTTTTGGTCGTACCGCAGCACGGCGTACCAGCAGCCGTCATTCCCCTTGAGCAGCTGGTAGCTGCCGCAGGTGTCATAATTGCCGGTATCTTCCAGTTTGCCGGAGATAAGCTCATCGTTCAGCACATCAAAGCTCTTGGGCAGCTTAACATGGACACAGTAGTCGTTTTCCTGGATCGCTTTGGCCGGGATATCTGTGACGGTAAGGCTGCTGTGCAAAAGCTCCGAAATGGTGGTGACATTGGTATCCTCGTATTCAGTGCCATTCTTGCGCTGCACCTTCAGAGCAGTGAGGTAATCCAGTGCATCCAGACCTTTGATGGTGGTAATGGCACCTGCGTCATCTTCGACTTTGAAATACGGCGTAGACACGCCGTAATCGGCCTGCTGCGCATTTGCCACAGACACCAGCGTTGTCACCTGCGAAGCATTCAGCGTGACTTTAGCCACCTTGCCATCCACATCGCCGGAGATCACGGTCAGGGTGCCGAAATCTTTGTCCACATCGCTCACGATGCCAACGGTGCTGGCATCCACGGTGTATTCCTCAATGTGGGGCGCGGTGTCGGTGGTGGCCGCAGCATCCATGGAGAGCAGGGCAATGTCGGCATCGGCGGAATCATCCTGCACCTGCAACGGCTGGCTTTCCGCGGCCACAGCCTTGGTCACGGTGCCATTGTAAATGACGATATCACCGGGCATTGCGGCATCAGACGGCAGATCACCGTCAAAATCCATGGCATAGCCGCTGCCGGTCTCTTTGTTGTACAGCGCGCTGCGCAGCTGGCTGTGCAAAGACAGCACGCTGGAAACCTGCGGGATCGCGCTCTGGGGGATATCGGCATATTTCAGGCAGTAGGAAAGGAACATCACGTCCCATGGGCCGTAGTCGTTGCCGTAGTCGTTGCCGTAGCGGGTGTAGTGGCGCACGGTCTCGCCGTCGGCATCGTCCAGCTGGAAGTTGCGCTCGCTCTGCTCATATCCCAGCTGGCTCTCGGCTACGGCCAGCAGGTCGTCGGCCCAGTTGCCGCTCAGCGTGGTGCCGGTCTGTGCCAGCCATTCGTCCTCGTCCTGCGTGCCGTCCAGCGGGTCGGACAGGCAGTTCACCGTGTGGTGGTGCTCCGGCAGGCCGCAGACCAGCACTTCCTCGTAGCAGGCATCGGTGTGGTGGTGCACCGGAGTCTCGATCACAGGATCGACCACCACGGGCTTTGCGGCCACCGGCTCCTCAAACAGGGCCACCGGGTCATAATCGGGGTTCACTTCTTCTACAAGCTCGCCCTCTTCCAGACCGCACACCAGCTCATAGGTGGTGGTGTAGCAGCTGTCGTCGTGGGTGTGCTCGAATTTATCGCAGATGAAGGTGACACCATCCTCATCAAAACAGCTGTCGTCGTGGGTGTGCTCTTCTTCCAGGCAGGTCAGCTCCTGCACTTCCTGGTAGCAGTCGTCGGTGTGCTCATGGGGCACAAAGATGTACTCCGGCTCTGCGGAATGGGCTGCAATGCCGGGATCATCCGCATCCACGCCGAACGCATCATCATCCATGTCGAATGTATCATCAAAAGACGTGCCGTCGTCCGTCATGGTGGCGTTCCAGTCCTCCGGTTCGCCTTCCTCATAGCCGCACACCAGCTGCTTTTCATAGCAGGCAGCGGTGTGCTCGTGCTCCAACTCGCCGCACAGATAATCGGCCGTTTTGGCAATGCCCACGCCGTGCAGCTGCCAGTTCACGAACAGGCTGGTGGTAAGCGCCAGTGCCAGCAGCAGCGCAGTATAGCGTCTGGCGCGCTGGTGGTTCCGACGGAACTTTTTCTGATATTCTTTCACAATATCCCGCATGATTCCTAAACCTCCTTAGTGGATCAACGAGAAGCTGGACAAGGGCCATACCCGCAAAAAAACCTTGCCCACGATCTGACTTTTTTCCACACAGCCGATCACACTGCTGCGGCTGTCAATGGAGGTGGCCCGATGGTCACCCAGTACGAAATACCGGTTTTCCGGCACCTGATAGGGAAATTTGATGTCGCATTCGCCCAGAGCCAGTTCATCTACATAGGGCTCATCCAGCGTCTGGCCGTTCACAGTGACCACACCGTCCTCGTCCAGTTCGATCACATCACCGGGCAGGCCGATGATGCGCTTGAGCAGAAGCTTGTTCTGCCAGTAAAATCCGCAAAGGTCGCCGGTCTTCATGTCGCTGTCCTTGACCAGCAGAATGATGTCCCGGTCCTGCAGAGTGGGGTTCATGCTGTCGCCGGAGACCTGCAGCACCGGCAGAAACAGAGTGGCCAGCAGCACGGCAACGGCTGCGACCACCAGCAGCGTGTAGACAGTGCTGCGCAGCACCCGCATATAACGGCTGCGGTAGGCCAGACGTTCGCGCTCTGCTTCCACCTCTGCTGTGGATGGAATGGGCGTGAACCTGATCTTTTGCTCTTTCATTTGGCACGCTCCTCCGGCAGGAATTCCGTGCTGTGATAGCCGTCCAGCAGTTCGCTGGCCCGGCGGTCAAAAGCGGCCCGGCGCTGCTGGATCTCCTGCTGCGTCCGGGCAAGCATTGCCTTGCAGTCCGCTTCGGTCTGGGCGCGCTTGCGTGCGGCGGCTTCCGTTTCCGCGTCGCACTGCTGCTGGGTGCGTGCCTTCAGGTTCGCAGCCTCGGTCTGTGCCTGTGCAAGGATCTGCTGGGCTTCGGCTTCCGCCTGAGCGCGCAGAGCGCTGGCAGCGGCATCGGTGTTTTTGTTTGCTGCGAGCACCGATGCAACGTATTCATCAGCCGCAGCCTGCGCCGCTTCAAACACCTTGTTCAGCTCCAGTGCAGCCTGCGCAATGGAACCTGCGTTTTCAATATGGATCTGCCGTTCCTGCAGCTGGGCAGACAGGGCAGCGTTTTCTGCCCGGAGCTGGTCCTCGCTCTGCTTGAGCGCCAGAATGATCTCGACTAATTCGGTGCGGCGCATGTGCCGCAGTTCACGGTCTGGCATAATGATCGATTTCTCCCGCAAAAAGTGGTCGGATTGGGCGAACGAAAACTTTCGACAAATACGAAAATTTTCGTACCACAAAACCACATTTGATATATCAGTTTTCGGCGCGACAGCGCCAGTTTGATGAATGACCTTCCACCTTATATGTTAGCACAGTATGCGTAACAAAAGCGTAACAAAAATGCCTTTTCCGTGCATTTTTTTGCCAAAGCCAAAGAAAAATTGTTTCTTTTGATGTAAACGATTAAAATGCGTTAAAAACAAAAAGAACTGTCCCCACAACGGAGACAGTTCTTGAAAAACAGATGAAAATAGAAGCCGGATCAGAAGCTCTTCAGCAGATCGCCCAGAGTCAGGAAGGACTGGTAGATCACGTTGACATTGTTGATGATGGAGCTTGCACCGGAGAAGATGCGGGCAATGGCGTTGAACACCTTACCGACATTCAGGAAGCTGTTGTAAGCGTCGCTGGCACCACCGTCCAGATAGACCATTTCCTCTTCGCTGATGGAGGCATAGTTTGCGGGCAGTTTCATAGTAGACATGGAGATTTTCCTTTCTATTGATAAAATTGATACAGTGTGTGGAAAGACTTAAATAAAGGCAGCCACGGCCAGCGTGGTGATCAGAGCACCGGCTACCGTCAGAACGCTCAGAATCGGGCCATCATCGTATTCCTGCGCGGCCTGTTCCGGCTGAGCGGGCGTGGATGTGCTGGTGGAAGTGGTGGCATTTTTCACGGTCCAGTGTGCGTACACAGTGGTATCACCGGTAAACACCGTAGAGGTGCTGATTTTTGTGCCGCCCACCGGCTCGGTATACCAGCCGTCAAAGGTGTAGCCTTCCAGCGTAGGCTGCGCGGGCAGGGCACTGAGTTTGCCGCTCAGATTGGTGGTGACTGCCACAGCGGAGCTGCTGCCGCCCATGGCATCCAGACCAATGGTGTAGACCTGCGAATCCTTGTCTTCTGCGGCAAAGGCAGAGGGCAGTGCACAGCAGAGCAGTGCAGCGCTGAGCAGACCGAGGACCAGCATTTTCAAGATCTTTTTCATATGACTCCTCGCTTTCCTGACAAATTGGGATGTGGTGCATGCCGGGAACGGAAACACCAGAACAGACCTCGATGTCCCCGTCATGAGGCAGTAGACGAAAAAGCCGGGAAGAGGAGGTTTATTCAATCCTATATTTACCACATATAGCGTAACAAAAGCGCAACAAAATGGGCGCATTTTCGCATTTTGTTGTTATGATGAAAAAAATTGGTTTTTCACAAATTGCAGGCTGCAAAAGGCGGCACAGAGCCGCCGCAAAAGCGGAAAAGTGGAACCTTCCCCTTGTGGAAAAACAAAGAATATGGTATAATATCTTGCACGATGCGCCATCGCCAAGCGGTAAGGCAGGGGACTTTGACTCCCCCATCGTAGGTTCGACTCCTGCTGGCGCAACCAAAAGCCCCGTCATCCTGAAAAGGCTGACGGGGCTTTTTGCATCACTTTTCCACAAAATGCGGCTGAACGGTGTAAAGCTCAGCGGCGGCGGATCTTTCTGGTGGGCTTGCGGCGGTTCCAGTTGTTCAAAAGGACCCACGCAAAGTAGATGATGATGGAAATAATACTCAGTGTTATTACAACTTTGAGATACAGACTGCCTAAGAATTCCTGAAAACGCGCCACAGTGAACAGCAGCGGGTTGCGGCTGACATCCTGCCCGGCGATCAGGTCCACCACGCCAATGGTCTCACCGGCAAGCTTCAGCTCCACGGTACCCACCACATCGCCCTGCTGGACAGGGGCACACACGGAATCCGGCAGGTGGAAATATTTCTGGGTCACGCTGCCGTCGCCGGTGGAGGGCAGCAGGGTCATCATGCTGTCGGCGGGATACAGCTGCAGGGAGCTGGTATCGGAGGAATACTTCACCGGGATCTCGGCCAGCGTAAGGTCGGTGTCCAGCGCGGCCTGAATGGAAAAGCTGTCGAACACCCAGTCCATCAGCTTCACGGTCTCGCACAGGGCCGGGCGACGGTTGGCGTAGCCGAAATCGTCGCAGGTGTCCGGGCTTTGCATCACGCAGAAAATATAGGTGGCACCATCCTTATTGGCCCATGAAACATAGCTCTGATTGCCACTGTCGCTTTTGAATGCGGTCACATCGCACATGCCGCCCTGCATGGCGCTGCGGTAGTATTTGCCGCCGCTGGATTTGCTCAGCGCGGCATTCTGGCTGACCAGAACAGACGAAGAACGGTGTTTTTCTTTGGCGGGCATGGTAAAGCTGGGCGCACCGGAAACCTCCACAAAGGCATCAAAGCTCATCAGATAGCGCAGGATCAGGTACATATCCACGGCACAGGTCACGTTGCCGCTGCTGATGCCGCAGGCATCCGTCCAGGTGCTGCCGGTGGTGCCGATGCGCTGGGACAGGGTGTTCATCTGGCTCACCCAGCCCGCGAGGTCGCCGCCGGAAAGGGCATAGGCAAGGCCCATGGCGGCTTCGTTGGCGTTGCGGGTCAGCATGGCGTACATGGCTTCGCGGTAGGTAAAGGTCTCGTTGGAGCGCATATCAGCGTTGTTGGTGTTATAAACGTAATCCGAGATGGCAAAGGGCATCTGGAAGGTGTCGTCCAGATGGTCGGCATAGTTGGTCAGCAGCAGGGCAATGGTCATGTACTTTGTCAGACCACCGGCGGATACCTGCTTTGTGCTGTCCTTATCATAGACAATGATATTGGTATCAGTGTTGACGATATAGGCACTCTGTGCCTGCACCTGATAGACCGGGGTGGGGTCGAACATAGCCCCGGCGGGCAGCACAAGGCAGCTGAACAGGACAGCGAACGACAAAACCAGCGCAAAAATACGTTTCATGTGGACAATTCCTTTAAAAAGCGATAATATAAAACAACAGGCAGCACGGCACAAGCGCCGTGCGCCGGGTAAGAACGAGATCACAGCGGAAGGCTGTATTCTTTATAATAACAGGTTTGGCGGGGTGTGACAAGGCTTATTGTGCCGATTTCACATCCGGTCAGGGAGGACAGGAATGGTATATCTGACAGGGGACACCCACGGCGACATCGACCGCTTCAAGCACGGCAAGCTGCGCTGGCTGGGCAAACGGGATACCGTGGTGGTACTGGGCGACTTTGGCTTTGTGTGGGACGGCAGCAAGGAGGAACAGAAAAAGCTGGATTGGCTGCGCAAGCGCCCGTATACCCTGCTGTTTCT
>ULWC01059143.1_pt1 | contig 10690 bp, 8 predicted proteins | sample 1959931 | NCBI WGS metagenome assembly ULWC01 (sample SAMEA4835801, study PRJEB28245) | human gut metagenome | biome: gut microbiome; material: fecal sample | place: Denmark | collected 2008
CGAAAAGGACGCCGCCCTCGAGCGCCGCTTCCAGCCCGTCATGGTCAACGAGCCGACGGTCGAGGACACCATTTCCATCCTGCGCGGCCTGAAGGAGCGCTATGAGATCTATCACGGCGTTCGCATCCACGACAACGCGCTTGTCGCCGCCGCGACGCTCTCCGACCGCTATATCACCGACCGTTTCCTGCCCGACAAGGCAATCGACCTCGTCGATGAGGCCTGCGCGATGATCCGCACGGAGATCGACTCAATGCCCGCAGAGCTCGACGATCTGCGCCGCAAGATCATGCAGCAGGAGATCGAAGAGATGGCCCTCAAGAAAGAGGACGACCAACTCTCCCGCGACCGTCTCGAGGAGCTCAAGAAAGAGCTTGCCGATGAAAAGGAACAGTTCAACGCCATGAAGTCCCGCTGGGAAGCGGAAAAGAGCGGCGTGGACAGCGTGAAGCAGCTCAAGAGCCAGATCGAGCAGATGCACGGCGAGATCGAACGCGCGCAGGCGAACCTTGAGTACGAAAAGGCCGCAAAGCTCAAATACTCCGATCTCCCCGCCCTCGAAAAGCAGCTCAAGGACGCCGAGGCCGCGGCCGAAAAGCACACGGGCGACAACTCCATGGTGCACGACACCGTAACCGAAAACGAGATCGCCGATATCGTCGGCAAGTGGACGGGCATCCCCGTCAGCCGTCTGATGGAGGGTGAGCGCGAAAAGCTGCTGCGCCTCGACGAGATCATTCACAAGCGCGTTGTCGGTCAGGACGAGGCGGTGCGCCTTGTCACCGAGGCCATCCAGCGCTCGCGCGCAGGCATCGCGGACCCGAACCGCCCGATCGGCAGCTTCCTCTTTCTCGGTCCCACGGGCGTCGGCAAGACGGAGCTTGCAAAGTCCCTCGCCGACTGCCTGTTCGATGATGAGCATAACCTCGTACGCATCGACATGACCGAGTACATGGAAAAGTTCTCCGTCTCGCGTCTCATTGGTGCCCCTCCGGGATACGTCGGCTATGACGAGGGCGGTCAGCTCACTGAGGCCGTGCGCCGCAAGCCGTACAGTGTGGTGCTGTTCGACGAGGTTGAAAAGGCTCACCCGGATGTCTTCAACATCCTGCTGCAAATTCTCGACGACGGCCGCATCACCGACTCGCAGGGCCGCACGGTGGACTTTAAGAACACCATCATCATCCTGACCTCGAACCTCGGCTCCTCCGAGCTGCTCGACGGCATCCAGCCGGACGGCAGCATTTCCGAGAGCGCCCGCACCGCCGTCATGGGCGAGCTGCGCCGCGCGTTCCGTCCGGAGTTTTTGAACCGTCTTGACGAGATCATCATGTTCAAGCCCCTGACGAAGGAGAACCTCAGCGGCATCATCGACATCCTGATGGAGGGCCTCAAGAAGCGCCTTGCCGACAAGACGCTGAGACTCGAAGTCACGGATGCGGCCAAGAGCCTCATCATCGAGCGCGGCTTCGACCCGATCTACGGCGCGCGTCCGCTTAAGCGCTACCTCCAGAGCGCGGCGGAGACGCTGATCGCCAAGGAGATTTTGCGCGGCGACCTCGCCGCGGGCAGCACGCTCGTGCTCGACGCCGAAAACGGCGAGCTGAGCTGCCGCAAGAAGTAAATACGCGTGAAAAGCCGCCCATTCGGGCGGCTTTTTCCGTTTCGCTACCGATAGTAGCGGAATACTTGGTGGACTTTTGCGCCAAAAACTGCTACGATAGCGCCATCAAGGCAAAGGAGGCACGATCATGGACAACGAACTCGGCGCGCGCATCCGCACGCTTCGAAAGGAGCGCGGGCTGTCGCAGGAGGCGCTGGCGCAGGCACTCGAAGTCTCGCGGCAAGCCGTGACAAAGTGGGAGGACGGCTCGTCGCTGCCGAGCACGGCGAACCTCTTCGCGCTCTCGGGCTTTTTCGGTGTTCCGCTCGCAGAGCTGACCGGCACGCCGGAGGTTGCCGCTCCCCTGCCCAACGCAGCAAGCATATCGAAAAAGCAGCGCCGCATCCACGCAAAAGTCCTGAAGATTGGCGCATGGGTGCTGCTGGCCGTCAGCGTGCCGGTGCTGCTCATATGTGCCGTTCAGTATTTTACTGCCGGACCGCCCATTCCAGAGGATGTTTCGATTGTCGGCGGCGTTGATATGGCGACAGACATCTACGTTATGGGTCGGTTTCCTTCGCATCTGTTTTTAGCCGCACTGTCGCTCTTTGTCGTGGGACTTGGTGTGCTGATAGGATTGAAAATCATGAAGTGGAAAGGAAAAACACATGACAGGTAAATACAAGATTTTACTACCGCTGCTGCTCATTTTTCTGCTCGTCGGCTGCGGCAAAACGGACGGTGGCCTGACCATTGAGGGTCACGACTGGACATACGCAAACGCCATCGACAGCGCGGGACAGCCGCTCGACCTCTCCGTCCTCACCTGCGCCGCACAGGACGGCTCGCTGACGCTCACGGATTCAGACGGCAGCACGCAAAGCGGCACCTACACCCTCACCCAGCACGATGCGAACGACGTCCTCTATGATCTTACGCTGGACAGCGAAACCGGCACGGCGCTTGTCGGAGTCACGGAATACACTGATGCTGCAGGGGAGAAAAGCAGTGAGTATACGCTCATTTTGTCGCTGTCGGAACAGACGGTTTATTTTCGTGCCGATATGGCACAATGAATCAAGGCCGCCCGAAAGGGCGGGGTTTTCCCTGCACCGTGCAGGGGGACGATTAAGGGGGATATTCTCTTTCCGTGGAAAGAGAATATCCCCCTTTGACCCCCAAGAGAAAGGCTTTGATTGGCAATCTGGAGCTCGAACAACTTTCATGCCTCCGGAGTGAAAGTGCCTGCGTGGCGGCATTGCTAACGCTCGCCGCCATTGGTTTTACTATACGATTTGCCTCTGCTTCTATTATCCGCTGTCGCTCTGCTGATCTTGTAGGAGTGCTGACTAATTTCCGTTTACCGCCAGTCTCATCAATGCGGCGAGCGTAGCAATGCCGCATTCCGCACGCAGTCTGCCGCCAAGCGAACGTCACACGTGCCTCACGGTAGTAAGGCGCGGTTGATATTGGTAACGATTCGCAGAGATTCATGGCGAAGCCATGTACACCGCACCCGATTCGGCAAGCATTGCAGTTCTTCGATCCTCAGACCGCAATGGCGGGGGCAAGGGGCAAGGCCCCTTGCGTTCTCTTGGGGGATCTAAAGGGGGCCATTCTCTCACGTGAGAGAATGGTCCCCTTTGCCGCACCCTGCGCCGCGCAGGGAATCCCATTGCAGCCTTCAGGCAGCAATGGCCTGTAAAGCACTATTGCTTTAATAATCTATTGATCTCACGCTCTGCGAGCGCAGTGACACCCTCAAAATCCACGCAGGGATGGTATGCATTCTCCAGCGCGTCGTGCGCCTTCTTGGCGTCCGACAGTGCGCCCACTGCCTCGTCTAAGAGCGACGCCTCCACGCGGCGCGTGAAGCGCAGCTTCGCCTTCTGCGCGCGCGTGAGCTTCTCCTCCGCCATCGCGTCGAGACGCAGGCGGCGGTAAGGCTTCCCGTCGTATGGGTTGCGCGCGTTCGTTGTGATAAACGCCAGCCCTTTTTCCGGAATCAGCACGTGATGGAGCTCCCGCGGCCGGTCTGGATTCGGGCAGGCGATGATGTCGAAATGCTTCGCCTGTGCCGCCTGCACGACGGTCTCAAGCATTTCGTTTCCCAGCCCCGCACTGTCGATGATGGCATAGATGCGCGGGCAGAGGGCTTCGACGGTGTCGAACCGGCAAATCTCGCCCCGATGCGTCACACCGCCTAAAAATACGCGGTCGACACGCCCGCTGCCGGTTCCGTCGCCGTGCAGCTCGCGTGCGAGGATGCCGTCGGTGCGGCGGCGGAGCTTCGAAAAATCCATCTGCGCGTGCATTGCCACGCGGCGCTCGCTCTCCACCTCGCCCATCGCGCGCAAGATGCGATAGGCGCTGCGATAGTGTGCGCGATATTCGTCGCTCAGCGCGATGATCTCCGCGCGGCGCGCCTTGGCTACTTCCACGTCGTAAAATCGCGTCAGATCGACATAGCGCTCGCTCGCGACCGCGTAGGTCGGCTCGAGCACATGCGGGCTGGTGCCGTCCACGATAGCAGCGTTTCGGTCCAGAAAGATCGCGCCGTCGAGCGAATCGGGGTCACCCGAGCAGTTGATGTACACGATGCGCTCGCCCGCGCGCTCCATCGCCGCGCCCACGCGGCGCATAAAGGTCGACTTGCCGCAGCCCGGGCCGCCTTTCAGAATCATCAGATCGTCGAGCCGACCGCCCAAAAGCTGGTCATAGTGCGAGAAAAAGCCCTCTTCGCTGTTTGCGCCGAGGAAAAAGTACACCGGTTTCATAAGATCCCTCCCAAAATTGGTGCTTTCTCCATAGCGTATGCGTGCGTGGCTGTCCCCGCTTCCCGCCCTTCCCAAATTTTGTTTGTAAGGCAGCAACGTTCCGTCATTCAGGAATGAAAAAAGCTCTGTTTGGGATTCCCAAACAGAGCCTTTTTATGTACTTTCTTACGCCGTGAAGATCTTGTCCTCCGCTCTGCGCGTGTAGTCGCGTTCGAGCATTGCGCGGTGCGAGAGGAACGCGGGATCGTCGAAATACTTCGCACCCATCGGGCAGTTGCGCACGCAGGAGTGGCATTTGATGCACACGCTCACGACCTCGGTGACATCATCGGGATTGATCGAGCCCATCGGGCAGAGTGAGGCGCACACACCGCAGTGGATACACTTGTCGAGGTCGGTCTTGGGCTTCGCCTTCAGAAACACCTTCGGTTCGCCATCGAGGCCCAGCGGGCGGTAATACGGCGCGTCCGCGTCACCGTCGACCGTGACGGGCGCGGGATACTCGGTCATCCGCACGATGCGGCCCACGACCGCGGAGCCGAGCTTGGCGAGCTCGGCCATGTCGTCGGAATCGGGTCTGCCGTTGGCAAGCGCGTCGGTAAAGGCGTGACGGCAGGCAAACGCGCCCGCGCCGATGGTATGGAAGCCGTCCCCTTCGAGGCAGGCGCAGAGCTCGGCAAGGGAATTATCAAAGCTGCGGTTGCCGAACGTCACGACCGGTACAGCCAGCGCGCCGTTTCCGTGAAAGCCGGACTTCACAAACTCGAGCAGCTTATTCGGCAGCTTGCCCGCGTAGGTTGGCATACCGAATACGACAAGGTCGCCCGCGGCAAACTCATACGCTTCCTCGCGCGCAGCGGGCAACGTGAAATCGCGCACCTCGAGCGGCACGTCGAAGCTGACGGCAAGGGCATTTGCAAGCGTGGTGGTCACCTTTCTGGTGTTGCCGGTGGCGCTGAAATAGACTGCGTAAACCTGAGAAATGTTCATGGGAATCGGCCTTCTTTCTTTATTGTTCGGGGCGCTGCCCGGCCTTACAGGGAAAAATCCTCGGACGTGTACTTGTCGTTCAGCGTGGCCGGACGCGGCGGCACGCGCTTGAGCGGATCGTAGCAGAAATGGCGACAGTGGTCGGCAGAGTCGACCACGCCGCGGCGGGAGCAGATGACCTGCCCTTCGTTGATGACAGATCCGCTCTTGCAGTAGGCGCAGTGCTTTTCAATGTCCTTGCGGAACAGATGGAACATGGTCTCCCTCCCCTTTCTTTTACAGGCTGCGGACGACGAGCTTGCCGTCCTCCATCGACGCATGGATCTGCGTGACGGGGTGCTCGTAGGAGTCGATGATCTGCGCGGCCATGACGTCTTCAAGCTCTTTCTGAATGGTGCGGCGCAGATTGCGCGCGCCGTAGGTCGCGGAGTAGGACTTCTTGACGAGGTAATCCTCAACATCCTCGTCCCACGTAAAGTGCAGGCCCTTGTCCTCAAGGCTCTTTTGCAGCTCATCGAGCATGATGTGGGCGATGCCGGCGAAGTTCTTCTCGTCAAGGCGGTTGAAGCAGATGACCTCGTCCACACGGTTCAGGAATTCCGGGCGCAGGAACTCGCCGAGCGCCTTCATCGCGCGGTCGCGGTTTTGATCGTTGAGCGTGTGGCCGAAGCCAACGGTGCCCTCCTTGCGCTCGCTGCCCGCGTTGGAGGTCATCACGATGACGGTGTTTTCAAAGTTGACCTTGCGGCCGTGGGAGTCGGTGATCTCGCCGTCGTCGAGAATTTGCAGCAGAACGTTCATCACGTCGGGATGCGCCTTTTCGATCTCGTCGAAAAGGATGACGGCGTAGGGCTTGCGGCGAATCTTTTCGGTCAGCTGGCCGGCCTCGTCATAGCCGACGTAGCCCGGGGGCGAGCCGACGATGCGGGAGACCGAGTGCTTTTCCATAAACTCGGACATGTCGAGGCGGATGAGCGCGTCGGGCGAGTTGAAGAGGTCCTGCGCCAGCTGCTTGACAAGCTCGGTCTTGCCGACGCCCGTGGGGCCGACAAAGATGAAGCTCACCGGCTTGTGCTTGGGCGAAATGCCCACGCGGTTGCGGCGGATCGCCGCAGCGACGGCCTCGATGGCCTCATCTTGGCCGACGATGTGTTCCTTGAGGCGCTTGTCAAGCTCGCTCAGACGGCGGAACTCGTCTTCACGGATACGCGAGGCGGGAATCTTCGTCCAGAGCTCGATCACGCGGGCGAGGTTGTCCATCGTGAGCTGCGGGTCACCCTGCGCGCAGAGCTCGTCGAGCTCGGTCTGCGCCTTGATGGTAAGGCTCTTGAGCTCGGCCAGACGCTCAAAGTCGGGTTCTTCTGCGCCCTGCAAAAGCTCGCGCTCCTTGTCGTAATCCTCGATCTCGCGGCGCAGCTCCATGCGGCGGTTGATGTTCTTGTCGTGCAGGTTGAGGTCCGAGCACGCCTCGTCGATGAGGTCGATGGCCTTGTCGGGCAGGAATCGGTCGGTGATGTAGCGCTCGGACAGCAGCACTGCCTGACGCAGAATACCCTCGGGAATTTTGACGCCGTGGAACTGCTCGTAGTAGTGGGCGATGCCCTTCAAAATCTTGAGCGTGTCCTCCATGTTCGGCTCGTTGACCGTGACCGGCTGGAAGCGGCGCTCGAGCGCGGTGTCCTTTTCAATGTGCTTGCGATACTCGGTGAACGTCGTCGCGCCGATGACCTGAATTTCGCCTCGGGAGAGCGCAGGCTTCAAGATGTTGGCGGCGTTCATGCTGCCCTCGGCGTCGCCCGCGCCGACGATGTTGTGCACTTCGTCGATGACAAGGATGACGTTGCCCATCTTGCGGATCTCCTCGATGAGGCCCTTCATGCGGCTCTCAAACTGGCCGCGGAACTGCGTGCCCGCGACAAGCGCGGTCAGGTCAAGAAGATAGACCTCCTTGCTTCTGAGCTTGAAGGGCACGGCACCCGCGACGATGCGCTGGGCGAGGCCCTCGGCAATGGCCGTCTTGCCGACGCCCGGCTCACCGATCAGGCAGGGGTTGTTCTTCTGGCGGCGGTTCAAAATCTGGATGACGCGCTCGATCTCCTCCTCGCGGCCGACGACCGCGTCGAGCTTGCCGTCGCGTGCGCGCTGGGAGAGATTGATGCAGTAGGAGTCGAGGAATTTGTGCTTGCTCCCCTTTTCGACCTTCTTGTTGCTGCGCGGGCTCTGCGTCTGCTCGGCCTCGTTGCCATTTTGTGCGTCGTTCGCAGCGGGATTTCCGCCGAAAAAGCGGCTCAGGAACGGGAACGTGGCGGTCTTGCCGTCCTCGTCCTCGTTATCGGCGTCCGGATCGTCGGCGTCGGTCAGACCTTCGAGGTTTTCCGCGCCGCCGAAGGCGCCCATCATCTCGTTGGAGATATTGTCAAGGTCCTCATCCGTGATGCCCATGCGGCGCATCATCTCGTCCACCTGCGGCAGTCCGAGATTTTTCGCGCACTTGAGGCAAAGTCCTTCGTTGACGTTCTGCCCGTTTTCCTGACGGGTTATGAACACAACGGCGATATTCTTTTTACATCTGGAACAAAGTTGCGGCTGCATAGTATTTCCTCCTTGGGGTAAAGATCAGGGTAACAGCGCGGCGACAAGCCCGCGCGGAGTATGGCTCATAAAAAACGATAACAGATACGTGCCCTCGTAGTCGGCAAAGGCCTTGACGCCGAGCTTCGGTGCGACATCGCAGACGAGAAACAGCAAAAGTGCGCCCTCAATCAGGCCCAGCGCGCCGCCGCCGATGGTGTTGAGCGCGTTCAGCACTGGCAAGTCTAACACCTTGTCAATGCCGCCTGTCACTAAGCGGAGCAGCAGCGTGAGCACCAAAAAGCACAGCACGAACACGAGCGTCCTCACCACGCTGCCGAGCAGCGTCCTTACGGCGGCAAGCGCTGCGTCGCGCGCGGCATTTCGAAGCGACTGACGCACCGCGCCGTCGAAATCGAAGCGCAGCAGCTTTTTGAGAAGGCCTGTCACCGCGAGCGGCGAATCGTCCTGCCGAACGTTTTCCGCGTCCTGCGCGGCGTCGCCGTTTGGCGTTTCACCCGAGGCGTCGCTCTCCGCCGGGGTCTCCCCCTCGATCTGCGGGACATCCCCCTGCGGTGTCTGCGATTCGGTATCAAACCACTCCTCCACGCTCTTTTCAAGGCGCGGCATCAGCATGTCGGTCACGGGCTCGGTCAAAGCGTCGGTCAGAAGCGACGCGCCGATCAGCGCGAGCACGATCGCCGCCAGCGCCATAAAGCTGCGGAACAGCCCCCGCTTGGCGCCGAACACGACGCTTAAAATGAGCACGAGCGCGAAGACTGCATCGATCATAAGGCCATTATTCACGTTTCCCGCGCTCCTTTCAAGTCATAAATTGTAACATTTTTAGCGTTTTACAGAAATTACGGAATATAAAGCCAGGCGGACGACGAGCCGATCAGCACCGCCGTACCATCCTCGCGCATGATGACAGAGCGCGCGTACTCCGTGCCGTCCAGCCGCGCGTATTCCTGCAGCTGCGGCGTGTAGAGCACCAGACTGTCGCTGTACAGCACGGCGATATACTTCCCCGCCGCGGACATGGACAGGACCTCCTGACTGCTGTCGAGACTTGCCATCTCTGTACCGTCGGATGAGACAGTCACGAGCTTCAAGGTGCTGCCCGAGCGGTAGCGGCTCAGCAGCAGCGCCGCGTAGTTGTCGCCGCCCATGCTCGAACCGCGCAGATACGGGTATTCGTAGCGATAGCTGCCGGAAAGCGTACCGTCCGATGAAAAGAGCGTCAAGCTCTCGTCCGTCAGGCACGAGAGCGTACCGGCCACGCTGTCGAGCGATAGCAGGAGTGAGCCCGTGAGTGTGTTGACCGAGTCCGCCTTATCGCTGCCGAGGGAATAGATGCTCACCGTGTCGGCGAATATGCCGTCCGACTCGCCGAGCGTCACCGCCGCCATGCGCTTGCAGTCGCGCATGACGACCGCGTCGATGACATAGTGCTCCGAGGAGTTGAAGGCAAACGTCTTCTCGCCCGAAGCGTCGTACACCGTAACAGCGGACTTGTAGCCGCTCTTTTCGGCGTTGAGCGCCAGATAGTCCGAGGAATTGACGCTGACCGACAGGATATTGCCGCTGCACTCGCCGCTCATATCGCGCACAAGGCCGCTTGCAGAGTAAATAAGCAGCGTCTGCCCGCCGATATCATAGACCGCGGCGGTCTGGCCGCCGACAGCGATGGCGGGATTCGTGAGCTTCACACTCATGCTGTCCACCACGCTGCCGCTGCTGTAGATCGACACGCCCGTCGTCGAAGCGACGATCAGATGGTCGCCGAGCAGCGCAAAGGTGTTGCTACGGTCGTTGCTGAACGAGTACATCTCCACCTTGCCCTGCTCATCCTGCGTAACCTTATTGTAGGAGAAAAGGCGGCGCACACTGTCAAGGCTGCTCAGGTCCTTCCACGCCGCGGCGACGACCACGGCCAGCACGACCACAAGCGCCAGAATCACCATCAGCGCCCGCTTGAGCCCGCCGCCGGAGCGGCGCGGGGCCGCCTGCGAGCGCCTCAGCTCCTCGCGTGTTCCCTTTTCCTCTTTGAGATCATTCATTGAGCCGTTCATCCTCATACCAAAGTCTCGTCATGTACAGTCCGCCCGGCGGCACCGTGGGGCCGGCGAGCGAGCGGTCGCCGGAGGCCAGGATCTCGGGGATATCCTCTGGCGTGAGCTTCCCCTCGGCGGCGTAGAGCACCGTGCCGGTGATCGCCCGTACCATGTTATACAGGAACCCGTCCGCGCAGACCTTGAGCTCCAAAAGATCACCCGAGCGCGACACGCGGCAGTAGTGCACGGTGCGCACGGTGGTCTTCGTCTCCGTGCCGACAGAGCGGACGGCGCGGAAATCGTGCGTGCCCTCAAAGGCGCGCGCCGCGCGGTCCATCACCTCTTCGTCGAGGTGCTTGGGGTAAAAGTAAGCCCTGTTGACATAGAACGGGTTTTTGATGCGGGAATTATAAATGCGGTAGGTGTATTCCTTTTTTTGACACGAGAGGATCGCGTTGAAATCATCCGCCACCTCAAGCGCTTCGCGCACGACGATATCCTCCGGCGTGTGCGTGTTGATGGCAAACGGCAGGCGCTCGACCGGAATGCGCGACTCGGTATGGAAATTGGCGATGTAGCGCTCGGCGTGCACGCCCGCGTCCGTGCGGCCGCAGCCGACGAGCTTGACGTTCCCGCCGCAGACCTTTGAGAGGCCCTTTTCCATCGTCTCGCAGACGCTTGAGACCGTCTTC
>ULWC01030531.1_pt1 | contig 10687 bp, 8 predicted proteins | sample 1959931 | NCBI WGS metagenome assembly ULWC01 (sample SAMEA4835801, study PRJEB28245) | human gut metagenome | biome: gut microbiome; material: fecal sample | place: Denmark | collected 2008
TTCAGCGGCAGAGGAGCCAGTGCCGTATTTAAGCTTAATGCCCTTGACCGTCTCCGTATCGACGTTGCCCTTTGCGAGGGAAAGCGTAGTTGCGGGAACTCCAGTGAAAGAATAGGTTTTGTTGTCAAGTGACACAGTCTGGCTGCTACTGGGAACCATCTTGCTGTCAACATCGGAAAACTTGTAAGTTACTTCGCAGGTGTAGGAACCGGGCGTAGCCTTGTACGAGGGGCTAACTGCATCTTTGATGGCAGTGCCATCCTTTTTCCATTGATAGGAGGGGGTCACGCCGGGAATAGAGGGGGCATCGGCATAAAGCGCGGACTTACCGTTCGCAACGACCGTTGAAGGCTTCGCAGTTACGGTAACGCGAACTTCTGTGACACTGACTTTAAATTTTGCAGTAACACTTTTGCTGCCTTCTGTGCGTGTTCCCTGAATAGTAATCTCATTGTTATTTGGAGTAAAGTCGTGGGTACTCATTTCGAACCCAGAGTTCTCTTTGAGGGTGGCGTTCCACTTATCAGCGTCGGTAAATTTGTAACCAACAATGGCCCCTGAGTCAGTGCCGCAGGCATGATTGCCATAGGTCAGATTGATGGCAGCTTTGAACGCAGCATTGGCGGCATCCTGCTCAGGGTCGGTAACGGTAACACTTGCAGTTAATTCTTTAGACGGAGAACCCGTCAGGTTGCTACCATCTTTAGCAGTAACAGTCACGGTGCATTTAATTTGGTCGTAGGTACCTGCGGTAGATACAGTGCCGTTTGCAGTTTCGTCGCTGCCTGTTACACCATTAGGAAGACCTGTCCATGTATAAGAGAGGGTGTAATCAGTACCAAGTACAGCCGTTTCATTGCCTTTTTTTACAACAGGAGGATTAACCGTAAGCGTTAAGTTAGCTCCTTTTGCAATAGAACTGGTATAGCTTGCAAAGGAAGGCTCGGTTCCCCAAGTCAGTTCGTTCTCAGCCGCCCTTGCAGGCACGACGACGAGGCTCAGGACCAATGTCAGAGCCAATAGCAAGGAGAGAAATTTTTTCATGTGATCTTCATCCTTTCGTGTTTGTTGTTGTCGGCTCCGCGCGCACAGAGCCTTTCTCATACATCGGCATTTTACCATGCCGCAGGGAATAAGGGAACAGGAAAATGGAAAATTCATAAATTCTTTATCTTCCCTCTTCGCCCAGTTTCCCTTTGCTTCCTTAATTAGACGCAAGAAACGTCTGTTTTGTTTCACGAAAACCGAAAATTTCCCAAAAATTTTTTACGCCGCGAAAAACCGCACATACACGAACACCCCCAGAGCGATCTGCGCGAGTAAGATCGCCGGAATGCCGAACCGGAAGTACCAGTGCCGCGTCTTGTGGTGAAAGACCCTCATTGCGAAAAGAGCACCCGCGCTGCCGAGCAGCAGCGCGAGTGCAAATAGAGTCTTTTCGGGCACGCGCCGCGCGCCCTGAATTTTGGCGCGGCGCTTGTCTGCGCCGTAGACGCAGAAAGTAATTAGATTGATCGCGGCGAGATAGATGACAAAATATCTCACTTTTCGAGCTTGCTGAGCTCCACAGCCGCCGCCGCGCCGAGGCGCGCGTTGTTGAACACGAGCTGAATGTTGGAATCGAGGCTGTCGCCGCCGGTCAGGTCCTTGATCTTGGCGAGCAGATACGGCGTCGTGGCCTTGCCGTGGATGCCGTCCTTCTTCGCGTCCTCGACGGCCTCGGCAATGGCCTTGTCGATGACTTCCTTGTCCATGGAGTACTCTTCGGGAATCGGGTTCGTGACGAGTAAGCCGCCGCGCAGACCCAGCTCGCGCTTGACGTGGAACGCCTTCGCCAGCTGCTCCGGCGTGTCGAGCTCGTAGTCGACGCCAAAGCCGGACTTGCGCGTGTAGAACGCAGGCAGCTCGCTCGTGCCGTAGCCGATGACGGTCACGCCGTGGGTCTCGAGATATTCGAGCGTCAGACCGAGGTCGAGGATGGACTTCGCGCCCGCGCACACGACCATGACGGAGGTGTTGGCCAGCTCTTCGAGGTCGGCGGAGATGTCGAACGTCTCCTGCGCGCCGCGGTGCACGCCGCCGATGCCGCCGGTGGCGAACACGCGGATGCCCGCCATGTCGGCGATCATCATCGTGGTGGTGACGGTGCACGCACCGTCCTTGCCCTGCGCGACGAGCACGGGCAGATCGCGGCGGGAAGCCTTCGGGATGCCCGCGCCGGTGCGGCCGAGGTAGTCGATCTCTTCCTTGGAAAGGCCCGCCTTGAGCCGTCCGCCGATGATGGCGATGGTCGCGGGGACGGCGCCCGCGTCGCGAATGATCTGCTCGACCTTGAGCGCGGTCTCCACGTTCTGGGGATAGGGCATGCCGTGGGAAATGATGGTGGATTCGAGCGCCACGACGGGCTTACCGGCGGCAAGGGCCTCGGCAACCTCGGGGGCGATATCCAGATACTTGTTCATAGTTAAAATCCTCCTGTAAAGTAATAGGTGAAAGTTTCACGTTTACCTTTTGAGGTAAGATTGCATCATAACATACAACTTGTCAAAAGTCAATACAAAGCGGGGCTTGAATTTGCACGGGAAGTGGCATATAATACCTCTATTATCCCGTGAAAACCCACAAAAGGAAGGAAAATTATTATGGAACGAGTGAGAATTGCCGCGCTCTTCGCCGACAAAGAGCAGTACGGCGGCGCAAGCGTCACCGTATGCGGCTGGGCGAAGACCATCCGCGATATGAAGACCTTCGGATTCATCGAGCTGAACGACGGCTCGTGCTTCCGCAATTTGCAGGTCGTGATGGATGCGAATTCTCTTTCTAATTATAAGGAGATCGCCGCGCAGAACGTGGGCGCCGCGCTCATCGTGCGCGGCACCGTCGTGCTGACGCCCGAGGCCAAGCAGCCGCTCGAGGTCAAGGCAGCAGAGATCGAGGTCGAGGGCGTGTCCTCCCCCGACTATCCCTTACAGAAAAAGCGCCACAGCGTCGAATATCTGCGCACCATTCAGCATCTGCGCCCGCGCACGAACCTCTTCTCCGCGGCGTTCCGCGTGAGAAGCGCGGCGGCCTACGCCGTGCACGAGTTCTTCCAGAGCCGCGGCTTCGTCTACGTCAACACCCCCATCATCACCGGCAGCGACTGCGAGGGCGCGGGCGAGATGTTCCAGGTCACGACGCTGGATCTGGAGAACCCGCCGAGAACGCCCGACGGCAAGGTCGATTACAGCAAAGACTTTTTCGGCAAGAAGACGAGCCTGACCGTCTCCGGCCAGCTCAACGCCGAAAACTTCGCTATGGCGTTCGGCGACGTTTACACCTTCGGCCCCACGTTCCGCGCCGAGAATTCCAACACCGCGCGCCACGCCGCCGAGTTCTGGATGATCGAGCCGGAGATGGCGTTCTGCGACCTCGACGGCGACCTTGAGGTCATGGAGGCGATGGTCAAGCATATCATCCGCCGCGTGATGGAGCGCTGCCCGGATGATCTCGCGTTTTTCAACAGCTTTGTCGACAAGGGCCTGCTGGAGCGTCTCCAGCACGTCGAGAGTTCCGACTTTGGCCGCGTGACGTACACCGAGGCCGTCAAGCTCTTAAAGGAGAGCGGCCAGAAGTTCGACTACCCCGTCGAGTGGGGCATCGACCTGCAGACTGAGCATGAGCGTTACCTCACCGAGCAGATTTTCAAGCGCCCCGTGTTCGTCACGGACTATCCGCAGGAGATCAAGGCGTTCTATATGCGCCTCAACGACGACGGCAAGACCGTCGCTGCTGCGGACTGCCTCGTTCCGGGCATCGGCGAGATCATCGGCGGCAGCCAGCGCGAGGAGCGCATCGAGCTGCTCGAAAAGCGCATCCGCGAGCTCGGCATGAATCCCGAGGACTACTGGTGGTACTGCGACCTGCGCCGCTACGGCTCCTGCCGTCACGCGGGCTTCGGCCTCGGCTTCGAGCGCATGGTGATGTATTTAACGGGCATCGGCAACATCCGCGACGTGGAGCTGCATCCCCGCACCGTGGGCAACGCAGACTTTTAATTCTTCAAAAAACAAGGGACACGGAAACCGTGTCCCTTGTTTTTTGAGAAGTACACTCCGCTTCGTGCCTTGCCGCCCAAAGGGCGGCTTCGACACGCGCGGAGCGAGAAGAGTTTTTTGGCACGCGCATGTCGCGCCAAAAAACGATTCAAAATTATTTTGCGTCTGCGGACGCGAAAAGCTGTGACGCTTTAATTATTTGTGGTAAATAGTTACAAATGGGAACAAAAGCTCGAAAAGCGTAGTCAAAAGAAGTGAAGTCTGCTATAATGACCGCGCAGTTTTGAGAGAGGAGATTTTGACATGAAACACTTTTTTGCACTGCTGCTCAGCGCGCTGATGGTGCTGTCGCTGCTGACTGCCTGCGGCGATAAGACGACGCCGTCCGACGGCGACGATCAGACCGTCACGGACGAGAATGGCAGCGACACCGACAACAATACTGACGATGCAACTGACCCCTACGACGCTGTGCGCAACTACTGGTCCGAGGACCAGCTCACGCAGGCCTGGGGACCGGATCAGGTGGTGGAGCACCTCTTTTTCCACCCGATCATCGCCTACCCGCAGTGGGCTTTCCACGACTGCAATGCCAGTCAGGATCAGCGCTACGGCCTCGACGACTGGATGGTGACGGTCGACGAATACAACAAAATTTTGCAGTCCGTGTACGACAAGGGCTACATCTTAGTCGCGATGGAAGACGTCTGGAGCGAGGTGACGGACGAGACCGGCACGCACATGGTGCGAAACACCCTGATGTTGCCAGAGGGCAAAAAGCCGCTCGTCATCAGCTTTGACGACGTGAACTACTACCCCTATATGCTCGACGAGGGCTTCACGAGCAAGCTCGTCGTCGGCGAGGACGGCGAGATCTGGGCGCAGTGCACCGATCCGTACACAAATGAGACCTTTTTGACCAAGGAACTCGACGCGACACCCATTCTCGACCAGTTTGTCTACGAGCACCCCGACTTTTCGCTGAACGGCGCGAAGGCCATCTTCTCACTGACGGGCTATCAGGGTATTTTAGGCTATCGCACGCAGGATGACCGCGACATCGCGGCAGATTCGCCCGACCGCCCTGCGTTCGATACCTACCGCGCGAGCGAGATCGAGGCCGTCAAGCCCGTCATAGCGCGCTTGAAGGAGACCGGCTGGACGTTCGGCAGCCACACCTGGGGCCACATCCGCCTCGACACCAAGCCGCTCCAGACCGTCATCAACGACACCGAGCGCTGGGCGGACGAGGTCGGCTCGCTCGTCGGCCCGACGCAGATTCTGTTCTACCCGCACGGCGGCCGTCCCGACGGCGACGACTGGCACCAGACCGGCGAGCGCTTCAAGTACCTGCAAAGCCAGGGCTTCCGCATCTTCGCGAGCGTCGGCACGAGTTCGTTCAGCTATGTGAAGCCCGACATTTCCGCCGTCATCTGCGACCGTCTGCATCCGGACGGCACCACGCTGCGCCACTCGCGCAGCCGCTATCTGCAATTCTATAACGCCGAGGACATCATGGATACGCAAGTCCGTCCTGATCTCGGCGTAGACTGGTGAGGAGGCGTTATTATGGCAACGTTAGAAGAACTCAAGGCGAAGGCCGTCGCCATGCTGGACATGGCGTATGTGCCGTATTCCCACTTTCCCGTGGGCGCGGCGCTCGAATGTGAGGACGGCGCGGTCTTCACCGGCTGCAACATCGAAAATTCGAGCTACGGCCTGACGAACTGCGCCGAGCGCACCGCGGCGTTTAAGGCCGTGAGCGAGGGGCACCGGCGCTTCAAGCGCATCGTCATCGCTGGGCGCAGCGACGACTACTGCTACCCCTGCGGTGCGTGCCGTCAGGTGCTCTATGAGTTCGGCCCCGACATGGAGGTCGTGTGCCTCAACAAAAAGGGCGAGGAAAAGCACCTGCACATCAAAGAGCTGCTCCCCTACGGCTTCGACCAGACGTGGCTTGCAATCGACGAGAAATAACGAAAAAAGAGAGCGGCGCTGCCGCTCTCTTTTTTGCGCTTTAGTTGCTGCCGGAGGAGGCATCGATCGTCAACGTGCCGCTGACCGTCGAAATTTCCAGCTCGCTCATCTCACCGCCGTCGAGCGCGGGCACAGAGTAGTGCGTCGCGTGGTCGTCGAGACAAGTGATGAGCGCTCCTTCGCGCTCGGTGAGCGCGGAGCGGAACGCGCCGCTTTTCGTTTCATAGTCGAGAGTAAAACCGTCCTGCGCGGGAAGGGTCAGATAGATGCTGCCGCTCTCCGTTTCGGCATCAAGGCGCAGCGCACGCTCGGTAGCCAAAATCAGGTCACCGCTGACGCTTTCGAAGTCCAGCGCGCCGAGCGCGCCGGCGATATCCACCTTGCCGCTCGCGGTTTCGATCTCGGCGCTCTCCGCATCGCCCGCCAGCTCGATCGTGCCGGAGACGGTCGAGAGCTCGATTTTCCCCCATGTGCTGTCCACCACGCCCACGCTGCCGCTCACCGTCTCGATCTCGACCGTGGGGCAGGCTGCACCCATCACGCGCGCGTCGCCGCCGACGGTCGAAAGCTTGATGCTGCCGGAAACGTCCGCGCCCACGATGGTGTAGGCGTCCGTTGTTTCGACTTCGATCTCCTCAAAGTGACCGGTGCTGACCAGTTCCCTCGGAAGTCCCACGTCGAGGTACTTTTCCCCGTCGTAGCTGCCGCGGTAAGCGTCGCCGAGGAAGCGGATGCGCAGCGTGTCGCCGTCGATCGTGCAGACCATCTTCTCGCTCTCGGCGAGCGGCGCGGTGGATTCCTCCTTCACGCTGATCTGCGCGCTCTGCTTGGCAACGTAGATGTTCACGCTGCCGCGGCGCCACGAGATGTCGATCTTGCGGATGTCTTCGCTCTCGCCGATGCTGAGCACCGCGCCCGGGTGGAGTTCTTCGCTCCCCTCCGCCTGCGTGCAGAAGGTGTAGGTCGCGCTGCTGCCGTCCCAGAGCGCGTCGACGGCGAAAATGCCGTCGCTTTGCGGCAGTTCTGCGCGGAATGTGCCGTTATCCTGCCGCTGGGCGGTCGCGGTCTCGGACGGCATGCCGGTGCTGCCCCAGGCGTCGGACTGCCAGCAGCGGAGACTGACAGAATCGGGCGAATTATCGCCGAAATCGAGCGTTACGGTGTAGAAATAGGCGGCCGACACTGTAAAGGGCATTTCCAGTACAGGCGTGATGTCGCGGCAGTTTTCCTCCAGCGGGTGCGCGCCGCAGGCAATGGCGGTCATGCTCTGTAGGCCCTGGGTGTAGGTCCAGTCGTAGCTGCTGCTTTTGAGGGTGACGCTGCAAGCGTTTGCACTTGTCACGGTCAGTGTTGGCGGGGTTTGGCGCGCGGCCTCGTCTGCGCTTTTTTCGCCGCAGGCGGTCAGGGAGAGCAGGAGCGCGAGGGGGAGCAGGAGGGAAAGGAGCTTCTTCATCGTTCGTTCCTCATTTCTTTCGGATACTTCTATAGACGCATGATAGGCGAAAAAGTTCCCACGCACAACGGGGATCGCTGCACGCGGCGGTGCAATTTGTTGTATCGTGAATTCTAATACCGGAGGCGGTACAACTTTTTGCCGCGTTGTGTGCAACGTCTCTTCATGATACGGCGTATCATGAAAAGGCAAATCATGCATCAGTATCCCCCATTTTCAGGGGGGTGTGAGGTGCCTTTTCCAACATTCTGAAAATTTGGGGGAAAGCGCATGGAGACGACAACAAATTACAAACTTCCGCAATGGGTCAAGGCGGATCAGATCAAGATGGACGACTTTAACGGGGCGTTTGCAAATATCGATGCGGCGCTCAAGGCCAACGCCGACGCGGCGGCGAGCAAGGCCAGCAGCGCCGAGCTGAATGCCGTGCGGCAGGAGGTCGCGGCGGCGCGCGAGGCCAACTGCCTTGTGAAGCTCGCGGGGCCGCTCGTGACCACGACGGACAACGCCGCGATGGAATTCGACCTCTCGCAGGTGGACATGACTAAAGTCGCCGCGCTGATGATCACATTCAGCGCAACTTCGTCGAATGGCAGCATGAATATTGCTGTGAACGATACTACACTTGGCACGGCGTGCAGCAATAGTTGGAGCTCAACAGCAGGGCTTTTGTGGCTGATGCCAATGAACGGCGAGGTCTCGTTCGTATCGACTTTAACAACGTCAAAAAGTAACAGCACAACCGCCGGTTATGGCGGCAACAAGTCGATCAGCTGGAACGCGGTCAGTAAAATATCGCTTACCGGCACATCTGATGCAGGTGCGTCCGCCACATTGTTTGCAGTAAGAAAGTAAAAAAATCCCTCGGGCTTTCGCCCGAGGGATTTTTTGTTTAGCCAAACCTAAAGCGTTTCAGCAATTACTTGCTGGTGACGATGGTATAGGAGAGATTGAAGCCATTGACAGCAGTCAATGCAGCGCCGTCCTGAGCCATGATGCTCAGAATCGTAGCGGTGGAGTTGTTCGCAACAGCAACCTCGCTACGGACACCATCAGCATTGGTGGTGTAGTAGTGACCAGTGGTGGTCAGACCAGCATTGGTCAGATCAGCAACCGTCATGTTCGTATCGCTAACATAGACTTCCAGAGTCTTGTTGTTGGCTTCAACGTAGGAAGCGCCAACATTATAGCGATACCAATTGGAAGCGTCGGGGTTAGTATCCTCGCCACCATCGACCATGACGTAGATGATCTCAGCGTCATAGCGGTTGAGCGTGTGCTTGGTACCGTCATACTTCACGATGATGATGCTGTCCTTGGCAATGTCAGAAACAGTGCCGGAAACGAGCGTGGTGGTCACTTCGTGAGTAATGGGGTTGGTGTACTTCACGACCTTGATGACCTTGGTGGTGCCCTCACCGGCGACATCGAGGTTGAAGTCCATACCGTTGGTCAGGTTGTCAGGATTCGTGCCGTAACGCTTGGCAATCAGGCTGTTGCTGCTGGGCTCGGAAGCCTGCAGGCGGACGAGCTCGGCCTTAGTGTCGATCCAGCTGTTGTTGCAGTGAGTGTCGCACAGGATGGGGTCAATAGACATGCTGACGATCTGGCCCTTGCCATTGACTTCGAACTTGTAGATACCGGTGCCGTGTTCGTTGCTGTAGCTCCAGTTGCCGATGTTGTCCTTCGCATCAGCAGGCTGATCGTCGTAGACGATGGTAGCGGTGGTCTCACCGAGCTTGTAGACGTTGTAGGCAGTACCCAGCTTCTTGTCGCCGCCGACACTCGCATTCTCGGTGACGTAGGCATAGAAACTGTTGTTGGCATCCTTGTAGTCGCGGACGAGAACGAACTCGGCATAGCCGAACTCATCGTACTTCACGCACATGGTAGCATCCTTGACACTGGGGGCGTTCTCCTTGCCGGTGTAAACAGTGTAGGTGTAGCCATCGGTGTTCTCATACAGGAACACGGTCTTGGAGGTAGCGACGACCTGATTCACCTTGTTGGAGATGGTGGCGTTTTCCTTGGTGTAGGAAGCGGCCTTCTCGCCCAGGTCGATCATGTCGTTCGCGGCAGTGGTGCTGTGAGCAATCGTGGCGAGGTTGTAGCTGCCGTCCTCGTTGACGGAGTAAGCCATGATGTGCTTATAGTACTCGGTGTTGTTCCAGAAGTAGTCGGAAACAGTGCTGAGCTTCAGGTCGCCAGCAGCATCACCCTTGTTGGTGATGGCCTCATCGTCCAGAGAAGCGACAGTCACTTCGGAGACCTTGGTGCCGTCAGCGAGGACGAAGTCAGCAATCGCACGGCCGCCGAAGCTGCCAGAGTTGCGGACCCACTCGATGCGCTCAACAGCGAGGTAGTTGGTAGCGACATCAACGAGACCGATGACGTTGCCGTAATCGTCAGTGATGACGGCCCAGTTGCCAATCACTCTGTAGTCCAGAGCGAACTTGTCGGCATCGTTGTAGGTGGTGGTGCCGATGACATGGGTAGCAGCAACAGCGTCATAGCCGTTGGTCCAGCTGGTCAGCTTGCCGCCGGTGACGATGGTCGCAGCCTTGACGGACTCGACAACAGCCTTGTTCAGGGAAGCGGTCGCGCTGTAACCCTTGGTGTTGGAAACGGTCACGAGAACGTAATCGTTCTTGACGAAGCCGGTAGCCTTGACACCGTCAAAGTCCCAAGTAGCGGGATTCTGGCCCTTGGTCTCACCGTTATAAACAGTCAGGTCAACGGTAGCGTCGGTGGTGTGGCCGTTGCGGTCGGTGGTAGTAGCGGTGACCTTGTCAACATGAGCGAGGTAGGTATTGATCTCAACCAGACGATAGCCGGCAGCACCCATGTCATAGACCTCGGTCAGACGACCCTGAGCGCCAACAAAGGACTTGGTGGCGAGCGGGTTGATGGTGGCGTAACGGTTGGAGGTGACCTCGGAGCTGGTCAGGTTCTTGGCATAGGAGTTGCCGTCGATGTAGGCGCCCTCGAGATCCTTGGCGGAGGAGATGCCCAGATCCTTGGCGATGTCGCACTCAGCAACCTTGGTGGTGTAGGAGACGACGGGCTTGTCAACGACGAGGGTCTTCTTGTCACCAACGTTGTAGGTCCACTTGGTAGCGGGACGGCCGAAGGAATCAGCGTCAGCCTTGCCCTCGAGCTTGAAGTTCTTGTAGCCGAGGGTGCTCTCGTCGAGCTTCAGCACCTTATCGGTCACATAACC
>ULWC01007119.1_pt1 | contig 10680 bp, 7 predicted proteins | sample 1959931 | NCBI WGS metagenome assembly ULWC01 (sample SAMEA4835801, study PRJEB28245) | human gut metagenome | biome: gut microbiome; material: fecal sample | place: Denmark | collected 2008
TACGACTGCCAGCTGGCGTTCATCGCCGCAGGCTTTACCGGCTGCGAAAGCTACGTGGCCGATGCATTTGGTGTGGAGCTGACCGCCCGCGGCAACGTGGCAGACCACAGCTTCAAGACCAACGTGGAAAAGGTGTTCGTTTGCGGCGATATGCGCCGCGGCCAAAGCCTTGTGGTGTGGGGCCTGCGCGAAGGCCGCGACTGCGCCGCCGAGGTAGACCGCTACCTGATGGGCTACACCAACCTCTAACTAAGCCATTCTCTTTCCTATCCTAAACAAGCAGAAGCGGGGGCCTTTGCAAGGCTCCCGCTTCTGCTTTTGTTTTTTAGTCTGTATTGTATTCCGGTTCCGTGGGGGTAGGATCTGTTGTTTCCGGAGGGGCCGGCTCTGTCGTGGTGGGTTCGGTAGCGGCGGGTTCCTCCGGTGTGACAGTGATCTGCACACTGGGGTCTGCCGCAATATACACGGTGATCACCGTGCCCACTTCCACCTTGGTGCCCGGCTCCTCGCTGGTACGCACCACGCAGCCGGATGCATAGGAGCCATCGTTCACCACCATAAAGCAGCTGGCCACAAGGCCCCGGGCTTCCAGTTCCTTTACCGCGCCATCCTGCGTAAAGCCGATGATATTGGGCATCTCGGCCATCTGCGGGCCTTTGCTCACCACCAGCTGTATGGTCTCCCCTGCCTTGAGCACAGTGTCCGCGCTCGGCTCCTGCTGGATGATCTGGCCCGCCGGGGCGGTATCGCTGTATTCCTCGGTGACGTAGAACAGATACATGCTGGTATATTCCCGGTTGTTCTGCACCTGCGTGTAGTCCATGCCAATAAAGTTCGGCACAAGGTTCTGCGGCACCATCACCTCGCTGCTGGCCGGTTCCGACTCCGCAGCCGACGCGGCAGGCTGGTGGATGTGCTGGCTCAGCACGCTCCACAGCGTGAGCAGAATGAGGATGGACAGCAGGATCACGATGCCCGCCAGCAGCGCTTTTAAGCTGAGCAGATGCTCCTTGCGTTCCGGCTCCGGCTGGGCTGTGCGCACCGGAGTCTCCGGCTTCATGGTGCGGGTCAGCTCGGCGGTGTATTCCTTGGAAGAAAGGGCCTGATACAGCTGCGGCACGGTCTGGATGCGCTCCATGGGCCGCAGGCGCAGGCCCAGCTGCAGCACCTGCGAGACGTACAGCGGCAGGCTGCCGTTCACCGATTTTGCGCGTGGGTTGGAGTCTGCCACTATGCGCTGCGCTGCAGGCACCGGGGCCTGCCCGCACACCATGCGGTAGAACACGGCCGCAAGGCTGTATTCATCGGTATAGCGGCCCTCGAACTCTGCGGTGGAATACTGCTCCGGGGCGGAATAGCCTTCGTACAGCTGTTCGTGCAGGCCGCTGCCCGCCGTGCGCAGGCCCACCGTGGCATAGCCTGCCAGACGGCAGCGGTTGTTTTCCATCACGCGGATGTTCTCCGGGCAGATACCGCGGTGCACCAGACCGATCTTGTGCATGGCGGCTACGCCTTCAAACACCGGCTGCAGCATGGTGCAGGCATCGTCCGGGCGGATGGTGCCGGGGTGGTTTTCCAGCCACTGATCCAGCGGGGTGCCGCCCAGATTTTCCAGAATGGCGTAAACGCTGTTATTGGCTTCCACCACATCCAGCACGGCTTCCAGACCATTGGCCGGAGTGATGCGCTGGATGGAGCGGTACAGGTCCGCAAAATCCATGCGGGTGGTCTTGAACAGCACCTCACTGCCGGTCTTGGGCCGCAGGGTGCTTTCTGCCGTGCGCTCCGCCGTGAGGGTAATGGGCAGATATTCCTTGATGGTCACCCGGAAACGGCCCAGATTCTCTGCGCCGCGGTAGAGGATGCCCTCGCCGTCGATGCTCAGCATTTCCCCTACGGTGTAGCGCCCGGCCAGCACGGTGCCCACCGGCAGGGTGCCGCCGGGGTTGCGCCCGGCAAAGCTTTTGCCGCAGTGCGGGCAGCTTTGTGCTGCTCCGGGCAGCGGCTGCAGGCAGTATGGACACAGGCGTGTTGCTTCCATTGTGGTCTCCTTATACCGTTTTGCGCCGCAGCAGGCTCATGGGCGGCAGCTCCGGCGTGGGAATGGTGTATTTTTCCATGGCATGCGGGGTGCTCTCCACCCGCTCACCGGCTTCGTTTTCGATCCACTCAGGGTTCAGCGGAATGCTGCGGCCATCCGGGCAGAGGGCTTCCAGAGTGTCGCCCAGGCTCCACTTGCCGCGCTGCTGGCAGGAGGCAACGCCGTTCTCCCAGCCGTCCACCGTGCCCACAAACTCCCACTCGCGGATGTAAGTAGCGCTGTCGGTGGCCTGTCTGGCCTGCTCGCGGCCAAAGTAGAAGCCCGGCGAGTAATGGCGGTGGCTGGTACGGGTAAGCTCCTCGTACACTTCAGCAGGCAGCTCAAAGTTGTCGTTGAGCGGGTCGGCCAGATAAGCGTCCAGCGCCCTGCGGTAGGCGGCGGTAACACTTGCCACATAGTAGAAGGTCTTGGCACGGCCCTCGATCTTCAGGCTGTCCACACCGGCCTTGCAGATCAGATCAAGGAAAGGCGCGGTGCACATATCATTGGCGTTGAGGATGTAGCTGCCGTTCTCGTTCTCGCCGATCTCGTACAGCTGGCCCGGACGGGTCTCCTCGCTGAGATAGTATTTCCAGCGGCAGGGCTGGGCACACTGGCCGCGGTTCGCGTCGCGGCCCGCCATGTAGTTGGAAAGCAGGCATCGGCCCGAAACGCTCATGCACATAGCACCGTGCACAAAGGCTTCGATCTCCAGCTCCGGCGGTGTTTTATCTCGCAGGATCGCAATATCCTGCAGGGTCATCTCACGGGCCAGCACCACGCGCTTTGCGCCCATGTTGTAGGCGGCGCGGGCCGCAGCCCAGTTGGTGATGCCTGTCTGGGTGGACATGTGCACATCGATGTCCGGTGCAAAGGTCTTGCAGGCATCCAGCACACCAAGGTCTGCCACGATAAAGGCATCCACACCGGCCTTGGCTGCTTCCTTGATGGCCTCGGGCAGGCGGTCGGCTTCCTCGTTGGTGGGCAGGGTGTTCATGGTCAGGTAGACCTTGCGGCCGCGGGCGTGAGCGTAGATGACACCCTCGGCCAGCTGTTCCGGCGTAAAGTTGGCCGGAGCAGACCGCATTCCAAATTCAGGCAGGCCGCAGTAAACGGCATCGGCACCGTAGTTGATGGCATAGCGCAGGCGTTCCAGATCGCCCGCCGGGGCCAGCAGTTCCGGGATTTGCAGCATAGTTCAAATTCCTCTCATTTTTCCGTATTCACAGTTTTGTTCACTTGTGCTGCCTTCTGGCAGTTTGCGCTGTGTTCGCTCAGGGTGTGGGCATAATAATAGCTGCCCTTGAGGTCGGTCACAAAGAAATAGGCATCCTTGGCCTCCTCATTGGGCTGGGGGGCCAGCGCTGCCTTGATGGCCGCAATGCCGGGGTTCGAGATCGGCCCGGCAGGCAGGCCCTTGCAGCTGTAGGTATCATACGCAGCCACGATATTTTCCGGGATATTATCCCAGCCGCCATAGTAGGGTGCCACCCAGTTCCAGAGGTAATTGTTGTCACTGTCGCTCTGGATATAGCTGGAGGTGTTGCTCTGCAGGCGCGGGTAGGGCGAATCCGCAGCCAGACGGTTGCGGAACACCTGTGCCACGTTCGAGTCCTGACTGTTGCCTGCTTCCTCCTGCACAAAGGATGCCAGTGTGATCAGCTGGGGCAGGGTCATATCCTGCTTTTTAAGTTCTGCATACATCTCATCGGTGATCTGTGCATCGAACTGGGCATAGAAGGTGGCTACATAGTTGTGCACGGTGTCGTCCTTTAAGAATTCGTAGGTCTCCGGGAAGAGATAGCCCTCGCACTTCATAAAGCGGTCCAAGCGGTCCGGCGCGTCGGCATCGTCCGGCACGTACTGCCAGAAGGTGTATTCGCTGAAATCGCCCTCGTTGGCTTCCTTCAGGAAATCCTCGGCGCTGCACAGCCCGGCGGCTTCCATCTTCTGGGCAATGGCAATGGCCGTGGTTCCCTCTGGGACGGTCACGCGCACCGTTTCGGCCTTGGCGTAAGTGGACAGGACCGCAATAATGGCATCGTAAGAACAGGCGCTCTTCTGCAGGGTAAAATCGCCATACTGCAGCTTTGATGCCGCACCCTTTTGCCCCACATACCAGCGGAACAGATAGGCCGAGCGGATCACACCCGCATCCTTGAGCTTTTGCGCAATGACGGAAACGCCGCTGCCCTGCGGGATGCTCACCGTTACCTCCGTGCCGGGTCTGCCATTGCCGCTGATCTCGTTGTGCGCAAACAGCAGCGCCCCGCCAACGGCCAGCGCCAGCAGTACCACCAGCACCAGCAGGATCTTCCCTACACCGCCTTTTTTGCGGGTGTTTTTTTCGTGTGCCATAAGCACCTTCCTTTTATCTTAGTTTTCCAGCATCAGGCGCATGTAGCTTTCGGCTACATCAAAGGGTTCGGCATCAAAGCGGATCATGCCGTAGTCCTGCCGGGTGCCCTCGCCGAGGAACAGCGGCTGGGATGCGCCCACGGTAATGACCGCCTTTTCCACGATGACTTCCTTTTCGCGGGCGGCTTCCATCAGTACTTCGGCGGCGCGGTCATTGTCGGCCTGCAGCTCCACAAAGTAAAGCGTATCCTCCTTGCGGAAATAAATACCATAGCCGTGGGCGCTGGAAACGATGGTGGCACCGGAGGAGTACAGATCTCCCAGCACCACGGCCATGCGCTCCGGGGTCAGCTGCACGGTATCGGGCCAGAAGCGCTCCCGCAGCTCACACAGCTTTTTGGCGGTGACGGAATCAAACTCCGCCTGACTCCACAGGTTGCGCTCCACCTCGCGCGGCAGGCAGCGCAGGGCGAAGGCCCATGCAAAGCCCTTATCCTGCAGCAGTGCGGCCTGCTCCGGGTTGGTGGGCACCGCCACCGTAAAGCCTGCGCCGCGCAGCTTCTGCTGGGCACACAGATAGTCCACAAGGCCCGCCAGGATCAGGCTGCCCTCGCCGCACAGACCGTACAGGTAGGTGCCGCTGCGGCCCTGCAGCGTGACCGGCACAGCCAGCGCCACCGCAGCGATCTCGTCATTTTCCTCGGCCACATAGACGTTCTGCTCGCCTGCAAACTGCTCAATGGCCTTTTTGGCAAATTCTTCTGATTCATTGCGCTGGCTCTGCCATAAAGCCAGCACTGCCGGTTTATCTCCCGGCTGCATCAAACGATACATCTGTCAGGATGCCCCCTCTTATCGAAAATTATGTCAGCTGCTTCAACACGATCCCCTGCACTTCAGCCTGAATGTCTTCGATGCTGCGCATGTTGTCCCCGCTGGTGCAATGCACGACGGCCCAGCCAAGGTGCGCGGCACAATACTCGGCGGCGCAGCGGCTGCGGGCAAGATACTCGGTATCCTTCTCGTGCACATCCTTCCTGCTCTCGTCGCCGTGGTAACGCTGGGTCATAAGCTTCTGGCTCACGGCGGGGTCTACCTGTAAGTAGATCACCTCATCCGGCGCAGGCAGGCCCAGCAGATGGAATTCAAAATCAAACAGCCAGCCGAGAAAACTCTCCCACTGCTCCGGCGGCAGCTTGGAGCACTGGTGCACCGCGTTGGAGGTGGTGTAGCGGTCGGCAATGATGATGCCGCCATTCTCGTAAAAACTGCCCCAGTCCTTTTTGTAGCTGGCATAGCGGTCCACCGCATAAAAGCTGGAGGCTGCATAGGCGTTTACATCGTCCGGGTGCTGGCCGAACTGCCCGGCCAGATACATTTTTACAAGGGCGCTGGAGTCACTGCCGTAGTCCGGGAAGCTCACCTCGCGCACCGCAAGGCCCTGTGCAGCCAGATACCCGGCCAGCAGCTTTGCCTGCGTGGCCTTGCCGCTGCCGTCCAGTCCTTCAATGGCGATCAGTTTTCCCTTGCTCATACGCCTGCAGCCTCCTTGATGGATGCATATTTTGCGCGCACCTCAGCGGTTTTCCCGCAGCACATTTTTCCCTCCGGGCAGGGGCCGGATACACAGGCCGGGCCGGACTTTGCAAAGATATGCGGTGCCACCGGGTACACCAGCTCAAACATTTTTTCGGCCAGCTCCCGGATCTCCCACTGGGCGCGGTTGCAGCAGCGCAGGTGGAAAAAGTTCTGCAGGCTGCGGGCATTCATGGTGACCACCATCTTGGTCTCGCAGGCGTTGGGCAGTACAAAGCGGGCATCCTCGTTGGCCTGCTTGCTGGCCTTGGCGCGGGCCTGCTTTTCCGGCATTCCTTCAGCCATCAGGCGGGCGGTGTGGCCTTCTTCCAGCTTGTGGGCAAGGTCGAGGTAGCGCTTTGCGTCCTCTTCCATGCTGGCAAGGAAAGCTTCCTTTGCTTCCGGGATGGCTTCGATCTCGGGCGGTACCACATAGCGGAAATCGTCCAGCCGCACATAGCGCTGGCTCTGCACACTGAAGGATGCAATGCGGTGGCGGGTGATCTGCGCCAGCAAAGTGCGGCTGACCCCCTCGATGCCAAAGGTGAAGCTGGCATGTTCAATGGGGCTGGCATGGCCCAGATCGCTGAGCATGGTCAGGAACTTCGCGGTCTTTTCCTCGGTCAGGCCGTCCAGCAGGTCGGTGATGTGCGCATCGGAATAGCAGAGCTTTGCCGCTGCAGCCACCACCTTTTCCGGTTCCGGGGTATGTGCGATCAAACGAACAGTCATCATAAGTGTGTTATTCCTCCGCAGTGATTTTGGTCAGGGGCGCAAAATTGGCCATGGTCTTTTTGATGCCCACCTTTTCAAAGTTGATCTCCACGATCTGATCTCCGGCGGCAGGCTTCACAGCCACTACCTGACCGCGTCCGAACACCTTGTGCTCCACAAGATCGCCCGGCTCATAGTGTTTTGCGCCTTTTGCAGCGGTTTTTGCTGCCGGTGCACCTGTAAAGGAGATTTGCTTTGCAGATTTTTTCTGCGTTGTTCCGTCAGAATATGCAGAACTGTAACCAGAGCCATATCCAGTACCTGCGCCGCTGCGGCCATAGCCGGAACCATATCCGCTCTGGCTCTGGCCCCGGTTTGCATAGGCCGAGCCAAAGCCGCGGCCCTCGCCCGCGTTGTATTCGCGGTTCAGGTAGCCGCTGCGGTTGCTATAGCCGCTTCCGTAACCGCCCGAACCGTACCCACTGGCGCTGCGGCCCCATCCGGACGGTCCGGAGTAACCGGACGCACCACCGGGCACCGTATCACGATAGCTGTCGCCCCAGCCGCCAAAGCGGGAGCGCTGTTCCAGTACCGGGCTGCGGGTCTCCTCGATATACTCCGGCTCGATCTCCCGCAAAAAGCGGCTCGGCTCGTTGCGCTGGGTGCGGCCATACAGCATCCGGGAAACGCTGTTGGAGATGTACAGCTCCTTCTTAGCGCGGGTGATGCCCACGTAGGCAAGGCGGCGCTCCTCTTCCAGATCAGCTTCGGAATACTTGCTCATCTCGCTGGGGAACACGCCCTCCTCCATGCCAATCAGGAACACATACGGAAACTCCAGACCCTTGGCGGAGTGGATGGTCATGAGTACCACCTGATCGGCGCTCTCGTTATAGCTGTCGATATCGCTGATGAGGGCGATATCTTCCAGATAGCCTTCCAGCGTGGCTTCCTCACCGTGCTGGTCGCAGTAGTTCTTGACGTTATTCACCAGCTGACCAAGGTTCTGCAGGCGGTCAGCCGCATCCTCGTGGCCCTTGGCTGCATCGGCTTCCAGCATGGCCTTATAGCCGGTCAGCTCGATCACATCGGCTGCAAACTCGTCCAGCGTGCGGGTCTCCAAAGAATCCTGCAGGCGCTGATAGATCTGCCAGAACTTGAGCAGCGGCATTACGGCGCGGCTGAGCTTTGCATATTGGTCGGCATGGCCGATGATGTCCAGCATGCTCACGCCCTCCTGCGCGGCCAGATCGGCAATGACCTCCACGGTGGTGGCACCGATCTTGCGGGCAGGCTCGTTGATGATGCGGCGCAGGCGCACATCATCGCGGGGGTTCGCCACGATGGACATGTAGGAATGGATATCCTTGACCTCTTTGCGGTCGTTGAAGCGCTGGCCGCCCACGATCTTGTGGGGGATGCCTGCACGGGTAAAGTAGCTTTCGATGGGGGCCGATTGGGCGTTCATGCGGTAGAGGATGGCGTGGTCGGCCAGATGTCCGCCCTCTTTCAGGTGCTGGCCGATCACATCCGCGATGTGGCTGGCCTCATCCTGCTCGTTCTCGGCGGTGTACACCTGCACCTTATCGCCCTCGCCATTGCTGGTCCACAGGGTCTTGCCCTTGCGCTCGGTGTTGTGCTGAATGACACAGTTCGCAGCGTTCAGGATATTGGACGTAGAGCGGTAGTTTTGTTCCAGACGGATGGTCTTGGTGCCCGGGTAAATGCGCTCGAAATTAAGGATGTTCTCAATGGTAGCGCCGCGGAAGCGGTAGATGCTCTGGTCATCATCGCCCACCACGCAGATGTTCTTTTCCGGGCCGGTGAGGAGGCTCACCAGACGGAACTGCGCCACACTGGTGTCCTGATACTCGTCCACCAGCAGATAGCGGTATTTGTTCTGGTAGAAATCCCGCACATCCTTGTGCTCGGCCAGCAGCTGCACAGTCTGGTAGATCAGGTCGTCAAAGTCGAATGCTCCGGCTTCCTTCAGGCGCTTTTCGTAGGCCGCGTAGATGCGGGCCGTCAGCGCGCCTTTGGTATCTTTTGCGGGGCTGGCAAGGGTCTGTTCCGGGCTGACAAGCTGATCCTTCCATCGGCTCATCTGGTTGATCGCAGCCTTGATGGGCAGGAACTTATCGTCCACATTCAGGTCTTTGTAGACAGCCTTCATCACGCGCTGGGAATCATCGGTATCGTAGATAGTAAAGCTGCGCGGATAGCCGATCTCCTCCGCCCAGCGGCGCAGGATGCGCACACAGGCCGAGTGGAAGGTGGAAGCGAACACTTCGTCGCCCTCCTCGCCGCCCAGCATCCGGCGCAGACGCTCCTTCAGCTCCCCTGCTGCCTTGTTGGTAAAGGTAATGGCCATCACGTTCCAGCTGCGCACAGCGTTCTGGCGCAGCATCCCGTCCAGCCAGCTGGGGGCGGCAGTGCCGGTCATGATGGCGTTGCGCAGAGCCTTGATATCGTCCTCCGTGGCTGGGCGCGGTGTCTGTTTGGAGCCGTGGGCCGAGCCGAACCGGATGAGGTTTGCAATGCGGTTTACCAGCACGGTGGTCTTGCCGCTGCCTGCACCAGCAAGGATGAGCAGCGGGCCATCGGTGGTAAACACTGCCTGCCGCTGCATATCGTTCAGGCGGCCAAACTGTTTTTCGATATAGGTATCGCGCAGAGCGCAGAATTCCTGTGTGAGATCTGTTGCCATGGTTTCCCCTGTTCCTTTTATGTTTATACTATCAAAATACAGTATACCACATTTCAAAACGATTGAGAATAGCCGCCGCGTTCGCTCTGGCTATTTTCAGCGGAAAAAATATTTTTATAATTTATAACTCCGAAAAGCCTGCGGGCTTTTCGGAGTTACTTTTTCACGAAAGAGGTCGTAGAGAAAAATTGCATCTGATAAAACAGCAGCCGTTTTTCGTTACGGCCTTTTTGTGAAAATGTGTTTGGAGCAGCCCGCAGGCTGCGACAAACACGAAATAAATAATATAATTTCCTTATTTTATGCCCAAAGCAAACGCGGCGGGCATTTCAAATCGTAAAACAAAAACCGCCCGGCAGCTCTTGCGAACCGACGGGCGGAAAAAATGCTTTTCAGAAAGCGCTTAGCTGAAAATGTTGATCAGGATACCAGCAGCAACGGCAGAGCCGATAACACCGGCCACGTTGGGGCCCATTGCGTGCATCAGCAGGAAGTTGGAGGGATTCTCGCTCTGGCCAACCTTCTGGGAAACGCGAGCGGCCATAGGCACAGCGGAAACGCCTGCGGAACCGATCAGCGGGTTCACCTGACCGCCGGTCAGCACATACATCAGCTTGCCGAACAGCACACCTGCGGCAGTGCCGAAGGAGAATGCGATCAGGCCCAGCACGATGATGAACAGGGTGCGGGTATTCAGGAAGGTGTTTGCAGAGGTGGTGCAGCCAACGGACAGTGCCAGGAAGATGGTGATAATGTTCATCAGCTCATTGCCGGCAGTCTTCTGGATGCGATCCACCACGCCGCACTCCTTCATCAGGTTGCCCAGCATCAGCATACCCACCAGAACGGCGGCATCCGGAACGATCAGGGAAACGATGATGGTGACCATGATGGGGAAGATGACCCTCTCGGTCTTGGAGACGGTGCGCAGCTGCTTCATCACGACGGTACGTTCCTTCTTGGTGGTCAGTGCCTTCATGATGGGCGGCTGGATGACGGGCACCAGAGCCATGTAACTGTAGGCCGCCACAGCGATGGAGCCCAGCAGCTCAGGAGCCAGACGGGAGGTAACGAAGATAGCGGTAGGACCGTCTGCACCGCCGATGATGGCGATGGCAGCGGACTGCTTCTGGGTGAAGTCCACCAGGCCGGTAGCGACCAGCAGGCGGGCGCCCATGTAAGTACCGAAGATGCCGAACTGAGCAGCAGCGCCCAGCAGCAGGCTCTTGGGGTTGGAGATCAGGGG
>ULWC01040113.1_pt1 | contig 10652 bp, 8 predicted proteins | sample 1959931 | NCBI WGS metagenome assembly ULWC01 (sample SAMEA4835801, study PRJEB28245) | human gut metagenome | biome: gut microbiome; material: fecal sample | place: Denmark | collected 2008
GAGAGTCTCAGTGTGTCGCATTTGTGGGGGTCAGTTCATTTCGGGGGTTAATTTAAAGGACGCTTGACAGGCATTTTCTTGAAAAACACAACATTGGCGAGCAAATTTTCAAGACGATCAACGAACGTATCAGCGAAGCAGGCTTGAGGTTCTGTAAAGGGCGAATCATCGACGCAAGCTTCATTGAAGCGCCGAGCTCTACAAAGAACAACAGCGGGAAGCGCGACCCGGAAATGGCCAGCGGCAAAAAAGGGAATACCTGGCATTTCGGCATGAAGATGCACGTAGCTGCCGACACAATTGTCGGCATCGCGACCGACGTTGTTTATGGCCCCGCTAACGAGCTTGACATTTCGCGCGCTCGGGAGCTTATTTCGTCTGATACGGAGGACGTTTACGGAGATGCAGGCTACCTGGGGCTCAACAAAAGAGACGAATTCAACTCTGCAGCAACCCGGGAATCGCCAAAGCGCCACTACTACATCAACGTGCGCCCAGGCAAGGTTAAGGATCGCCCGGCCGACGACGTATTGCGTCGGTTTGAGCATCTGAAGTCAAGCGTGCGATGCAAGGTTGAACATGTTTTTACTCGAGTTAAACTGCAAATGGGGTACAGGAAAGTCCGATACCGTGGCATCAAGAAAAACGCCCATCGGATCAGTACCCTTCTTGCTCTGGCCAACCTTTACACCTGGGACTGTTGGAAACGAAGAACCGTTGGGTAATTGTGCTCATTGACTAGGAAAAGTCAATGAAAACAATGAATTATGCGAATTTAAGTCCGTAAACAGAATTCGTTGGATAAAAACTTTTCAATTCTGGCAAATGCCGCCGAAAGGCGGCATTTACTCAGAGGATCCTTAACTTATACATTAACTACTTTTAAAGCATTGGTTTCAAGAAACTTATCATTATGACAAAATGATCCATAGGAAATTATTTTATTTAATAATTCTACTGTATTTCGTCGCGATAAAGGAATATGACCACCTTTGATTGGATGAATCGTTTCGTAAATTAAGAATTTGAATTTGCATTGATTTAGATTTTTTAAATGATTTACCAATGGAATAGAATGTCGTAGTAAATGATGTGTATCGGCCGTATTTTGAAGAATATATATATTTATTTTTTTATTTTCGATTTTAATTCGTTCAATTGCATTGAATCTATATTTAAATTTTGGTTCCAATTCTGAAATTCTACAACCGAAAAGTTGCGTGGAAAGAAAGTTTAACTCTTGTTGTTGCTCGAATTTGAAAAGATTCGTTTGCGCAATATCTATAATTGCAGTGGAACCTTCTAAGCAAGTTGCTTGTTGCAATGATGCAAAACCACCAGCAGAGCTCCCAAAGAAGAAAACTTTATTTGCTGGAATCTCTAATTTTTCTAATAAATTTTGCAGTTGCTTAATAAATTCTTTTATTATATCCGTTTCTTTGTCTCCTACCCACCATGTAGCTTTAAATTTGATATTTTTGTAAAGGAAGGGATCATTCAAAATCAATACACAACCTTTTATATCATTAATCCATTTCCATCTTTGAAAAATAGGTAAATCGCGCGTGCGTGCAACAGCCGCTTGATTTAAAATTATTAAACTCTTGAAATTTTTATCTCTTTTGAAAATAAAATCGAGTCGATATTTAGATAACTGTGCATTTCCTTGAAAATATTCATCCTCGCAATCAGAAATTTGAGACAAAGTTTCTAAATTGTAACATTTTTTAGGAAATTCTGAATCGATATATAAGAAATCTTGTTCAATAATTTTTTGAAAATGAGCAAATAATTTATTTTGAAACTCTTTCTCTATCAATTTAGGAGGAGTATTCATTATGCAGACATGATCTGTAAAAATCGTTTTATTTTGCGTCGTCAAAATAAAAAGAAAATTATTAGAGATAAGATCTTCTCTATAAAAAAATCTAGATCAAGATTACCCAAGAAATCTGACCCAACTATTAAACAGTTATTAACATTATTGTTTTTCAAGTATTGTGAAACGAGCAAAAAATTAATATATATAGAGCTTGTTCTTTTATAGTTGTTTGATAAATCTATAAATTCAAGGTCGCAAAATTTCGCAAAATTATCAAGATTGCTCCTAGTTTTATCGATAAAAATTATATTATTAATTCTCTTATGTGAGGAATTTTTAAAATAACCTTCTAACATTACAGTTCTCCTAATTATAAATTAAAATAATGTGCAATGATTAGCTTTGTTTTCTTGTTGATTAAAAATAAACTAACGCAAATTGCATCTTTTGTTCTTGCATCAAGATAACCTTGATTTGTATCACGGTGAAAACGGCAAGTTTCAAACAACAGGCAGAACACGGCGTATCGATGAAAGATGCGACAATGGCGTCTTTCAGCTAAATTTCGCTACTGCGTACGGCTCGAAAACATTGGTCGATAACGGACTCGTTGGACGATGCAATTTCCGCTGCCGGCTTTCAGCCAATTCTGGAAGCGGTTAATCAACGCGGGGCAACGGTACAACTTGCACGTAGACGCTTGGTATGTTCGTGAGACTACTGCTAGACGAAAACGGCGTTTCCGCCGCCTGCCCGCTCGCGCGCGCATGAATCGGATGCTTCGTCTCCGCAAATGTTGACATCGGCCCAAACATCTGTCAAAAGAACGGCAAACGTGTTTTTGCTGACAACTAGTCATGCACAAAGCAAACATGACCCAGTCCCAGAACGGGCAGCTGAATGTTGGTGCAGCAGACAGCCTTCGAAATGGTGGAATACTGAATTTCGAGCCGCTGTGTTTTTTTGTCGAGCTTGCACTTAAGTTCAGGATGATTGGCGAAGTGGTCTTCAATTACTCGCTGGGTTTGAACTGAAACGAAAATCATCTTGGTTATGCCAGCTTCATCATCATCTCCAACTGCATAGTGAATCATCGAATTATCCATAATCGGAAGTATTTCTTTGGGCATGACCTCGGGGACTAGAAGGAATCGAGGACTTGGATCGTTTATGGTCAAATGTGTCTTCATTATTGAAGATTTGTTAATTTATAATATTTAACGGGTAAAATCTCTTTAACATTTGAAGCACATTCAATTTGATCGATTAACGAAGTCTTTTTAAAGCATTCGAGTAATCGTTCTGGTGATTTCTCAAACCATTTAGATTCTATAATTTTTTCTCTATTTTTTCGTCGAACCGTTTTTTTATAACCTTTGAAGGAACACCAGCGACAATTGTATATGCAGGCACAGATTTAGTAACAACAGCATTGCATCCAATAACGGCTCCATCGCCAATTGTGACACCGTTACAAATATAAGCTCCATCTCCTATCCAAACATCATTACCAATAATAATTCGACGTTTTGGATTATTCTTAGCCAATTTAATAGATTCAATATCTATTATTGAACAATTAGTTGAGTAAAAAGGAGAAGTTGACAGTAATTTGTAATTATGTTCACCTAATCCAATACTGACATTCCTGCCTATAGAACAATATCTTCCTATTTCGACATATGATCTAATATATCCAGATACCATATAAGAATATAACCCAACAAAAGCAGATCCATAGATATCAACATCCATCAATCTAACTTCTGGTTCAGCAAAAAGAACGTAATTAGATTCTTGAACTTTTTTTAATAAGGGTCTTTTTAATTGCATACGATTACTCAACTGTTACACTTTTAGCAAGATTTCGAGGTTTATCTACATCTGTTCCACGTTCAAGTGCAGAATGATAAGCAAGCAACTGCAATGGAATAACATGTAGTATTGGTGCAAGAGAACCGTAGTTGTCCGGCAGACGAATTACATGCGTGCGATCATCAGGTTCAATGCCGGAATCACCATCGGCGAAGACATAGAGTTCGCCGCCGCGCGCACGCACTTCCTGCATGTTCGACTTGAGCTTCTCTAGGAGCGTATCGTTGGGCGCTACGGTTACGACCGGCATTTCTCTGTCGACCAGAGCCAGCGGACCATGCTTGAGTTCGCCAGCCGGATAGGCTTCGGCATGGATGTAGCTGATTTCCTTAAGCTTGAGCGCGCCCTCCAATGCAATCGGATAGTGCATGCCGCGCCCAAGGAAGAGTGCGTGCTGCTTGGTTGCAAACCGTTCAGCCCAGGCAATCACCTGCGGTTCAAGAGCCAGCACAGCTTGCAGAGCCGCCGGAATGTGACGCAGTCTTCGCAGCGCATCTTCTTCAGCAACATCACTGAGACGTCCCTTTACCTTGGCAAGCGTCAGCGCCAATAAGTAGAGTGCAGCCAGCTGCGTTGTAAAGGCCTTTGTGGAAGCTACGCCGATTTCAATACCGGCTCGCGTGATGTAATGGAGCTTTGTTTCATGCACCATGGCGGATGTCGCCACATTGCAGATTGCCAGCGAATTCAACATCCCGAGATCATGGGCATGTCGCAGTGCGGCAAGCGTATCGGCTGTCTCGCCGGACTGTGAGATCGGCACAACAAGCGTATCGGGATCCGGCACGGACACGCGGTAGCGATATTCGCTTGCAATTTCAACGTCGCACGGAATACCCGCAATGGCTTCCATCCAGTACTTTGCCGTCAAGCCGGCGTAATAGGATGTCCCGCAGGCAAGAAACAGAATCCGTTTGGTTTGTTCAAATACTGGTGCAGCGTCTGTTCCGAAAAGCGTCGGCACAATACGGGCAACACCCTCCAACGTATCGCCGATCGCGCGAGGCTGTTCAAAAATCTCCTTCTGCATGTAATGCCGGTAAGGCCCTAGATCAACGGCGCCGGAATAGGCCTGTACGATTTTTTCAGGACGATCCACTTCAAAAAATTGATCGCCGGCGCGCGCAAACATGCGGCGCCCCTGCGGTGTAATTTCACAGACATCGCCTTCTTCAAGATAGACGATGCGGTCCGTAATCCCGGCAACTGCCATAGCGTCGGAGGCGGCAAACATTTCATTGGTGCCGACGCCGACGACAAGCGGCATGCACTGACGAGCCACCACAACATGGTCTGGCTCCGCCTTGCAAATCACGGCAATGCCATAGCTGCCCTCGAGCTGAACGACGACACGCTTGACGGCTTCAAGAAGATTCCCTTCGTAGCAGTCATTGATGAGGTGCGCCAAAACCTCCGAATCGGTTTGACTCGTAAATTCAAAGCCTTTTTCAAGTAGTCGACGACGAATCGACTCAAAGTTTTCAATGATGCCGTTATGTACGACGCCGATGAAATCGCGAGAAAAGTGAGGGTGTGCATTGCAAACTTCCGGAGCCCCGTGCGTCGCCCAGCGGGTATGGGCAATACCGGTGTTTGCCGCCAGCTTTTCAGCCTGAACCTGCTCAACGAGCTGTGCCACACGCGCTACGGAGCGCGCTCGATGAAGTCCGCTGGCATCGACCGTCGCAATGCCGCAGGAGTCATATCCGCGATACTCGAGTCGACGAAGCCCTTCGAGCAGAATGGGAACAATATTTCTATAGCTTGCTGCCGCAACAATTCCACACATATTTCTCTCGCTTAAACGCTGTCCATCATCAGTTCTTTTTCGGACGCTGCCATGCTTCGATTGTCACTTGTCGGGCACGTCCCACCGTCAACTTGCTGTCCGACCACTACAACGCGCGGCGATTCGCTAAATCCTTCTGTCGCATCCAGCACGTGGTCAAGCATAGGACGACCTGCAAGCGGCTGGAGAACCTTAGGAAGCCGAGAGTGCATGCGTTTACCCATGCCGGCAGCAAGAATGACAAAATTCATATTTATTCAAATAATTAAATATTTATTCGTGATAAACCGATATTTTCAAATTTAGAAGGCAAAATGTTCATTTTTGATAATTCAATAACCGTATTTACAATTAAAGTTGTTTCAAAACGACCAAGAGGGAAATGCCCTCCTCTTATTGGATGAAGTAAACTATATATAAAACATTTATAATTAATGTAATCAATACTTTTTAAATATTCAATGAACGGAATAAAATGAGATCTTACATGATGAACATCATTATCGTTCTGTAGATAAATCAAATTAAAGCTGCTTTGATTCCTTTTAATTCTTTCAATGACAGAAAGTCTTTCACAAAAATCTTTCGACAATTTTTCAAATGAATCTTTACCAAAACCAGCCTCAAATGCGCGGATGATCTGATTCCTATGTGAATACTTTAATAAATCAGTCTGTGGAATATCAACAATTGCTGTCGAATTCGGGCAACACGCTGCCATTTGTAGTGATGTATAACCTCCAGCCGATCCACCATAAAAAATTATATTTTCATTTTTAATATTGTATTTTATAGAAATTTGTTTTATTTCTTTTATTAAAGTTTGAATCAAATCTACTTTTTTTGATCCAATCCACCATCCGCCATTTAAATTATCCGCTAAAAACAACATCGGGTCATTTAATACAATAGTTGTGGCGTTAAAATCATCCGCCCATTTCCATCTTTGATAAACGGGTGGTTTTTGTTTTGTTATATCAATAGCTGACTGATTCACAATGACTAACCGCTTAGTCCATTTTTTTATATTGCACAAAAAAGAAAATTTAAATCCTTCTCTTTCAAAGACTGCTTCAAATCGATTTATTTGCGAATTAAAAATATCTTCAAGATTTTGTATTGTTATCTTTTCCTTTGGAAATTCTTGTGCTGCATTCAAATCTGTAAATTGATTTTCTAAAATCTTTTTTAAATGAGTACCTGCTCGATTTATAAAGAGTTTCTCGTCACAATTAGGAGGTACATGCTGGACATAAATCTTTTTATGAGATGATTCTAATTTAATATTCTTCGATAAAATAAATATAAAATTATCAGTACAAAGTTCATTCAAAAACTTAAACTATTAATTGTTTTATCTGTTAAAAGGATTAATATATCTGATAAATGTTGTTTTTCCAGATATTTTTTTAGTAGCAATGCATTCAGAGTTACATCATTAGTTCGACCATATTTATCAGAAATATCTATTCCTTTTAAATACATTGCATCTCGATATATATCGAAAGGACAATTCAACTCATCTAAAATGGCGATTGCTTTAAAATTTGTATCAGTTTTGAAATAAAAATTCATATTGAATCCCCGATTTACTTTAAAGCAGCTAAAATCTTCCGTGGCACAAAAGTTATAAATCGTCCAATTTTATACGATGTAGAATTTTTGAGTCTTTTATTTCTTTCAAGTTGTTCGATATACAATTCTTCAAAATGTGTTGTATTTTTATTCACATATTCAACAGATAAGGATTTGTTTTGAGCTTCAGAATTTGGATATGGGGCAAATTGAAGAATTCGCTTTACAACAGTATTTTTTGAGTTAATTTTATTATATTTTAAAAGAATTTTTATTAATTGCTCATCATTTAAGTTCTTTAAAACATTTGATTTCCACAATGCTTCTTCTTGAGAACCATCTATTAATTCTAATTTTTTATGTGGGGCAGCTAAAACTATCGAGGTATTGGATAATACTTCATTTACCTTTAACCATATGTCATCTGCTAATAAAGATAGGGATTTAATATCTTCCTTATTGCACAATCTCTCGAGATTCAAACAGTGTGGTGGAAAGAGTGTCCCTGCACCATGAGTTGCAAACAATTGATGAGAAGGGATATTTATCCAGCCATTATATTCTTTTCGCCATTTATCATAACTATTTATTTTTTCTTCCTTCAAATTTCCAGTAATTAAATGAACACGTGAGGCAATAATCGATCTTGGATGTTTATAATGTGCCAAAATCAATCGTTCAACTGTAAATTTATCGAATCTAATATCATCATCAATCGTAATAATTAAATCGTTCGCATACTCCTGAAATGCATAAAAATATTTTTTATGAGCTCGCAAATCGTCATCAACAAATTTAATTAAAAGTCCTTTATCTTCTAAATTTAGAAGATTATATGGAAGCTGTTTTTTCCCTCCTGGAAATTGAGACTTTGATAAATAAAGAACAACTCGATTTACTTGAATTGATTGATTTAACAAATCGCTGATTGGCAAATGTACGACATTTATCCTTCCAGGAAAAGAAGTTAAGGATACTGTAATTTCTCTTCTAAGTTTTGGTATATATGCAGCATCATTTCTGTAATTTATACTTTGCGTTTGTTGTAATATGCTCGAATCAAATCCAAATTTATTGCAGTACTCGTAATAATAATTATTCCATTCATCTGCAAGAGGAGAATTTGTATATTTCCATGGTTTATCCTTAGAAGAATAGTGTATTATTTTAGCATTTTTCTCAATATCGAATAAGTTTATGTAATTTGTCCCAAATTTCTTATTAAAATCTTTAATAGTGAATTTGTTTCTAGAGCGTACCAAATTAACAAATAGACAATTATATGAAACGTCTAGTAATCGGACTTTTCCATTAAAATATTCATTAAAAATATTTTGATCCATTAATGATTCATTAATGCTTTCCTTTTTTAGTTTAAATAATTTTTCTGAAGCTGCATTATTTCTTAACTCCTTTAGGTTAAGCAACATTACCCCAGAATTAAAGTAATTCTTATATTTTTTTACGATTGGATTATTTGAATAAAGGCTCCCAGTATCTGGAACAACTGCAGCGAAATGATTCGAGATATCAGTATTGAAAATTTCAGCTAAATCGCATCGAACAACAATATCGCCATCAATATAGAGTGCTTTTAATTCATTTTTCAATAGATCTGCTATTTTAAATTTTAAAAGAGCTGCTGGTGAGGCCACGCAGTAACTGCTTTTTGATGCATTATGTAATTTTTCAAATCCACTCGTTTTAAATTGAATTAGATTTATCTTAACATCCGATCTTTCAAAAGCTTTTAGTTTTCGATTAATATCGATATTAAATTGATTACAAATAATAAAAAAAGAATATATAGACTCAGGTTTTTTATTTTTAATAGCAGAGAATATTGTTACTGACGTTGGAATCAAATAATTTTGATCCATTACTAAAACAATATTTATATTACTCATTTTAGATATAGCCTTTCTACAGATCGACAGCAACTTTAGTAGCCACAGCAATTTGATAAACAATCGTCATCAGGTCCTTCGCCAACAGCAGACTCTTCGTGTCCACCTTCGGCAAAACCAAAATCCGATCACCTGCATTCACGCCGAGATGTTCGGCAAGTCCCACTTCCCCGTTTTGTTTCGCCACCAGGATGTGCTTTTCATCGGCGCGTGACGAAACTCCACCTGCTGCAGCCAGGTAGTCGTCTAACGACATACCCTCTTCAAAGGCCACAGCTTTAGGCATCACCACTTCACCTGTGATCTGCACCACGTTTGATCTCTGAGGAATGACGATTTCGTCTCCGTCCTCAAGCCAGATATCGCTGACTTCCTTTCCTCTGGAGACAACAATCACGCCATCCGGTTCAAGTTGTTCTGCACGTTTGACAAAGTCCTGGATTAGGCGTGCTTCGTCCACGCGCAACTGCGCCTCTTCCGGTGTGGACGAAGTTGCAGTCAGTGCCGTCTGCTCCAATCGACGCAAGGAGTCCTGGATCACCGCTTTTTGATCTCGCGCTACACTCTTGCGGCGCAAATAGATGGAATCTGTTGCCGCCAGTTCGGGTTCAACCTCAATTCGGCGTAACAGATCACGCAACTTCACCGTTTTATGAATGGGGTAGCGCGATGCTCCGGTAATGGCACCTGTGACAGTTGCCATGATGGTTTGTCCGGGCATATCGGCAACAAACTCAACAATGTCGCCGTCGGCCAGTGTGAAGTTCCTGAATTCGTCGAGAGAGAAATAGCGGTTAAAGGGTGCCTTATTACGTGTACCGCTTACGCTTACGTGCGAGACGTTTTTCAAAGGGGACGACAATTCGATAAGTCGCGCACCTTTAGATGCTTGCTTATCTTTCGCAGCATTGCCTTGTGCCAGTTCGTAGACCGCCTCCTCTCGCAACAAACCGTAGGCCGAAACGCTTATGCCTTTTTCTTTGACAAGAATGACGTCTCCGTCCTTCAAACGCAGCGCGTTGACATTTCCTGCCAATGCAAATTGATAAAGGTCTAAATCGGCAATGACCTTTTTATTGCGGATGATTTCGATTCGACGATAGCTGCCGCGTTCCGGATCAATGCCTCCGGCGCGATCCAAGAACGACAACACGGAATCGAGAGAACCACCGGCGTACCGCCCCGGGTGATTGACAAAACCGGTCACATAGACAGCGACGGGCTGAGCACTTTGCAGGTTCACATAGGCCTGTACGTTATCGGTATAGACGCGAGAGATAGCCGATCGAACGGTGGAGAGCAGGCTCGAATTTTTGATTCCGGCTACGTGTACCGGTCCCACTTCCGGGATAAAGAGATTGCCCTGTTGATCAACTATCAGAACATCGTCGTATGAACGCGCTCCCCAAATACGAACAACGACGCGATCGCCCGGTGCCAACACATAGTCACCGCTTGCCGCATCACTGAAGGTGGAAGCAAATCGCCCTTCAAACAGTTTGGATGCAAACGGTTTCAAAGCAATTGATGTCGAATTGCTGTAGGCACCTTGCGCCCAGGCAGGAGGGGCTACCGTGACATTGTTGGTGTCGGTCGGAATCACCAGAGGTGTCCCGGCTACCGGCATGACCGTACCGTTGGGGCCCATAACCGTACCGGCCGGCATATTGGCTGGATTGACTGC
>ULWC01064918.1_pt1 | contig 10601 bp, 6 predicted proteins | sample 1959931 | NCBI WGS metagenome assembly ULWC01 (sample SAMEA4835801, study PRJEB28245) | human gut metagenome | biome: gut microbiome; material: fecal sample | place: Denmark | collected 2008
CGATAGTTATTATACCAGATATGGCAGAATTGTCAAGCATTATTTTTAATTTTTCTCGACAAAATTTTGCTTGAAAATTGATGCATTCTGAATGGCAGCTGCAGGGCGAAATTTTTGCCAAAGTGTGATACAATAAACAGGACGCGCCGGGAGGGTGTCCTGCGCGCAGACTGAGAAAACGAGGGAAATGCAGAATGTTCAATATCATTATTTTCCTGCTGGGAGCAGGCATCATGTTCTTTATGGCTCTGCGCAGCGTGCTGGCACGGCGCAGGCTGTGCACGCAGGGGCAGAAGGTCACGGCCACGGTGGAGGGCACCGTGCGGAGCCGGGATGGCGGTGCCTATGTGCTGGCCTTTACCACCGCAGGCGGCAGCCATCGGCTGCACTACCCGAAGCCTGCGCGGGGCAAGAGCTTTGCGGTGGGGGATACCGTCACCTTATACTATGACCCCGACGACCCGGAGAAGATGTACGTGGAAGGCGACCGGGCCACGCTGGGAGCCGAGGTGCTGTATGCCGTGATAGGTGTGGCCCTGCTGGTGCTGACCGTGGGCATTGCCCGCTGAAAGGGGAAAAGAGGATGAAACTAGAACATTTTGGCATGGCTGAGCCGGGCGACTGCCGTCTGGTATTCACAGCCGGTGCCGAGGAGCTGGCGGCAGCCGTTGCACAGGTGCAGGCGGAGCCGGACGCGCCGCAGGAAGAGGACGGTCTGCTGACTGAGGCGGTGAATCGCACCATTCTTGGCGGCTTTTCGGCGCTGTATGAGCAGCTGGTGCAGGAGTACCATGTGGTGCCGGTGACCGACCCGGATTTTGAATTGCTGGCGGTGAACCGGGCCGAGGGCTTCCGGGCGGGGGCGCAGTTCTACGCGCTACCGCCGCTGGAAGTGGGAGCATACACCGGCTTTGTGCAGCCCATTGAGCCGCACCCCATCCGGCAGCTGACCATTGAACTGGAGATCAACCGTCACCACGGCGACGAAGAACGTGCAGCCGATGCAGCGGGCAAGGCGACGCTGCGGCAGCAGGTGGCCCGCGAGATCTGGGCACAGCGCTGTGCCCAGGCTGAGCAGCGGGCACGCAAGGAGCTGGTATGGCAGCTGGGCGATGCAGTGAAAGGCCCGCTGCCAAAGCAGCTGGTGGGCGGTAACTATTTTGCCGAGCAGCGCCAGTTCAACCTGAGCCTGCAGGCCAATGGCATCAACTTTGACCAGTTCCTTAAAGTGCGCGGCCAGACGGTGGAAGAGTTCCGTGCATGGCTCCACGCGCAGGCAGAGCGCAAGCTGCGCAGCTGGCTGGGGCTTCTGCTGGTGGCAGAAAAGGAGGGCCTTGCACCCACGGACGCCGAGGTGGAAGCAGCCGCTGCCCACTGGGATGCCAAGCTGGATGGCGAGCGCACCTTCCCCGCCAACGATGCACGCAAGGTGCGCCAGCGTCTGGCCCGGGAGAGGGCGGAGCAGTTCATCGTGGAGCACTCTACCCTCACGCCGCCGCCGGAAGAACCGGTGGTGCAGCAGATCGGGTGAAAGAAATAAAAGCAGCAAAGAAAGGCCGACGTAACTCCTTCCGTCACGGCTTACGCCGTGCCACCTCCCTCAGTGAGGGAGGCTTTGGCATGGCATAAAGCCTTATCTCTTCGCTAGAGGCTCCCTCACGGAGGGAGCTGTCGAGCGAATACGAGACGGAAGGAGTTTGCGCCGGCCTTTTGCCGTCAGGTTACTGCTTGGGGAATGCCTTGTTCCACACCTGAATCACACGGAACTTGGGTGTCCAGCTGTCCGGGTCAAAGCTGCCGTCCTTCTTCAGGGTCAGCAGGCCCTGCTCCACGCACCACTGGGCCGCTCTGGCGGTGTCCGGGTCGGTCACATCCGCAAAAGCAGGGGCGTTCACGGGTTCGGGACGGCCTGCGGTGTTCCACACCAGCAAGGCCAGCTGGCCGCGGCTGGCCGGGATGGCTGCGCCCTCGGGCAGCAGGCTGTGCAGCATCACGCGGGTGACGAGCTCATAGCCGCCCCACACGGCCGCGCCGCCCACGGCCACAGCGGCAATGGCGCCGCCTGCGGTGCTGCCGGTGTCTGCGGGGGCACTCGAGTCGTCGGGAAGGTCGGGTTCCTTCACCTCGTCGAAGGTAAGGGTGAACGTCCCGCTCTTTCCGTTGCCCAGATCATATTGATAGGAGATCTTGGTCACGCCGTACGGCACGGTCAGGATATTCCCATCCACAGCGGCACCCTCAGACCAGCCGGAGGCTTTGGAAACGTCAAAGCCCTTCAGCGCGGACAGATCAAACCGTCCGGAGTTGGACAGCTCAAGGCTGCGCTTGTTGCCGGAGCAGTCCAGCGTGTCCAGCTCTGTATTCTTGCTCACATTCAGGCTGGTGAGCTGGTTGTTGCTGCAGTACAGCTCTTTCAGTGCGGGGTTCTCGCTCACGTCCAGTTCGTCGAGCTTGTTGCTACCGCATACCAGCGCGTCCAGTACGGTGTTCTTGCTCACATTCAGGCTGGTGAGCAGGTTTCTCTCGCAGTCCAGCAGGATCAGATTGGGATTGTTGCTCACGTCCAGACTGGTGAGCAGATTGCTGCTGCAGCTCAGTATGGTAAGGTTGGCATTTCCGCTCAGGTCAAGGCTGGTCAGTCGGTTGACGATGCAGTTCAGTTTGTTCAGATTGGCGTTTTCGCCCAGATTCAGACTGGTAAGCTGGTTGGTGTAGCAGTGCAGTTCGGTCAAACTGGTGTTCCCGCTTACATCCAGGCTGGTGAGCTTATTTTCATAGCAGACCAGCCTTTTCAGCTTGGGATTCTTGCTCACATCCAGCTGGGTCAGCTGGTTCTCAGAGCAGTCCAGATTTTCCAGTTCCGGGAAGAACTCAATGCCGGTCAGGTCTTTGATGCCCATACCGAGGACATAGATCACGGTCGCGTTCCGCTCTTCCTGACTGAGGGTGCCGCTGTGGTCTGTGTCGATTATTTTCTCCACATACTTGAGGAAGTTTGCGTCCGGGAAGTGGGCTGGGTCAATGGGGATGCCGCCCGTTTCTGCAGCGGGCAGGGCCGCAATCCCTTCCGCCAGCACCGGTGTGCACAGCGACAGGGTGAGTGCAGCTGCCACAGCGGCAGCGCAGATGCGTCGAATGAACTTGTGCAGATTCATAAAACTCCTCCTTTGGGCCGGAAAGGGAAAAGCATACCCCCCACCGTAATTATCCTGACCTGATAATAGTACAAAAGAGGGGCAAAGGAAATGAAATCTGCGTGAATCGCCCCAAAATCTGCGTGAAAAGCAGTCGGCGGCGGATTTTTCCTCTTGATAGGGCGGCGGAAGATAAGAAAAAACCGGCGGGATGCAATATCCTGCCGGTTTCCTTCTTTTCTGGGGGCAAGCGCCCTTCTCAGGTCTCCACGCCCTCGAACTGGCTGTTGTAGAGCTTGGCGTAGAAGCCGCCTGCAGCCAGCAGCTGGTCGTGATTGCCCTGCTCCACGATGCGGCCGTCCTTCATCACAAGGATCACGTCCGCCTCGCGGATGGTGGAAAGACGGTGCGCCACAATAAAGCTGGTGCGGCCCTGCATCATGCGGGCAAAAGCTTTCTGGATACGCACCTCGGTGCGGGTATCAATGGAGGATGTTGCTTCGTCCAGGATCAGCATCGGCGGCAGGCAGAGCATCACGCGGGCAATGCACAGCAGCTGCTTCTGGCCCTGACTGATGTTGCCGCCGTCCTCGGCGATGACGGTGTCGTAGCCCTCGGGCAGGCGGCGGATAAAGCTGTCTGCATGGGCGGCTTTGGCTGCTGCCACGATCTCTTCAAGGCTTGCATCCGGCTTGCCATAGGCAATGTTTTCCCGTACGGTACCGGCCCGCAGCCATGTATCCTGCAGCACCATGCCGTAGCTGCCGCGCAGGGAAGCGCGGGTCACATCCCGGATGTCGGTGCCGGACACCTTGATGGAACCGCCGTTCACATCATAGAAGCGCATGAGCAGGTTGATGAGGGTGGTCTTGCCGCAGCCGGTAGGGCCGACGATGGCAATGCGCTGGCCGGGCTTTACGTCGAGGGAAAGGCCCTCGATCAGCGGGCGGTCGGGCAGGTAGCGGAAGGAAACATCCTCCAGCTGCACATGGCCGTCCGGCTGCAGCACGGAGGCGTTCTCGACTTCCGGCACCTGATCGTCGGCATCCAGCAGCTCGAACACGCGGGCGGCGCAGGCCAGAGCATTCTGCAGCTCGGTGACTACACCGGAAATTTCGTTGAAGGGCTTGGTGTACTGGTTGGCGTAGCTCAAAAACACGCTCAGCTGGCCGATGGTGATGCCGCCCCGCACCGCGTACACGGCACCCACAAGGCCCACGCCTGCGTACACGATGTTATTCACAAAGCGGGTGGCGGGGTTGGTCAGGCTGGAAAAGAAGATGGCCTTCAGGCTCACGTCCTGCAGACGGCCATTCACCTCGTCAAAGGCGGTAAGGCTCTCGGCCTCGTGGCCGAAGGCCTGCACCACCTTCTGGCCCTCGATCATCTCGTTGACCAGCGCGGTCTGCTCGCCGCGCACGGCGCTCTGGCTCTGGAAGTAACCATAGCTGCGCTTGGCAAGGAAGCTTGCCACCACGAGGCTCAGCGGGGTGATGCACACCACCACCAGCGTGATGGGCACATTCTCGCTGAGCATGAACAGCAGGGTGCCGAGGATGGTCAGCACGCCGCTGAACAGCTGTGTAAAGCCCATCAGCAGGCCGTCCGCAAAGGTATCCACATCGGCCACCATGCGGCTGACGATATCGCCGGAGGGGTGGCTGTCGAGGTAGGAAAGCGGCAGGGTCTGAATTTTGCGCAGGGCTTCGTTGCGCAGGTCGCGGCTGACAAGGAAGGTGATGCGGTTGTTGCACACGCTCAGCAGCCACTGTGCAAGAGCGGCCACACCGGCAACCACCAGCACCTCGATGATAATGCGCATCACACCGCCAAAATCTACGGCACCCTTGCCCAGCATCATATCAATGGCGCTGCCGCAGAGGATGGGAATATACAGCTGTGCGCCCACGCTCACAGCGGCCACCACAAGGCTGCACACCACAAACAGGGAATAAGGTTTGATTTTGCCCAGAACACGGGTCAAGGTGGCCTTGCGCTGCTGCGGGGTCAGCTTTGTTTTTGCTTTTGCACTCATTTCTGCGCATCCCCTTTCTTGAACTGGCTCTCGTAAATCTCCTCGTAGACGGGGCAGGTCTGGCGCAGCTGGTCGTGGGTGCCGATGCCCACCAGATGGCCGTCGTCCAGCACCAGAATTTGATCCGCGTGCTGCAGGCTGGCGGCGCGCTGGCTCACGATGAACACGGTCAGGTTGCCGGGCAGAGCAGCCAGTGCCTTGCGCAGGGCGGCATCGGTGGCGTAGTCCAGTGCGCTGGCGCTGTCGTCAAGGATCAGAATTTCCGGCTTGCCCACAAGGGCGCGGGCGATGGTCAGGCGCTGCTTCTGTCCGCCGGACAGGTTGCGACCGCCCTGTTCCACAGGCTCGTCCAGCCCAAGGGGCTTGGCTTTGACGAACTCTGCAGCCTGTGCTGTTTCCAGTGCGGCCCACAGGTCCGCATCGGTGGCATTCTTGTTGCCCCACAGCAGGTTGGAGCGGATGGTGCCGCCAAAGAGCTGGGCCTTCTGCATGACCATGGCTGCCTTGCCGCGCAGTTCTTCACGGGGATAGTTCCGGGCATCGCGGCCCATGATCTCCACCGTGCCCTCGGTGGCATCGTAGAAGCGGGGAATCAGGTTGACAAGGCTGGATTTGCCGCTGCCGGTACCGCCGATGACACCAATGGTCTGGCCGCGCTTTGCAGTGAAGCTGATGTCGGAAAGGCTGGGTGCACCGGCACCCGCATAGGTCAGGCTTACGTGCTCAAAGCGCACGGCATCGCCGGATTTTTCGGCGGGCACCTCGCCCAGAAGCTTTTCCGGGAAGGCCATGCCGGGCGTGGTGTCCAGCACAGCCTGCACGCGGCCTGCGCAGGCCAGCGCCTTGCTCACCTGCACGATCAGGTTTGCCAGCTTGACCAGCTCCACAAGGATCTGGTTCATGTAGTTCACCAGCGCAATCACGTCGCCGGAAGCCATGCCACCCACATTGATCTCAATGCTGCCCACATATAGCAGTGCCACAATGGCAATGTTGATGAGCACATAGGTCAGCGGGTTCATCAGGGCAGAGATATGGCCTACATGGAGCTGCATCTTGGTCAGCAGGTCGTTGGCATTCTCAAAGCGCTCTACCTCGCTTTTTTCCTTATCAAAAGCGCGCACCACGCGCACGCCGGTCAGGTTTTCGCGGGTCAGGCCCAGCACCCGGTCAAGGCGATTCTGTACCGTCTTGTACAGGGGCCGGGTAGCAGCCATGATGCCGAACACCACCACGCTCAGCAGCGGGATGGTCACTACAAAGATCAGCGCTGCACGGGAATTCACCGTAAAGGCCATGACCATGGCACCGATCACCACGAACGGGCTGCGCAGGAACAGGCGTAAAAACAGGTTCAGGCCGCTCTGCACCTGATTCACGTCGCTGGTCATACGGGTGATCAGGGTGCTGGTGCCGAGGGTGTCCATCTCGGTAAAGCTCAGGGTCTGGATGTGCTCAAACAGGGCGTGGCGCAGAGCTGTGGAATAGCCCACGGCCGCCTTTGCGGAAAAATACTGTGCCGTCAGGCTGCAGGCAAGGCCGATCATGGCCAGCAGCAGCAAAATGCCGCACCGCACAAGAATATAGTGGAAGTCGTGGGCGGCAATGCCGATGTTCACGATATCCGCCATGACCAGCGGCACGAACAGGTCGAACGTGGCTTCCAGCATCTTGAAAAGGGGCGCAAGCACGCTCTCGCGCTTGTAGTCCTTCAGATAGCCTAGCATCTTGTTCAAGGCGATACTCCTTCTTTCTTGCTTTCTTGCATTATAAGGTTTATGAAATCCTACTTATTATAGCGTACAAAAACTTAAAAAGCCATAGAAAATGTTTTTATTGCAAAAGTGTGCTGAAAACCGCCGGGCAAAATGCCGAAAACGGTTGAAACCAGGGTGGGGGTATGCTACAATAATTTTAAATATTGCACAAAAGGGGAAACAGGAATGCTGATAAGTTTGGTCGTTCCGTGCTACAATGAGGAAGAATCACTTCCCATTTTTTATAAAGAGGCCAGTAAGATCGCACAGCAGATGGGAATATCCCACGGAGCAGATTTTGAGTTCATCTTTGTGGATGACGGCTCAAAAGACCGCACACTGCAGATCGCGCGGGAATTGCACCGGAAAGATGCCCGTGTGCGGTACATCTCCTTCAGCCGGAACTTTGGCAAGGAAGCAGGCATTTATGCCGGATTAAAAGCGGCAAAGGGCGATTATGTAGCAACGATGGATGCGGATCTGCAGGACCCGCCCTCGCTGCTGCCGGAAATGCTGGAGCTGCTGTTCTCCGGCGAATATGACTGCGCGGCCACCCGCCGCACGACACGCGAGGGTGAACCGCCCGTTCGCAGCTGGTTTGCCAAAAAGTTTTATCAGATCATCAATAAGCTCTCGGATACAGAGATCGTGGATGGAGCAAGAGACTTCCGCCTGATGAGCCGCAAAATGACTGATGCCGTGCTGAGCATGGCGGAATATAACCGCTTCAGCAAGGGCATTTTCAGCTGGGTCGGCTTTAAAACAAAGTGGATCGACTACAAAAACGTAGAGCGTGTGGCGGGCACAACAAAGTGGAACTTCTGGGGTCTGCTCAAATATTCGATCGAAGGCATTGTGGGCTTTTCCACAGCTCCACTGCTGATGGCGGCGGGCCTTGGCCTTGCCTTTTGCGTATTGGCGTTTGTAGGCATCATAATCGTGGTGGTGCGTGCACTGATGTTCGGCGACCCTACTTCCGGCTGGCCGAGCCTTGTCTGCATTATCCTTTTGTGCAGTGGTGTGCAGCTGCTGTGTACGGGCATTGCGGGCGAGTACCTTGCCAAAACATATCTTGAAACAAAGCACAGACCGATCTATATTGCTGCTGAGACCGAAGAAGATCTGGACGCGGAATAAGGCGTTTCAGGAAAAATGTATTTTTAACGGGGTGCCAGAAGAAGCTGATCTGGCACCCCGCTTTTTTTGAGCAGGGAAAAATGGATACATACAGATAGGCGTTGTACCCAAAGCCATTTCCTGCTATACTAAAAATTGACTAGAAATTGGAAGAATGGTGAGCAGATGGCAAAAAGACAAGACGGCGGCATCCGGCTGCGCCCGGTGGGCACCCGCAAGCATCGGCAGAACGCTCCGGCCTACAGCCCGGCGGGCACCGGCTGCCCGGCCTTTGAGCAGGCAGTGGAAAATTTATATAAAGGCCAGAACGAAGAAAGCTTCTGGACGTTGATGGGCGCTTTGAACTATGCACTGGAAATGGAGACCCATGTTCTGGTGCCGCTGCGCACGGCACTGACGGTGCACAACACGCCTGCACCGTGGACGGAGCATCCGGTGCCCACGGCAAAGGCTAAGGACCTGCAGCTGTGGACCCTGCGCAACGAGAAGGGCCGCACATGGCTGCCTATGTTCACCTCTGCAGCTGCGGCCTGCGCCGACCGCAGCACTTCTGCCCGGCCAATGGCAGATTACACCCTGCAGGATGCCATGGAGCTGGCCCTTTCCACGGAGGGGATCGACGGCGTGGTGCTGGACCCGTGGAGCCACTCGGCTACGCTGGACGGCGCTCTGCTCAACGGTTTGCTGCACGCGGGCCATACGCCGGAAGACCCCGGTGATGAGAAAGCGGATGCCGGAAAGGAAGCCGCCCGCAAGGGCAACTGGGCGCAGGCTGTGGAATGCTTTGAAAAAGCAGCCGAGCTTGGCAGCACCATGGGACTTGCCCTGCTGGCAGACTGTATTTATAAGGGCCGCGGCACCCGCACGAACCGTGCCAAGGCCCGCCGCATGTGGAAGGAAGCAGCAGACAGCGGCGAGATCTTATCCAACATTGCACTGGGCGATGACTGCGCTGCCCGGGGCGACAATGGCCGGGCACTTTTGTATTACCGCCGTGCCCGCGCCAACGCAGCCCATATGCCGGATATCGAGTACACTCCGCAGGTGTGCCTGCGTGTGGCCCAGACCGAAACGCGCTACACCAGCCGCAAAAAGGCGCTGGCACTGGCCGCAGAAGCAAGGCAGGGCTTTGCCATCAAGGCCCGTGAGCACGAGCCGGACGCAGAGCAGTGGCTGGCCGAAGCCGACCAGCTCATCCGGGAACTGACCAGTGAACTGCCTGCCCGAGCCACAGCTTACGACATGGAATCTTTACAATTGGACTAAAAAATCGTCATATCGGGACGGTAAGATATACTCGGAAATGATTTGAAGAGCTGCGCCCAAGATGCACAGCACCGGAGAGGAAACAGACAGTATGAGCAAAGTAATCGGCATCGATCTCGGCACGACCAATTCCTGTGTGGCAGTGGTGGAGGGCGGCAAGCCCGTGGTCATCACCAATGCGGAGGGTGAGCGCACCACCCCCAGCGTTGTGGCCTTCACGAAGGACGGTGAACGTCTGGTGGGCGGTGCGGCCAAGCGACAGATCGCCACAAATTCCGGGCGCACCATCTCCAGCATCAAGCGCCATATGGGCAGTGACTACCGGGTGCACATCGACGGCAAAGACCTGACCCCGCAGGAGATCAGCGCCATGATCTTGGCCAAGATCCGCCGCGATGCCGAGAGCTATCTGGGCGAGCCGGTGACCGAAGCGGTCATCACGGTGCCCGCCTACTTCGACGACAGCCAGCGCAAGGCTACGCAGGATGCAGGCCGCATTGCAGGCCTGAACGTGCTGCGCATCATCAACGAGCCTACTGCTGCCGCTGTGGCCTATGGTTTGGATAACGAAGCGGCGCAGAAGATCCTCGTCTACGACCTCGGCGGCGGCACCTTTGATGTGTCCATCATCGAGATCGAGGACGGGACCTTTACGGTGCTTGCCACCGGCGGCGACACCCATCTGGGCGGTGACGACTTCGATCAGCGCATCGTGGAATATGCCGTGGCCGAGTTCAAAAAGTCGGATCGCATCGACCTCTCCCGCGACCCGGCAGCTATGGGCCGGCTGAAAGAGGAAGCCGAAAAGGCAAAGAAGGAGCTTTCTGCCGCGCCGTCGGCACAGCTGAACCTGCCCTTTATCGCAGTGGGCAAGGACGGCCCTCACCACTTGGATATCTCGCTTTCCCGCCCGCAGTTCGAAATGATGACCGGCGACCTGCTGGCCCGCACAGTGGCTCCCGTGCAGAATGCGCTGCGGGATGCAGGCATTTCTGCCAGCCAGCTGGGCAAGGTGCTGCTGGTGGGCGGCAGCACCCGGATGCCTGCGGTGGAGCGTCAGGTGAAGGAGCTGCTGGGCTGCGAACCCAGCCACAGCCTGAACCCGGACGAGTGTGTTGCCATGGGTGCGGCTGTGCAGGGCGGTCTGCTGCAGGGCGGCGGCAAGCTGGCCGGTGCCACCGGCGCAGCCGCGCAGGGCCTTGTGCTGATGGATGTGACCCCGCTGACCCTCTCCATTGAGACGCTGGGCGGCGTGGCCACCCCGCTGATCAC
>ULWC01066662.1_pt1 | contig 10585 bp, 11 predicted proteins | sample 1959931 | NCBI WGS metagenome assembly ULWC01 (sample SAMEA4835801, study PRJEB28245) | human gut metagenome | biome: gut microbiome; material: fecal sample | place: Denmark | collected 2008
ATGTAGTAAGTCTTAAAATTTTATTTTCCATTTTTTCTTATTTTTATTCCTTTAGCATTGTTATAAATAATAGCTCCAAATGTGGTTCTGGGCATATATGGAGTGGTTCCTTTGATAGGGGCCATATCTGTGACATGATTTTTCATAAGGCTTGAAAATCGTTTCGTTTATATTGAGGGATTTTAGTTATTTTAGTGACAAAATAGTCAATATATCAATCAAGATTTTCACGCTAACCAACATATTCAGAATCGAAAAAAAAGATAAAGAAGATAATAACCAAACATTTTGATTGAAAAACAGACTTCCTACTATATCCATAAAGAACACCGCCACTGACGATAGTAGTATGATTATCACTGTGATGCATTTTAGTGGCATTTTGTTTGTAAAGGTATTGATAAATAATGCTCCTAATATCAGCGCCCATTGGAAGGGAAATAACGAAAGGCAAGGAAAAGCAATAACGTTCAATACGACTATCAAGGTGAGGGTGATATATATATATCTGCATATCATGGTCTCACTTACTTTGTTTTTTTTGTTAAACATACATCCTTTTTTCATCATTTATTCGTTTTTTATATTTCACCAATCAATTGGCACTGGTCCTTTTGAAAAATTTTGTCTCCACACAGAGTTTCCATCTCGCCAGACCAAAAATTCAGCATTTATTGTAGCTGGCTCTTCAACACCTATTCGTCGATTGCTAATCATTTCGTATAAATCAAAAGCTATTCGTGAATTTGCCTATGAAATGTCATTCTCTCGTTTATGCTGTTATTTAGCATCCCAATCATAATATTTGTCTATTATTTTCAGAATGGTTTCATCAGGGACTAAGCCATCGTCCTTGCTTTTTTCTTCTTCGACCCATTTTAAAAACTTTTTATATATGATGGGACGCATTCTTTCTTGTGGAGGAAATTTCACAGACTCCTGTTTTAATGCTTCTCCATTAGGCAGAGTAACGTATTGGTAAACAGAAAATTCAAAATCTCTTATCCTCAAATGTCGATTATTCCTGCTGACAAAAATTGTGTCAGATTTTTGCAATAACGGGAAAACCATATTGGTGTCTTCAAATTTTATATCTCTGTATGGTGGGACTGTTTGAGAGGCAGTAATATGCCTTGTCGAAGTAACACTGTCAACTATTATCTGCCTGTGGCGTACACTCAATTCTTTTTGTGGAGGGTCAATCACATGAAAATAAATTGTGTCACGAAAAGGGAACAGACCTCTATCTTTATCTCGCACAATTTTTATGCCTAACACATACGAATTGTTCTCGATAACTAAGCGGTTTTTCCCATAAAAGTTAACGGTTAACCTCCTTGCTCTATTGTCACTAAAGTAGAATTCATATGGGAAAAAGCCATAGAAAGCATAAAATGTCTCGCTATAACTGTCTACGGTATCATGGGATTGAGCACTCAACCTAATAAGCCCTAAAGTGCTTAACAGCATTATAACAGCTACTGAGATTCTGAAAAAGCCGTTATTATTTTTTATACCAATCATCGTTAAACCCTCCATATTGAAAATTATCTTTTTGTTTGATTCAATCATTTTTGTTTTAGGCAAACATAATACTGTATATTTAAATCTACAGGGATTGTGTCTTCTCCGAAAACCATATAATATTTATAATGTCCATAACCAATAGGGCTTAAATGGACACGCCGAACAACGCTCACTATTCCATAAAATCGGCTCTTATTAAAGTTTTGGCCACACTTTTCATTATCAATGAAAATACAATATTTTTCATTGTTCTTGACCCCAAAAAAACTTAATACACGGCTATATTGTTTCACACTGTCAATATCTAATTTCAATTCTGTTGTATCTTTTTCGTAAAAGGTACGAGGCGATCCAGCATATTCTTTTAATAATTTCGGGGTACAAGAGGACTGTGCTAACATATAGACGATTACAATATATGGTAATGATTTCATTTCAATACACTTTCTTTTTCTTTATCGTTAATGTAAAAAATTCCAGTATTTTTGTCAACTGAAATATCCGGCTCAACAAATCTGGGATCTGCCTGCTTGGAGAAGTGGTCATATTTAATATTTTAACGCAGATTTATTTTTTTCTGTATTAATGGTTGTTCAAAAATATGAGTGGATATTTTGGCATTTAAGACATTTTCTAAAGTTTTCAATCTATCTAAAGGAGAATACTTTAATTCTTTTAAAATTTTATCAATAGACACAAAAACCATACTATCATGCCAATCATACACCGTAATAACGCCTTTGTAAATTACAATAATATATGTCCTTCCATGTGATATTCTTCTATTACATGCTGAATAAAGCCCAAAGTTCAAATCAAAATCATGATTATCCTTTTTCCAATATTTTCCAGTCTTTAAATCACGAATCCAAAAACGTTGATTTTGTGGAGTTGCTAAAAATTCAGCTCCATCAGAAATAATCAAACAAGTTGTGTCACCTGTGACTGGCTCTACATCTTTATAAGTTAAAGGATAAGAGTGGCTATATTCCAATGATGAAATAATATCAAAAATTTCAAGCGTTTCTTTGGTTGCTGCTTCAAAATAAAAGTTGCACGCAACTGTAAATAGTAAAACAAAAAATAATTTCATCTTGATGCCTTATTATTTAGTTTTTTCAAATCATCTATAGCTTTCTTCTCACTATTGAGAGCTTTAGTCTCGGCTTCTTACTCTGACACGAAACCACTATTGGCCTTTTTGTTTGTCCCGTGCTCACCCTCATGTGCTGCTACAGTACCAATTATATCCGATGTTGAAAAGCCAGAATCTCTGTAAAATTCTTCATTTTGCATGTTGTCTTTTATAACTTTCTCATAAATTACAATAACCACATCTTTAAAATCTTGAGCCTTTGCGTTGTCATCAAATGTGTAATCTGAATAAGTCTCTCCTGCGGTAATTTCACCCATTCTATTACTAGTAGAAGTCCTGTCGATAAGCAGGGTGATTGGATAGTCAGTTTTCATCATTCGGGATAAAATTTTCTTTCCTTGTTTGGTTCTCATCATAGTGCCACCAATTTTAGCAATACTTGGGGTGGCATTTGATGTCCATCCTCTTTTCTTATCAAAAAACACAGGGTTTCCATCAATACCCTTTAAATACATTCCATTTTTATCTCCGAATTTTATTGGGTTGGCGGCGCACCAGAGGTAGGGACTGACACCGCTGTATTTTTCAGCAAGGGGGTCTTGGGATGTTGTCCGGCCGATCATAGAGTCGTAGAAGCGGGCGTGGCTGTCGTAGAGGTCGAGAGAGTTCTCGCCTGACAAAATATTACCTATTGAAGACAGCAAAGCGAAAAAGGCAACAAGGTAAAAAATAGATATTTTCTGCAGCCTCATAAAGTTACTTATTTTTTGCTAAATTAAGTAATCTTTTGAACACGTGAAACAAATAAGATATGTTATGCAACATATCTGCGTTGTTTTTGGCAATCCCCTCTTAGCCAGCACAAATATAAAACAATGCCGTGACCAATAGCCATTTTCCGGTGGCGTAAAAGCGGAACGGCATTCCGGACGTTGAACGTCCGGAATGCCGTTTTTTTGGCTCACTTTTCAGCGTGCTGTTTTCTGAATCGTTTAGATTGCCTGCTCCACCGCCCAGGTGAAGGCACGCAGTCCAAGCTGCGGGCTTGCCGCGTCGATGTCGCGCAAACGGACGAGCAACGTGTCCACCTTGCTGTCGTCAATCACAGTGAGCAACGCCCCGTTGAGCGTTGGCCACGCATGGCTGCCGAAGTGGGGCTCTCCGCCGCGCTGTCCAGCCCCGACGAGCGACGGCCATCCGGTGAATCCTTTGATGTCGAGTTCGCGCATCGCTGTCAGCACGTCGTCTTCGTGCGCTTGGTTGTATGCTATAAATACTGCTTTCATTGTCTTATTTCTTTAACGTTTTCAACTCTTTTTTGCGTGCACGCTTGATGCCGATGCGGGCAAACACGCTATAGAGCGTCGGGATAATGATGAGGGTGATGAGCGTGGAGAACGACAATCCCCATGCCACCGACATACCGAGGGCGCGCCACATCTCTGAACCTTCGCCCTTGCCCACTGCCATAGGAATCATACCGATGACGGTGGTGAGGGTGGTCATAAGAATCGGGCGCAGACGCGAGCGTCCGGAGGTCACGACGGCGTTGACGAGACCGAGGCCGCGCTCACGGCAGAGCATGATATAGTCGATAAGCACAATACCGTTGTTGACCACAATACCGATAAGCATCAGCAAGCCGAGCATCGCCATGATGCTGAGCGGTGTGCCTGTGACAAAGAGTCCCATCAGCACGCCGGTCAACGCAAACGGGATTGAGAACATGATGACAAACGGATAGGTCAACGACTCAAACTGCGATGCCATGATGATGAACACGAGTACGATGATCAATGCCATGAGCATTATCATATCGGTGAATGTGTCCTGTTGGTCTTCAAACGTTCCGCCGAACTGCCATGTGAAGTCGGCTGGCATGTCTATCTCGCCCATCGCCTTGTTGGCTGCCTTGACCACATCAGAAAGAGCGTAGCCTTTGGCCACGATGCATTTCACCGTGATTACGCGCTCGCGGTCGCGACGCTCGATGGTTGGCGGTGTCTGCGACTCGACCACCTTGCCAAGGTCGCGTATTTTGATGCCCTTGCCTTGACTGTTGTAGATGGTTATGTTCTCGATGTCCTCAACCGACTGGCGGAACTTCTTGTCGTAGCGCACACGGATTTTATATTCGTCGCCGTCCTCGCGATAGTTTGTCAGCGCGCTGCCTGTCACGCGGTTGCGGAGATAGGAAGCGGCTGTCTGCATGTTAAGTCCGTTGAGGGCGAGCTTCTGGCGGTCGAAGTCGACGCGGTATTCGGGAGTATACTCGTCGCGGCTGATGCTCACCTGCGAGCAGCAGTCCTCGCTGAGCATCTTTGCCGACACGTCGGAGGCAATGCGGTCGGACGTAGTGAAGTCGTAGCCATAGATTTCAATCTCCACCGCCGCCTCGCCGCCGATTCCGCCGCCACCGCCGCCGGCGGCAACGTTGAACGTGCGGATTTCAGGATACTGGTTCAGGTCGTGGCGGATAGCATCGCATATCTCGCTGAGCGACCGCTCGCGCTCCGTCGAGCGCACGGTGCTGATGTTGTATTGCAGGATGTTGTTGCCATTGTCCTGCATACTGCCGAAGATGTTGTCCTCGCCGGCCTGTCCCTCTGAGAAACTTACCGTAGTCACCTCCGGGCAGTTGCTTTTCAGCTGCTCATAGATGCGGAAACCAAGAGCGCGCGTCGTTTCCTGACGCGTGCCGGCGGGCAGCTTCACGGTGATGCCGATTCGCGAGTTGTCCTGCTGCGGGAAGAACTCCGTCTTTATATGCGGCATCAGCACCACTATCGACGCGACAAACAAGCCTACGATGATGGCAAGCGTCGCCCAGCGGTGGCGCAAGGCTGTGCGGAGAAGCGCGGCATAGCCGTCGGTCACCTTTTTCAGGAATGCGTCAAACGGGTTTGACACCATTTTCTGGAACAGGTTGTATTTCTTGTCAAGACGCAGCATCAACGAGCAGAGCGTCGGTGTCAGTGTGATGGCGCCGATGGTCGATACCGACAGGATGATTGTCACCATCCATCCCAACTGCTTGAACATGATTCCTGCCATACCGCTGATCATGGTCAGCGGCAGGAACACGGCAATGGTGGTGAGCGTGGAGGCGATTACGGAGATTGCGACCTCGTTGGTGGCAAACATCGCCGCCTGGCGCGGACGGCTGCCGCGCTCAATGTGGGTGGTGATGTTCTCAAGCACCACGATGGCGTTGTCGACCACCATACCGATGGCTATCGAGAGCGCACTCATCGAGATGATGTTCATCGTGTTGCCGGTGGCAAGCAGATAGATGAGCGCCGAAAGCAGCGAGATCGGGATTGTGAGCACAATCACAAACGTGGCGCGCCAGCGTCCGAGGAACAGCAGCACCACAAAGCTGACAATGAGCATCGTGATGAGGATGGTGTGCTTCAGCGATTCTATCGTGTTGATGATATAGTCGGACGTGTCGACAATCAAGCCGATATGCACATCGCTCGGAAGGTTTTTCGCTATCTGTGTCAGACGGGCTTTAACAGCCTTGGAAATCTCGACAGAGTTGGCTCCCGACTGCTTCTGAACGATAATCATGCCGCCAAGCTCGCCGTTGGTATACGCCTCCTGGGCGCGCTCCTGCGGCGCGTCGTCGATATGCGCCACGTCGCGCAGATAGACCGGCGTTCCGCTGTAGGTGCCCACCACGAGGTCGAGCATCTCGTTGACGTCGGCAAACTCTTTCTGCACACGCATTGAGTAGACATTCGAGCCGATGTCGATTGTGCCCGCCGGCACATTGAGATTCTCGGCGGCAAGCACTTGGCTTATCTGCTCTATCGAAATGCCATAGGCATCGAGTTTGTAAGGGTCGCAAAGCACCTGTATCTCACGGTCGGGAATACCGGAAATCGAGACCGACCCCACGCCCGACACGCGTGCCAGCGGCGTTGCCACCTGGTCATCGAGAATCTTATACAATCCCGTCATGCTCTCCTTTGCCGACACGGAGAGGATGAGGATAGGGATGTCGTCGGTGCCGAACTTGAACAGAATAGGCTTCTGCGCTCCGTCGGGGAGCGTGGTGACGCGGTCGAGCTTGTCGCGCACGTCGTTGGTTGCCACATCGATGTCGATGCCGTATTCAAACGTCAGCGTGATGATGGAGATGTTTTCCTTCGACTGCGACGTGATGTGCTTCAAGTCGCTCACGCCGTTAAGCATATTTTCCAGCGGACGCGTGACATTGGTTTCTATGTCCTCCGCGCTCGCACCTGAATAGGTGGTCATCACCATGATGGAGTTGGTCTCGATGTCGGGATAGAGGTCGATGCTCAACCGCGTCAACGAGAACAGTCCGAAGATGGCGATGCCGAGGAAAATCAGGATTGTTGTGATTGGCCGCTTGACGGCTGTCTGATATATACTCATAGGGCAATCCTTTTGTTATTTCTTCACAATCTTCACTTTGGCGCCGTTTTTCAGGCGCGACTGCCCAGCCACGACAACCGTTTCTCCTGGATTCACTCCGCTGAGGATTTCATATTCGGTGTCGAGACGCTGTCCGAGCTCCACTTTGCGGTACTCTGCCTTGTCGCCCTTGACAACATACACATAGCGGTCGCCCGAACCTACAAGTTTCTGCACGGCGCGGTCGGGCACCACAACATGCTTGGCGCGTACGTGATTGATGGTGACACGGGCATACATTCCCGGGCGCACACGCTCGTCGGCATTGGCAATCAGAAGCTCGACGGTGAATGTGCGGGTCGACGGGTCAATGGTCGGATAAACGATATTGACCTTGCCGGTAAACACCTCGTCGCCGTAGACATCGAGGGTGAAGTCTACGTTCATGCCTTTCTTTATCTTGGTGAAGAGCGACTCCGAGACGTTGACCTTCATCTTGACAGGGCGGATTTTCTCCACCACAAAAATCGGGCTGGCGCCGCTGTACATGTCGCCGCTGTCGTAGTTGCGCTGCGACACGACGCCGCTGATAGGACTGATGAGACGCGTGTTCTCGGCAAGGTTATCATAGTTGCGGCGCGAGATGTCGTATGCCATCTTTTTGGCGTCCCATTCCGACTTTGAGCATCCGCCGATTTTAAACAGCTCGTCCACACGCTTGAACTCAAGATGGTTGTTTTCCATCTGCAGGCGCACTTGGTCGAGGTTGGCGGGATCCATATCGGCAAGTTTCTGTCCTGCCGACACGTGCTGTCCCACCTCCACATACACCTTGCGTATGCGCATAGGCGACTGCGGGGCGATGTTGTTTGTCACGTTGGCTTCCACTGTGCCTGTGAACGAATTGACCTGGTCCACCTCGCGGTAGTCTGTTTTTGCCACCTCCACATTCATTGTGCCGTCGGCGGCTTTCTTTTCCTCTTTGGCTTTGTCGCCGCCGGGGCATGCCGTAGCGACGATGGCGACAGCCATTGTCATGGCAATCTTGTTGAGTGTCTTGATATTCATTGGGGTTCTGTTTTATTTTTCGTAAGTGTATTCCGTGCCGAGAGTCTCGTCAAGCTGCGCCTGCGCCACAAGATATGAGTAGACCGCCTGGCTGCGGTTGAGTTGCGACTGTGTGAGCGCCAGCTGCGAGTCGTTGACCTCGAGCAGCGTGCCGGCGCCGGTGTCGTAGCGCTTCACGGCGATGTCGTAGCCCTTGCGCGCCTGGTCGACACTTTTGCATGCCGACTCATACTGGCGTATGCCTGTGCGCATCTTGTCGACGCTCTGGCGCACGCCCACCATCAGGTTGCGCTCGGTGTCGAGGCGCGTGAGGGCAAGTTGGTCAATCTGCACTTTTGTCTGCTTCAACGAGTTGTAGCGGCGTCCGCCGGAAAAAATCGGGATGTTGAGCGACAGTCCGAGCGTTGAATACGGATTCCAACGATAGTCCTTGAAGCGGAAATCGTTTGCCATCGCGTTCCATTGGTATGCGAACGACAGGTTGAGCGTCGGATAATAAGCGGACTTCGCCACGTCGCGCGACTTGAGCAGCTGCCGCTGCTGCAGGTCGATTTGCCGCAACGATGAGTTTTGGGCAAGCATCGTGGTGTCTACCTTCATATAGCCGTCATAAAGGCGGTCGGTATAGTCGTTGAGCGACCCCGTGCAATCGATGCTCATGTCGAGATCCACTCCGATAAGCGCTTTCAGGCGCCATTTGGCAAGCACAATGGAATTTTCGGCGTCAAACAGACTTGGCTCCACATTTTTCACCGCGACGTCGGCGCGGATAAGGTCGTATTCCGACGACAGTCCCTGCTGGTATTTCTGGTTGATGTCGTCATATTTCTTCTTTGCGTTGTCATAGTTTTCCTTGAGTGCGTCGCGGCTTGCCTCGGCGAGCATCACGGCATAGTATGCCTGCTTCACCTGCGACACCATGGAGATGCGCGACTGTCGCGACTTTTCCACCGCAAGCTCAACATCGTCGGCAGAGATGCTCAGCTGTTTCCACAGTTGGGCGTTGACAAGTGGCAACGAGAGCGCGAAGCCTGCCGACCACGTATTGTCCATTCCCACCTTGATGCCGTCGCGCATCGCCGACGCGGCTTCCGTGCCTTCCGCTCCCTCCGTGCCTTCCGAAGAGCCGCCACCGAATCCTTTCATGTCGCCCATATACATCACTTGCTTCTTCAACGTGCGGTTGTAGCCAGCTGAGAAGTCGAGGGTTGGCATAAGGTTGGCGAGCGTGCCTTTTTTGGCATACTCCTGCTTGGTGATTTCACTGTCGGCAACCTTCACCGTCGGGTTGTCGGATAGGGCTATACGCACAGCATCGTCAAGGGTCAGCGTGGTGGTCTGAGCCACGGCTGTCGACGCCAGAGCCACTGACGCCGCCATTAGGATTGTCTTGATTGAGTTGGGTCTCATCGCGAGTATAAAATAGTTTAGTAGATAAACAAAAAAAGGAACCGACTTTTCTGTCGATTCCTCTGGGTGGGTGTTGACGGATTCGAACCGCCGACCCTCTGCTTGTAAGGCAGATGCTCTGAACCAGCTGAGCTAAACACCCGTTTGTTTCCGAAAGCGTTGCAAAGGTACGACTATTTTTTGAATCCACAAATTTTCCGGCAACTTTTTTCCAAAAAATTCGTTTTTTCCTCCATTTTCGCCATTTTCCCGCTTCCAATCGACAATTTTGGCACAAATATATAGCATAGGGACATATCTACAAATGATATATATCATATACTCCGCCTCTGTTCGCATATTTACCACTATTTCACGAAAATCGAAAATTACTCGCGGGATTCTTTGTAGTTGAAAGGCGACATTCACCGAGAAAAAACTGCCGAAGTACGGTTTAATATGTTAGCACGGGGTTGGCTCGCCTACCCCGTGACACCGGTGGCACGCGCAACTACCGCCGAAGTGCGGTTGTAGAAACGCCGAGAACCATCGCCACATACATCGTCGCGGAGTGACGGAATTTTTCCGTACCCGATACGCGGAGCGAAACGGATGTGTGCCGGAGGTTCGCCACTACGCATGCCCATGTCAGCGGCGCTCTCGCGGTCGGATACTGATTTTAACCGTGTTCTGCTACTCATCAAATTCATTCTCTCCTTAAAAATTTCGCAGCAAAAAATCGGAGACACATCGCCGCATCCCCGATTCAATCAGTCTTCTCAACCATCCTGTTTTGATTAGCACATTTGAACCGACAAAACTTCTTCTTTAATTCCAGAGATTTATAATCATACCATTTAATAAAACTGTCATTAATGACAATTTTATTAAATGCAAATATATGTTCATTGACTATCTCTGGAATGCGTTAACAAATTTAATGGCGATCAACCAATGTGGTTTACACCGTCAATGACGGTTCTCTAATTTTCTTTACAACCTCGGCCTTTGATTCACCGTCTGGCTACCGTCGCAGAGCGACGACACTCTTCCGTAACCCGGTACGCGGAGCGAAGCAGATGCGTGCCGGAGGTTCGCCACTACTTGTGGCCGGACGGC
>ULWC01029838.1_pt1 | contig 10526 bp, 9 predicted proteins | sample 1959931 | NCBI WGS metagenome assembly ULWC01 (sample SAMEA4835801, study PRJEB28245) | human gut metagenome | biome: gut microbiome; material: fecal sample | place: Denmark | collected 2008
GTAGTTCCATTGAATCACCAGAGCGGCTTTGTTTTCGCCCTCTCCGGTCCAGTTCTTGATCATGTCGAAGGTGAAATTCGCATCACCCGCCATGTCGTCGGGAGTTGCCCACTCCCAATCTGATGCCGCCCGAAGTTTTCCGTCGGCCGCCTTAGGTGTGTAAGGCACACCCTGCACCGTCCTCGGCAACTGCGTCCTGGCAGCAATAGTCATTACCACAAAAATCGCGGTCAGACTAAGTAAAATTCTTTTCATAAGGAATTTTATTTATTAATTAATAAAAATTAGTTAGTTATTTCTTTATCACTTTGCGCACCACCTTGCCGCTTCTGACAATGTAGACGCCCTTCTCCAATCTTTCAAAAAACTCGGATGCCGGCACCGAAGAATCGACGGCAAGCACCCTCATTCCCTCCAGGTTGAACACCTCAACCATCGACGAGCCATTATCGGACTCAATCGAGCCTACTCCATCGGTGGAGAAATGCACATAATTGAGATTGTGCCATTGCGTTGAAGCGCCTGTCGACGCATCGGCGTCCTTAGGCAATGCGTTCTGCTGACGTCTGCCGCCAACCACCATCACAACCGGGCCGTCAAGCGCCTGGAATTTCCATCCGTCCACATCGCCGTCTTTGAGCTTGCGCGATGTCATTCCCAGTCCGGAATAAGAGAAATTGTCGGAATCCACGCCTCCTACCCAATAACTCCAATAGCCGTCATACCATCCGGCATTCCATCTCTGATGGTCAGCGTCGGTGCGGTCAAACACCTGCCACCAGTCATAGTCGTAGGCAGCATAACCATACGCACGCGCATTTATCGGATGCTCAAGAATATGTGCTGTTTTTTAAGCCGCTATCGCATCGTCGCACATATCGGGAGTGTCCCATCCCGGCACACTTGTCTGTCCCATCGACGTGTTTGCGGAAAAATAGTTGAAACTTACGCGGCTGTCGGATTTCGCGCCGTCAAAATCAAACTCAAGGAAATCTGAAATTGTATGTCCGTCGGAATATCCGATACCGCACACCGTGCTGCCCATTATTCCCGTAAACTGCGTGAACAGTGTCAAGTCTGACGACTCCTTCGCTATCGCGCGAAACATATCCTCGCCCGACGGTGTCTGCCCGTCGTTCCATCGATATCCCCACACGTATGCCTCCTCCGGACCGTTGTCGGCAAACTGCACCACCAAAGCGGCTTTGTTGTTGCCGGAACCCGCCCAATGAACAATCTTGTTCCAATCAATCACAAACGCATTTGCCGACAGCACCATCGCCGACAGCAAAACAAATGTCAATGTCTTATTTTTTCTCATATCTCAAAGTTTTTTCAGTCAAAGGATTAGGAAGAGGCACTCCGGGAAGCGCCACGTGGAGGTCGCGCGCCTTGGAAAGCTCTGTCGAGGTTTCGCCAAGCCATCCGCAATATTGATTCACACCCGTATAGACTCTCACAAAGTCGACCCCCGGAAGATTCACTGGATTGCCGTTTTTGTCGACAGCCCACCCTATGTCGAAACTGTTCAAGTCCTCATAGTCATTCGGGTGGTTGTCGACATAACCCCACGGATATGTATAGAGGATATAGTAGCGGCCTGTGCCGCTGGAGTCAACTCCGTTGGGCGCAAGAAGCGTGCCCTTGAATATCAATTCGTTGTCACTCACCCACTGAGGATAATATTCCTGACTGTGGAAAATGTTTTTAGCTATATAGCCCGAGCCTCCGAGAGAATCATGCCATGGGATGTAGGTCATATCTGTCAGATAGCCGCTCTCGTCCTCAACAGGCGTATGGCCGTCACCTTGCCTGCTATAGGTTATCTCATAACCATGAAGCGTTTCAGGCTTGTGATACTCGCTTCCGGCAAGTTCATACCACTCATCGTCAGGGATGCCGTTGCAGTTTGCGTCGAAACTGACCATAACGATGCCCGGCTCAGCCGACCCGCCCTTGCTGTCGGGATTGGACAATTCATAGAATGCATTTCCCCAAATCCGGAAATCGCGCTCGCCCGGCACATTTATCACCGTGTGGTCGAAACCGAACGTAACATAACCGCCATATCCTCCGAGCGAAATCAGCACATCGTTTGTCCCAGAAATCGACTCCTCGCATTTTTTCAGTATGTCGGCATACGTGTCGCCGGGTTCATATTTCGGCATCTCGTTGACAAACTGTCCCGGAGCCGGACAATATTCATAGACACGGGAAATGTAAGTGCTGTACTCCACCTCCTCGTGAAGCACATTCACCGTAAATTCAAAATGATAAGGCGTGTCAGGGTCGATGATGTCGAACGTAAGATTGTAGACACCCTCCGCTTCAGCCAAAAAGATATAGCTGTCGGTTGCCGACACCTCTTTCCCATTGACTGTCCACCGATACTTCTCCCCCGTCAACGCCGAGTGCAACGGCAGTTTCTGCATACGCGCCACATAATAGACGTCGTCGATGCCGAGATTGACCATCGGCACCTCATCGGAACAAGCCCACAGAATCAGAGGCAACAATAATATGACTATCTTTCTTTTCATTGATACAGGAATGCTATATGGGCAGGGATGTCGCCCGTCCGCACACTCCATTTCTTCTTGCCGTCGGCAGAAAAGCAATAGAGAGTGCCCGATGACACATAATTTTTCGCATCGGTAACAAAAATGTCGCCGGAGACCGGATGCACGGCTATACCGTATGGAATGGTGATTTCCTTTTCCGTCCCGTCGGTAATGAAATTGGTCGACACGATTTTCTTTGTCCGCGTGTCGATAATGCCATAGGAAATGGTGTTTGAAGCCGTGTAGTTGTTCCATTCCGTAGCGTAATAGTAAAGCAGGTCGCCGTGGATTGCCATATTCGAGCATGCCACGTCAAGAGTGTCTGTGACCACCATCTTGTTATAGCCAGGCTTCTTGTCAAGCACATAAAGGCGCGACGGACGCGTTTCGTAATCGCCTCTCGAGGAGACCCACAGTTTGTTGTAGCGGTCTTTCTTCAGCCGATGCAGATTGATGCCTACGGGAATCTGCTCCACCTGCTTGAAGTCGATCATCTGAATCACAGAGACCGTATTGTCATAGTTTGGAGCGCGGTAGCCTCCGGAATTGGCTACATACATATAATCGTCAACCACCTCCATTTCCTCCGGCTGATAGCCAACGGTCACCTTGCGTGTCACAGCAAGCGTCGCCGTGTCGACCTCGAAGACCGCGCCCTTCGGCGCGCTTGGGTCGATAAGCACCGGTCCGACGTAGGAGCTGACATACGCCTTGCCTCGATGAAAACGCACATAGCGGCAGTTTGGGATGTCGACCTGTCCGATGCGCACACCGCTGCGTGCATCCATAACTTCCACTTTGTGAGAGCAGTTGACCACCACATAAAGTTTCGACCCATAAATGCCTATGTCGTTGCCCACGTCGCCGAGCTCCTTCACCACTGCCGGATTTTTCTCGGAATAGAAATTGCGCGAATAAAGCCCTGTGTAATAGTCGTAATAATCAAGGCTGCACTTGTTTGAACCCATATTGCCCTCATTGACAAGATAGAATCCCCGCACAGGGCTGCCCGACGCCTCGTCGCCGATTATCTCATACTCCGTGGGCACAACCAGCTCATCCTCGCGGCAGGCGGCGAAAGCCAGCAGCAGAGGCAATGTCAAAAGAGCAAATATGTATGTCTCACGTCTCATATATTGACAGTCAATGTGATGCGATAGTTACGTTTTGGCATCGGGTAATTCAGAATCACGTCGTAGTCCTGACTCAGCAGGTTGTTGACCTCGAGCAAAGCCCTCAGGGTTATGCGTTGTCTGATTTTGAAATCACGGCTCAGCGACACGTCGCTCGTATACCATGGCTGGGTATAGTTGTATCGGATGTTCTCTTGTTGGTTATAGCGCTCTCCGACATAGATGTAACTATAGTTGAGATTCCATTCACGCCATGTCAGATTAACCACCGCCGAGCCGGAATGGTGGGGAATATACGGAATCTGGTCGCGATAGTAATTGTCGGATGGATTGGTCACGTCGATGGCTCGCTGATATGTGTACTGCGCGCGAACCGTGGCAAAGAAGTCGCGCAGCGGATTGAGCGTCACCTGCGCCGAAACGTCGACACCGCGGATGTCCACCTTGCCGAGATTGAGCATCGTCCAGCGGAACTGCTGCCCCTTAGGATAAGCCACAATTTTGTCTTTGACGTAATTGTAGTATACATCGCCGCTGAACCGCATTTCGCTCACCAGTCCGCCACCGCGCTTGCTGAACAGCAAGCCAAGATTGTACTGCGTCACGCGCTCGGGGTTGAGTTTCGAGTTTCCCATATCGGCATAGTACAGGTCGTTGAACGTAGGCATTCTGTACGACTGTTTGTAGAACGCCCTTGCCGACAAGCCTCTCACCAATGTGTATGACACAAACGCAGCAGGTGTCAGCACATGCTTGTCGGAGGGCGACTGCTGTCCCTTGAGTGAATCGTGGATAAATGTAGCCAAAACGCTCGCCTGCGCCTTTAACCTGCCCAGGTCGAACGCTGTTGCAACCGACAGCATATTTGAGAAGCGGTCGGGTTGCGCAAACCCGTAGACATCGGCGTCGAGCGTGTTCCATTGGAAATCATATGCAGCCGAGACGTGCCACCACGGAAACAGCACATATTCGTTGGCCGACGAGAAGTAGACCTCTTTCTGCTTATACAGATTGTCGATTTTTATCTGCTTGTCGTCGTTGTTGACATAATGGGTACGGTAGAATGCGTATTTCAGATTGTTGAGCGTGGTGAACTTGCCGAATGTCTGAGTATAATTGACTTGAGCGAACGAGTTGGTGTCCCAGATGCGTTCTCCGCGACGCCATACGTTGTTGACTATCGCCCCCGGCACGCCACGCTCGGAATTGTAGTTGTAGACCTTGAAATGCCACTGTCCGGACTTCACCACGCCATTGAGATTAGCCTCCAGGCGAGTGGCGTTAATGTCGCCGTTTTGGCGCACGGCTGTTGTGTCGTATGCCAGTTCTCCAGCCGGATTGACACGCCGGTAACGGAATTTGTACTTTCCGCTCGAATTTATCCATTCCGCGCTAAGCGACGCGTTGACTTTGTCTGACAATTTCAGCTCCAGCAACGCCGACGGATTGAGCAGGTCGAATGAGCCAGCCCGCAGCGTGGCGCGCAGATGATATGTCTCTCCTCCGTTGAATTCAGGAGTGCGCGTACGTATATAGATTGATCCCGCCGAGCCGAAATCCTTGGCAGGCTGAAGAATCTCGCTTTTCTGACCGTTGTATAACGAAATGCCGTCGATATTGTCGAGCGAGAACTGCCCCAGGTCGACTTGTCCGTTTTGTGCGTTGCCGAGCTCCACACCGTCATAAACCACACCGGTGTGGTTGGTGCCCATTGATCGGATGTTTACCGTCTTTATGCCACCCACTCCCCCATAGTCCTTCACCTGGACTCCGGAGAAATAGCGCAACGCATCAGCCACACTGTTGCTGTTGAGACGTTTCAGCTCCTCGCCGCTGAGTTTCTGCGCAGGGATGACATCAATCTGCGGCACCGTGGCTGTGACAACAACCTCTTTCAGATTGAGCATCCGTTCCGCGGTTGTGTCCTGTGGTTCTGCCGCCAAAACTCCAAGCGAGGGCAAGCATAAAAACAATAAAGGAAAAATCCTCATTCGTAATGTTACAGTTTACTTAAAACAAAAAAACGCCCGTTTTTGCAAGTCATAAGACTTCTAAACGGGGTCAATCTGTTAAAATCGCAAACATATAACGGCTGGGCAGAGTTACTGCCAGCCATCACATATAAAAGTCCATAATCCCGCAGACAATCTTATGTATATTTTGGTTGGCAGGTCTTCTGACTTATTCCTGATGCCTTTGCCTTCCCGACAGCTATTGTCAGTGACATTCTAAAAGCATCTTTTGCCTGCCGAACATTTGTCCGGCATCGAGAACTTACAGCAGCGGGTACTGTTGAGGACTTTCACCTCATTCCCTTTTAATGCTCCGTCACGGCTCGTCGCTACAAGCCAGAGCAACCATTTCCGATGCAAAGGTAATACTTTGTTCTTAAATGCGCATTAAATCATGTATGTTTTTCACAACAAGCGAATTTTGACTTTCAATGCCCGGAGTAAATCAGCCCGTAGCCAATCAGGCGGTCGTAGCGTTCGCCCGGCACCCGGTAGTATGCACGGATCATGTATTCGTTGACCGTCTGGTAGTGGTCGCCCTCGATTTTAGCCGTCTGCGCCACATTCATTCCATTTGGCAGCCACAGATATTGATAGTTGTAGGCTCCCTGCTTCAACGGCAAGTCGAGCTCATAACATTGTGTATCAACATTATAATGCATGCGATTTGAGTTGGCGAACCGATGCTGCGTAAATTCCCCGTCGACATACACGTCGCCGTCGGCAAGCCTCGGCATGGCAAGCGAGAAATGGGTTATCATATAGTCCGCCTGAGTGTTTGAGTCGTAGGAGTTGCTTTCACGGATTGTGAACCGTCCGTACTGCGTGCGGTCGAAAGAATAAGATTCAAACGCGCGAGGCTCGTCGGTTTCCAGCACGGCATGGTGGTATGGATGGCTGTACGTGTAGCGTTCCACCCCCATCCCGGCATAGTTTGTTGTGACCATCTCAAACCGACGGAACTCGTTTCCTCCTGGAAATATCAGCTGACGGTCGTGGTCGAACACAATAGTGTTGCCGCTGACACGCAAAGGCTGTGTCACCATCACCTCATTGTCGGTGCGCTGGTTTTGGGAGACAACGACACGCAGGTCGGAGTAAGGGTTGTTGATGCTCCAGTTTGCGGTGTTTATCGTTATGGAAATCTGTTGATGGCTGTCGTTATAGTCCACGTCGGTGCGCGACGACACCGCGGCACCGATGCCCACACGCTTCTCCACAACACAGAATCTTTGTTGCAGCAGAACGCAATCGGGATCGTCCTCAAGATACACCTTCAGCAGATAATTGCCCGACAGGAGTATCGGCATATCCTGATTAGGCAGGCTGATGCCGTAATGCACATACTGCTCAAACGTGCCAGAGGAGAACTCACAGTCATCGACATCGGCTTGATTAAAGCCGTCGACATAGTCGCTTTCAACGATTTGCGACGGTTGCCACGCAGCATCGCAGTGAAGCAGCGAATAGCGCATATAGCGCCGTTCGGAGTTGATGACGTCAAACTCCACACGCACACGGTCGTCGCCTCCGAGTTCGATTACTGGCGGTGCGTAATAGTCGGTTTCCAGGCAAGCGCGCAACGACCGCATCGACTGGTCGAAAATGCGTGTCGACGTGTCGGCGGCATAAGTCAGCGTTGCCGACAACATAAGCAATGACATGAGAAGCAGTCTCATAATTACCAGTTTATCGGTGTTTCACCGTGTTGTGACAAGTAGGCGTTGGCTTGAGAAAAATGATGGTTTCCGAAGAAGCCTCGATGGGCCGACAGAGGCGACGGATGCGGCGACGTGAGCACAAGATGCCGCGAGCGGTCGATAAACGCGCCTTTCTTGATGGCATAAGCGCCCCAAAGCAGAAACACCAGATGCTCGCGTGTGGCAGCGAGATGCGCAATCACGGCGTCGGTAAACGTTTCCCAACCATGACCTTGATGTGAAGCCGCCTCGTGGGCACGCACCGTAAGCGTGGCGTTGAGCAGCAACACTCCCTGCCTTGCCCACCGCTCAAGATTGCCCGATGAGGGAATTTCCGTGCCGATGTCGGCTTTTATCTCTTTGAAAATGTTGAGCAGCGACGGCGGAAAAGGGATTCCGTCGTTGACAGAGAAACAGAGTCCGTTGGCTTGATGCTCGCCGTGGTATGGGTCCTGACCGAGAATCACCACCTTCACTCGGTCGAACGGGGTGGCATCAAACGCCGCAAAGATTTCATTTCCCGGCGGAAACACCTGTGATGAAGCATATTCACGTTTCACGAAATCAACAAGCGTGCGGAAGTAATCTTTTTCAAACTCTTCGCCAAGCGCTTTTTTCCAACTGTCTTCTATCTTTACATTCATAAATTCTGCATAAACCTTTTTGCAAAGCTAACATTTATTTTGTACTTTTGCCAACGCAAATCGGAAAAATGCGCCCGTAGTTCAATGGATAGAATATCGGATTCCGGTTCCGACGATTGGGGTTCGACTCCCCACGGGCGTACAAAAAAACGGACGGCAGTAATCGCCGCCCGTTTTTTTGTTGCGGAAAAGAGCATCGAGTCCCGGCACGCTCTGCTGTGCTCGCGCACCGGGTTACGGCAAAGTGTCGTCGCGACGATAACCTCTTTTCATAAAACATTTTCAAACAAGTTTGAATGTTTTTCACTCACCTTGCACTATCTTTTCATAAAATAGGCTGCGCCTCGGAAAAACATTTTCAAACAAGTTTGAATGTTTTTCACTCGGCTTGCACTATCTTTGCAACGTGAAACGGATATTCGTATATATAATGTGCTTTGTCATGGCGTTTGGCGTCGCGGCAAAGAAGAAACAGACAATTGAGCCGGGATACTCTTGGCAGGTTAGCGGACCGCTCGGACTCCGCACACCGTCGACCATCGACACCCTTTATCAAGGCTATCACCGCCAGTTTGTGCCGGCGATGACTACCGACGCATACGCGACAACCGGCAATTTCGGCTGTGCCGGAGTTGACGAGATTTTTTTCAACCGTGAGGAATGGTCGGAATTTCAATTTGAGGATGTGTTGAGCCATTGGCTCCACAACGCCGACAATCAGCGCTATTACAACACTCGTGTGCCTATGACTCTGCTCGGCTACAGCTGGGGCGGCGGACGCAATTCCGGACAGGACCGGCTGAAAGGCGAGTTTTCCGGCAACGTCAACAAGCGGCTGCAGTTTGGTGCCCAACTCGACTATCTTTATTCAAAGGGCGGCTATGACCGTCAGGCTCTGAAGAATTTCGGCTGGGGTTTCTCGTCATCGTATATCGGCGACCGATATGACATGCACGCCATGTTTTTCAGCTACAATTCGCTGAACCATGAAAACGGTGGTATCACCGACGATCTTTACATCAGCGACCCTGCACAACTGCAGGGCGGCGACTCTAAGATTGACGCCAAGGCGATACCCGTGAATCTGTCGTCGGCTTTCTCTCGCGTAAAAGGTTGGGAATTTTACATGAACCACCGCTACAAGGTGGGATACTGGCAGGAGGAAACTGTCAACGACACCACGAAACGGCGCACATACGTGCCTGTGTCGAGTTTCATCTGGACTATGGACTACAAAACCAACACCCACAAGTTCAAAAACCAGAGTGCTACCGACGATGCCAAATATTTTGCAAACAATTACCTCAGCATGGACGGCACCGACGAGGAAACAAAATATTGGCATCTGCGCAACACTTTCGGAATAGACCTTATCGAGGGTTTCAAGAAGAACGCCAAATTCGGACTGTCGGCTTATGCCACCCATGAGCTGCGCCGCTACACGCAGGTTGTCGACACTATGCTCACAAGCCAATATAAACCAGAGGGATTGACTCCGTTCCCTTCGTTCGGCATTGACCACAGCAAGACGGAGAATCTGTTGTGGGTGGGCGGACAGCTGACCAAGCAGCGCGGATCGGTGCTAACATACTCGGCGACGGCTCAGTTCGGACTTGTAGGCCCGGTGGCTGGCGACATCGACATCAGCGGCGTTGTGAGCACACGTTTCCGTCTTTTCGGCGACACTGTGCGCATCACGGGCGAAGGATTTTTCAAGAACACCGAAGCGCCATATCTGCTAAAAAACTATATTTCAAACCATTTCGCCTGGAAAAACGATTTCGGCAAGATTCGCCGCGTGCGCGTGGGCGGCACACTCGACATTCCACACACTTGGACTTCATTTTCTGCCGGTGTCGAAAACCTGCAGAACTATGTCTATTTCAACAACGACGCTCTCCCTGCTCAAGAGAGTGGCAGCGTACAGGTGTTGTCGCTGCGCTTGAAACAGGACTTGCATTTCCGCGCGTTCAATTGGGAAAACTCCGTGACATATCAGACTTCAAGCAAGGAAGAGGTGCTGTCGCTGCCCAAACTGGCGGTCTACAGCAACCTGTACTTCCAGTTCAAGATTGCCCGAGTGCTGCACGTCAACCTCGGTGTGGACTGCAGCTACTATACACGCTACTACGCTCCGGCTTACCAACCAGCCACAATGGCGTTCCACACCCAGCATGAGAAACTCATCGGCAACTATCCGCTGATGAACGCATATGCCGACTTCAAGTTGAAGAAGACCAGATTTTTTGTGATGTACAGCCACTTGAACCAAGGGTTGTTCGGCGGAAAGGAGTATTTCTCCGCCCTTCACCATCCAATAAATCCAAGCCGTTTCCAACTCGGACTGTCGGTTGATTTCGCGAACTGACAAACCACAAACTGGCATCGCTATGAAGACACCAATGCTGATGAAGCCCAAATTGAAAATCTATGCGGCACTGCTTGTCGCCACCATAGCACTGATGGCGGCTCTCGG
>ULWC01049923.1_pt1 | contig 10514 bp, 6 predicted proteins | sample 1959931 | NCBI WGS metagenome assembly ULWC01 (sample SAMEA4835801, study PRJEB28245) | human gut metagenome | biome: gut microbiome; material: fecal sample | place: Denmark | collected 2008
AGCATCTGTCCGATTTGGGCGAAATGGTCACGTTGCAGCCGGTCTCGTCCGGCATACTGGGCACGTCCGGCGTCGGCAAAACCGGTTCGCTGAAACTCGATGACGATGGCGTGATCGTCGCGCAGTCGGCGGCAAGCGCGCTGGGCGTCAAGGCCGGTTCCAAGGTGCGACTGACCAACGGTGACGGCGTGCAGGCGACGGCGAAGGTGAGCGCGGTGAATCGCAACCTCATCGGCTCGGATGTGTATGTAAGCGAAACCTACTACGCCAAGCTTTTCGACTCGAAAGACGCGAAGAACACCAAGAATTCCAAGAGTTCCGAGGATTCCGAGGCTCTGACGTGGAACGCCATGCTCGCCAAGCTTTCCGGCTCCGACACTTCGCAAACCGACTATGCGGAATCGCTCGAAGAGGACAGTTCGGTGATGAAGGCCGTAAGCTGCGCGCACATGGCCGACAGCTTCAAATTCGACCTCATGGGCGCGGTGGTGGCGCTGATTGTGGCGCTTGCCGGAGGTTTGGCGCTTGTGGTGCTGTTCACGCTCGCCAATACGAATGTGTCGGAACGCGTGCGCGAGATGGCCACGCTCAAGGTGCTTGGCTTCTTCGACCGCGAAGTGCACCATTACGTGAACCGCGAGATGATGATCCTCACCGTCATGGGTGTGATACTGGGCCTGCCGCTCGGCCGGCTCGTCGGCGGCATGCTGACGATGGCGCTCAACATGCCCTCGTTGTATTTCGAGGTGGAGGTCAAGCCGCTGAGCTACGTGATCGCGGCCGTGGCGACCATGGCCTTCGCGCTGCTCGTGCAGCTGTTCGTCAACCCCGTCCTCGACCGCATCGACCCCATCAGCTCCCTCAAGTCCGTGGAGTAGCGCCCCTCCGAAGCCCTCTCAGTTCTTCGGGTAGCGGTAGTTGTGGGGGAGTTGGGTGGTGAGCTGCGGGTCCAGGCCGAGTTCCTTGAGTTGGCGGTCGATTTCGAGGCGCGCACGTTCCACAAGTTCGGCGCGACGGCTGTCCAAACCGTTCAGCCCCTCCTGCTTTTCCAGCGATTCCAACGTCTCCGCCATACGCTTGAGCCGGTCCTGATGGTGCAGCAGCGCGCGTACCTGCGCATGTTCGCGTACGATCGTCTGCCAATCGGATGGCGTGTGCGCAATCTCCCGAACCGCGGTGACCGGATGTACGTCGGCCACCTGATATGTGATCGAGCCGAGCAGCGGCATCAGGAACACTGTAATCGCGCCGGCTGCGACCAGTGTTGACGCGGTGTCGCTTTGCATGGTGCCGACCTTCACCGCCAGCGACGTGACGGCGACGATGATCGGCAGCGCGGTCGTGCAATACAGCGCTACGGTGACGCGGTGATGCGATGACAGCGGATTCTTGCGTTTGTCGAGCGATAGCGCAACATATACGGGCACCGCGCGAATCAGCATGAGCATTACGATGAACGCGACGAGCAGCGCGGGCCGGCCTGCCACGGCGCGCACGTTGATCGCGGCGCCTGACACCACAAAAAATACAGGAATGAGGAAGCCGTAGCCGACACCCTCCAACTTCATTTCCAGCGACTTGCTGCCGTCGGGGATGATGTAACGCAGGATGAAGCCTGCGGCGAACGCGCCGAGCACCGCGTCAAGTTCGAACAGCGCGGAAATGGTGACAAGGAAGATGAGCAGGAATGTGGTCAGTCGCATGAGCGTTTGCGATGACGTGTTCGCATTTTCCGTAAGGAAACGGTACAGGCGATGGCCGGTTTTCAGTGCTTTCGTGGGTAGCATTGCGCACAATAGGCAGATGGCAAGGAATGCGCCGAGCACGAGCATGGTCTGCCAGCCGGTTCGGGTGGATAGCAGGATGGCCATGGCAAGGATTGGGCCAAGTTCGCCCCACGTTCCGTACGAGATGATGGCGTCGCCGATGGGGGTGCCTTCGAGGTTGCGTTCCTTGAGAATCGGCATGAGCGTGCCGAGCGCGGTGGTGGTGAGTGCGATTACCGTGGCTACGCCGTTGATGCCTTGCTTGGTGAAGAACGGAAGGAATGTCACAACCAGCCAGGCGAGGCCTAGCGTGATTCCCCATGTAAGCAGTCCGACTTTGCCTTGATGTCCGGCGAGTCGTTTCGGGTCGATTTCGTAGCCGGCGAGCAGGAACAGGAACGCCATGCCGAGCTCGTTCAAGAGTTTCACGGCGTCGTTTACTTCGATTATGCCCAGTCCGTACGGGCCGAGTGCGGCTCCGGCGGCGAGCAGCAGTACGGTTTGTGGAATGAACCTTCCCGGAATCAGCTGCGCCACAATCGGGCTGACGGCCGCCACCGCCATGATGATGGTTAATGAAACGAGCTCTTGCGTCATGTTTCCAGCCTAGTGAGTCTGCGTGACGGTGCTCGGATACGCGGTGACCCCCATGACGCGCTGGGGGTGAGGTTAAGTTTTTTGTTAATTTTAGGGGGGGGGTCTATGAGCTTTTATTATCCGTGGAAAATGGCGGGACTGTTTTGTTTGAAGGTTGGCCCCCTCTTTTCGTTGAAGGGGATGGGTCTTTCGTTCGAGGGTTTTAACGAGGGTGTTAATGGAAAGAGCCCGATATGATGCTGAATCGAGCTGTTTAGGCGATTTAGGGGGTGTAAAAAAATGATTGATGGCAAATTCACAGCAAAGGAGCGTGCGTATCTGGCCAGCCTGCCAGCGGTCAAAAGCGTGAGCCCATCCCATATCCGGTATACCGATCGCTTTAAGGTCGAGGTCATGTGCCGGTACAACGCGGGCGAATCGCCGTCGGCCATCTTTCGGGAGGCGGGTCTCGACCCCAAGCTGATCGGCTACAAGCGCGTGGAACGGTGCATCGCGCGCTGGAAGCAGCAGGAGGAGCGGAACAAGCGCAGGAACGAACATACGAACCATTACATGCAGGATTGTGATGACGAGCTGGAAGCCATCGAACTGCGCGGAGACGATGTGGATCAGTCCGTGGTGGATCTTTATGGCGCTGGCGCGGCAGGGACGTCGGGAAGCGACGTCGCGACGAGAAACGTTGGCGCGTCGGGAAGCAACGGCGTGCAATCGCAAGGCTCGGACAAGTTGCAGGAATCGCGCGCATCGCAGGATATGCTGTCGAAACTTGCACAGGCACAGCTGACCATCAACAAATGCGACATGCTGATAGCCAAGCAGGCGTTGCGTATCGACGAGCTGGAACGCGTGCTGCGGAAGTTCATCCAGTGATGCGTGCGAAACGTATGAAAAACATGGAACGTACGGAAGGCGCAGAACCGTCTTTCAACGAGATAATCGACGTTTCCGACGATATGCGCAGACGGCGTGGCCGCCGCAGGAAAACCGTCGCCATGCGTGTCTCCGCTGCGCTGTTGATCGTCATTTCCATTTGCATCGGCGGTTTTCCGGCGATGCTGCAATACCGGTCGGCGCACGAACTGTCGAATACGTCGGACCAGTCCGCACGTGCGGTTGCGGGCTGGCCGTATCCGCAGGCCGACGACGCAATCGCAGCGGCCAAGGAATACAACAAACGGCTCGCCGCATCGGGCCAGCCGATCCTCGGCGAGGCGAAGGATCCGTTCTCCCAGGCGCAGGGCAGCTCGCGGTCCAGTGAATCCGGTTCCAACGAATCAGACAGCGCCAGCGCCAAAGATACGGAATATCAAAGCCTGCTGGATTCCGGCAGCGGTGTGATGGGCACTATCCGCATTCCGAAAATTTCTGTGAAACTGCCGATTTACCATGGCACGTCGCAGTCGGCACTTGCGTCCGGTGCGGGGCATTTGTATGGCAGTAGTCTGCCGGTGGGCGGCAAGGACACTCATGCCGTGATCACCGGGCATCGCGGACTTGTGGACGCGATGATGTTCACCCGATTGGATGAGATGCGCGTCGGCGACTACTTCTACATCGAAGTGATGGGCCGCACGCTCGGCTACCGGGTGGACCGTATTTCCGTGATCGAGCCGAACGATACGTCGAAGCTGAAGATCGTTCCCGGCGAAGACCGGGTGACGTTGATGACGTGCACCCCGTACGGCGTTAATACGCATCGACTGTTGGTTTCTGCGGTGCGCTCGCCGATTCCCGACGTGGTACCGGCGGAGCATGATGCGGCGAAGGATGCGCGAACGATTGCGACCACGGCCGCGGTGGTCACGTTGCTGCTCGGTCTGCTGCTGGCATGGTTGCGCGGGCGACCGTGGCATATCCGTAGGCATGCGGCTTGGTGGCCGAAGCGCGGCTAACGACCGCTGTTTGCCGATGCCCCCTGCCGGCTTTTTTATTCGGGTATCACCCATATTGTGAAACGTTGCGATTGCAACGGTTGACGATGGTATAATACCTCGACTTTCCCGCACTTAGGGTGTGCATCTCCCGACGTCTTTTCTCCTATGTTCGAGGTTGGAGCGCTGGAAGTGTATCCGTACTGGACATGGCATGTGCCGGTGCGTGATACGCGGACGGTGTTAGAGACGGAAACCGCGTTGAAGCGCGGTATTAAGGGGACAATGCGCATGAGGCGTGTACATGAATCTGAGGCAAAGCCAAAAGGGAACTTTGCCAAGCGAATCGTAGCTGCGGTAGCCGCGGTCGCCATGCTTGGTGGCATGGGCTACGCCACCACTTCTGCCGCGCTAGCCGATGACGTCAATGCCACTGTTGAGCAGCAGAATGGTATCAACATTGGTCTGCATGATTACGATCGCAACTCCATCAACAATAATCATGCGTTGCATTTTATGAGCGGAGGAAACGAAGCCGGCTATAACCGCTATGTTCAAGATGGCAGAGGTGCGTACGCGGGCATTGTGAAGCCTCTGCTGACTAACGATTATCCGACCATGGCGGATGGCAATGAATCGCTGAATTATCTCTTCGGCGGTGCGTCTGATAAGGCTGTGACTAATTACACGCCGGACGGTGGTTTGCTGACTTCGGATGGTCAAGGGAATTACAGTTTCGATGCGGCGTCGAAATATGCGAAATATAACGGCAATAGCAATCGATTCGAATTGACCAAGCAGACCCAGAGCGGGGATCGTGACCCGCTGTTCACGCCGTTTGGCAATGACAGCAACGCCAATAGGTATTCGTTCGGCATGAACCTTGGGGCCAATTTCTATATGCCTAAAGATGGCAAAGTCAACAATCAGAACATGGTGTTTGATTTCACCGGTGACGACGATGTGTGGGTGTTCATCGATGATGTGCTGGTGCTTGACTTGGGCGGTATCCATCAGGCGATACACGGAACGATTGATTTTGCTACTGAGAAAATCACGTATGATCGAACTCAAAGTCATGGTTCGGATCGCGCGACGACAATTAGCCAGGCATTCAGTAATGCGGGCAAGAACTGGGATTCCACTGCATATAAAACCCATCATCTGAGTTTCTTCTATCTGGAACGTGGCGACGGTGGCTCCAACTGCAAGATCAGCTTCAATTTGCCGGTGAAGCCGTCCAAGGCCATTGACATTGAAAAGCAGACATTGGGCACTATTCCAGCCGGTCAACAGTTCCAATTCCAGCTGTTCGCCAATGGCTCGCAAACGCCATATGAAGGCAAATACAGCGTTTACAATGCGTCCACCAATCAGGTTGTCAGCTCTGGTTTCACCGGTTCGAACGGTGTGATCACTTTGGCCAAAGGCCAATTTGCTCGTGTGCAATCCAATGATTTCTCTGATGACACAACCTATTCGGTGCGTGAGCTGAATTCCGGCAAATACACTGTTTCCGCGAATGGTGAGGCGTTGTCGCAGCACAACGATGGAAATGGTGGTTCCTATGCGGAAACCCATTCTTTCAAGGTGAGCGATACCAGCCATGTGACTGTTATCAATTCCAATGTGAAGCCACAAAACAATAAGACCATCGAAAAGGTCGTTGGTGGTGATGGCGACCAGTACGAGTTGCATTTGAATGCTTCGGGTGATAGCGCTTCTTCCGAAACCACTATCGCCACGCCAGCCGACATTGTGCTGGTCATGGATAAGTCCGGCAGTATGCAGGATGAAAACGACAATCGTGATACTAACGCGAAGAACGCGGCAAATAAGCTTGCTGAGAAATTACTGACCAAGGCGAATTCCGAATTATCGGAATCTCAACAAGTCCAAATGGCGGTTGTGACATTCAGCGACAAGGCCTCGACTAAGCAGAGCTTCACCACATCTGTCGACAAGATCAAAACAGCTGTGTCCAGCAAGCCTAATGGTGGAACCAACTGGGAGGCCGCGCTTAAGAAGGCGAATAGTCTGCAAGGACGCACGGGCGTGAGGAAACACATCATCTTCCTGTCCGATGGCAATCCGACGTTCCGTACGACCTCGTACAGCGGGTGCTATTCCGATGATTATTGGGGTCGTCGGATTGCTCATCCGGAATATACGACCCGAGCGTCCTGCCAAGCACAACGGTACATGTGGGGTGAAAATCCTGATGGTGGTTCCGATGGCGCGTACGGTGCAGGAGATAGCGATGAATACGGTTTCAATTATGCTGCCGCTCTGGCCGAGGCTAACAATCGTGGCGATGATGCCGCACTCTATGTGGTGAAGGCTTCGACTGACGCCAATAGAATGTCCGATTTCGCCCGTGAAGCCAATGCAGTGAACGGTAAGGAATTCGATGGCACGAATGCTGAGAATCTGACGCAAGCATTCGACCAGATCTATTCCAGCATCACCTCATCCGCGAAGATCAAGGTCTTCTCCATCACTGACACCTTGTCCCAGTGGGTCGACCCGGTCGATTTCGCTGGCGTGGCCGACGGTGCCGATATCACACAGTATGTGACGGTGAAAAACGGCAATAAGGTGCTGACGAACGAATATACGGCCACGTACGGTGTCGATCAATCTGGCAATCGCACGGTGACGGTGACGTTTAACGGCACAGACGGTATCGTTGCTGAGAAAGCCGACAGCATCGACGTATCCTTCAAGGTCAAGCCAAGCGATGCCGCCTATGCCACTTATGCCGGCAACCAGCAATACCCGAATGCGGGAGAGCCGAATACTGGCACCGCATCTGCGGGCCAGCGGGGATTCTATTCCAATGTGGACGCGCGATTAAACTATTGCGTGCTTACCGAGGTTAATAGAGCTACGTCATGCGCACGGACTGAAGTCGAGTATCCGCATCCTGTGGTGCAGGTGAAGCTCGGCAAGATCAAGATCGTCAAGCAATGGTCGGATGGTGCGAGCAAGCATGATGACGGTTCCGTTACGGTGCAGTTGCAGCGTAAGAAGAGCGGCGATTCCAATGCTCAGCTGGAGAACGTCGGTGGCGTAATCCCCCTGAATAAGGGCAATGGTTGGCAGACGACTGTCGACAACCTGGTTCCTGGATACACGTATTCCGTGGCGGAAATCTCTGGTAATGACCGATATGACGTCTCCTATACGGGAAACAATGTCGACTTGACCAAGCAGATGGTGTGGTCTTCCAATGCCGATGCGGGCACGTTGAACGCGACCATCACTAACACGTTGAAGACGGTTGCCCTGGAGAACGCGATTTCGGTGAAGAAGGACCTGGCCGGACGCGAGTGGAAGACCTCCGACACGTTCGATTTCACTCTGGCGGCGAAGGGCAATGCGCCGTTGCCGGATAAGTGCGAAGCCGATCAACCTTGCACGGTGAAGGTGAACTCCGATTCGGGCAGCCATACCGCGTCCTTCGGCAACATCACTTACAACGCTGGCGATGCCTCTTACACGTATTACGTGACGGAGGTCAAGGGCTCTATCGCTTCATTGCATTATTCGCAGGCGAAGTATGAGGTTGTCGTGACTGTCGCGAAGGACTCCAACGGAGAGTGGAAGGCTTCCGTGAAGTCCGTGACCAAGGTGCTGGATGACAACGGTGCAGCAGTTCCCGAATCGCAAAGTGCTGCTACTGAACCTGTCACCTTCACCAACCGATATGTCGCGGTGTCGGCGCTGCCGTTGACGGGTGGTGCGACGGGACGCCAGTGGCTACTGGTCGGTGGCGTGATCGGCGGACTCGCGGTGCTGCTTATCGGCGCTGCCGAAATTTGGAATAACAAGAAGCGACTCGTCTGAGTTGCTGTGTGAGGCCGGAATGCCTACCAACTTGAGGGCATTCCGGCCGGCAAATCAAAATTTGCGGATCGCGGGAGCAAGTTGGGTTCCCGCCTCCCGCGATTGCAAAAACAAGTAATCAAACAATAAGGAAGAGAGGATTCTCATGAAGATGAGGAAACTTTTCGCCGGCATCGCCGCCGCGGCGACGCTGCTGGGTGGCATGGCTCTCGGCGCAACCAGCGCACAGGCCGATGACGCTGCTGGTACTCCGGTAACGGGCGAAGCAACGTTCACGTTCACCGCTGAAACCGCTGAACAGCTGACCAACGCCAACCTGAAAGCATACAAGATTGGCGATTATGTTCAGTATGGTTCCGATGAGAATGTTGCCTACGGTGTGGTGACGAATTCCGCCAATAAGAATGCCGTTGACTCCGCGTTGAAGACAGCCGGCGTGGCTACTACTAATGATCAGGATAATCTGGCTGCCGCTCTGAATACCGGTGCTCTGGATATTTCCACAACGCGTCCGTGGAATTCTCCTGATAAAACCCGCAAGTTTGCCAATGCTCTGGAGAGCGAAAACGAGTTGACTAATGGCACGTCGGTTACATTTGGTACTCCGACTGGCTCCGATGAGAACGAATACTCTGCTACCGTGAGCCTGCCAGCTGGCATCTATGTGTTCATTGACTCTGCGGTTGCCACTGGTTCTGTGACCAAGGCAATCCCGATGATTGTCGCTTCCGGCACCGTTAACGCTGAGAAGAAGGTTCTAACCAATCCGACTGCCGCTGCCACCGTGAACATGAAGAACACCAACAACCCCGGAAAGACCAAGGAGGTCAATAAGACTTCTGCTGCCATCGGCGACACCCTGACCTACACCCTGACTGGTTCCATCGCGAACCCGGCTCCGACCGAGTTCAAGTTCGCCGATAAGCCGGGCAAGGGTCTGACCATCAAGGCTAACAGCTTCCAGTTCTTTACGGAGGATGCTAATAAGACTCGCCATCCTGAGTCCGCGGACAACTTCCATGTTGCTCTGACTGATGATTTCAAGGGTAATGGTAACGCAACTTTCGATGTCAAGGTGAATGACCCGTCCACTTATGCAGGCAAGAAGATTGTGGTCACCTTCGAAGCAGTGATTAATGACGAAGCTGACGTCGAGAATGGTGTCGTCAACGAGCTTGACAACTACGGCACCTCGGTTCAGGCCCCGACTACGTTTGGCAAATTCGACTTCACCAAGGTTGATCCGGACGGCAAGGGTATCAAGGACGTCACCTTCCAGGTGAAGGACGGTGACACCACGCTGTACTTCGTGAAGCAGGACGACGGTTCCTACAAGAAGGCTGCTTCTGCTACCACTTCGGGCGCAACTGCTGATGTCAAGACTGGTGCTGATGGCAAGCTGTCTTTCACCGGTCTTGATAAGACCAAGACCTACACCGTCACGGAAACTGCACGTGCCAACGGCAACTACCTTGACATCAAGCCGAGCTTCACCGTGTCTTTCCGTAATGGTGTAGCTGTTCTGGCTAAGACCACCACTTCCGATCCGTGGGGCCTGGTCAACATCACCGCCAAGACCGTGAAGAACATCAAGTCCATCACCCAGCTGCCGCTCACCGGCGCTGCGGGAACCATGCTGTTCACCGTTGTGGCTCTGCTCGTGGCTGGCGCTGGCGTGACCATCGCCATCAAGTCTCGTCAGAACGCCGAGGCCTGATCGCCCATCTCTGACGGTGTTCGATAAGAACACCAATTCGGAGTGATTTAAGGTCGACCCATTATGGGTCGGCCTTTTTGTATTGCTCTGTATTTCATGTGGGATTGCTTGGATTGCGCCATATTACGTTGCTTTGGACGTGCCACCCGATGTGGGTGGGCATTGCATTTTTCGAGGGTATAAGGCGTTTCGGTGGGATGTGTTGCAACAAACGGAATCTGGAAACGTGAACCGTTATGGGGGCTGTTAGTCAGGGGAGTGAAGTGGGGGTATTGCACGGAAGGAGGGCCATAGAATCGCAGGCACATCCGCAAAAGAAAGCAACGAAGCATCAATGGGAGGTATTGCGATGCGCAGTGGGGGAGCATTCAGTGACGAGGAGATTCAGCTGTTGCGTGGACTGCCGGCTGTTTCCAATGTGACTCGTGATCGTATCACCTATTCCGACACATTCAGACAGGTGTGCACTATCCGATATCTTGCGGGGGAGTCGCCCACCAAGATCTTCCGCGAAGCGGGTCTGCCGCCGGAATTGGTTGGTTACAAGCGTATCGAGCGCAGCGTGGCGCGGTGGAAGGATGCGGCCATCAAGTCGGTGAGCGGCAGCGACACCATGACCGATGGTGAGATCATAGCGCAGCTTGCGGCGCGGTATAAGCGTGCGTTGGCGACGAGGCGGAGTCTTGAAGACATCGCCAATACGGCCACTGAGCC
>ULWC01067567.1_pt1 | contig 10420 bp, 10 predicted proteins | sample 1959931 | NCBI WGS metagenome assembly ULWC01 (sample SAMEA4835801, study PRJEB28245) | human gut metagenome | biome: gut microbiome; material: fecal sample | place: Denmark | collected 2008
AAAATCGCTTACTAAAATTTTAGTAACCAATATTCGGCAGCCGTGCCGAAAGATGCGCTCAAAATTGAGCATATCTTCCTCCACTCGTGGGGGAAAGTTGCTTTTGCTGGATGGGGTAACGTTTTGCTACCCCATCCCGGCAGACCCCCTCGTGTTTCACGACCCCGGCGCAGAAAAGCCGCTGCCACACAGAGTGACAACGGCCTTATGTACCCCGCCGGGCTGGAATTTAATGACACGATACGCACGCGCATAGTCGCGTGAACAAACTCGTGCCAGCCTTTACGCTTCGGCTTTTTCCGAAGCGCACAACATACGCGCGTGATTGTGTTTACAAATTCCTGTCAGGCTCTTATTTTGCGCCTTCCGGCAGTTTTACACACCCCTTGCTTTCCGTGTCACCGTCACGCCGATGCGTGCATCGACGTTGGTCGCCATGCGGGGCGACAGCACGCCCACCAGCTCGCCGGAGTCCATGACCACCTGACCCTTGCCGATGTCGGGCAGATGCTCGTCCAGCATCCCTTCGATGCGTTCCAGAATGCTGGTCTGCCGGTCAACAACGGACTGCTGGCCAGTAACGCGGTACTGCAGGGCCGCGCGGGTGGAGAAGGTGCCCAGACTGTCATACACGCCGGTCTTGTCAAAGGGACTCTGGTAGTGGCTGACGGGCTGCTGGTCATTCTTCTTGTTCATCCACATGGCAAGGCCGATGCCGCCAGCGACCGCGCCCACGCCCAGGATCAGGGCAAGGACGGGGTTCGCTGCCACAAAGGACACGATGCCACCCAGTGCAGAGGTGATGCCGCCTGCCATGCCGGAAAAGCTCTGGACGATGCTGCCCAGAGCGCCGCCCACGCCGCCGGAACCTGCAAGACCGTTGACGATCTCGCCAAAAGCCTTGACCGAATTGGTCACACCGTCGATATCGGATTTTACCCCGCCGTCAGCAAAAAGCTTCTGGAAGATATCAAATGCCTTGCCGATGCCGCCGCTGAAGTAGCCCTCATTGACCGCGGTCAGTGCCTTATTGAGCCAATCAGAGATCACATTACGCTGTCCCTGCGACACTTCGCCCCAGATCAGATTGACAAAATCCAACCCAAGACTTGCCCAGTCGCCGTTTTTGGCGTCTTTGAAGGTGTTCTTTACCAGCCCGAAAATGCCCTTATCCAGCTGGCCGGAAGCCTCGCTCAGCTGTTGATCAATGCGGCTCTGGGTACCCTTTACGCTCTTGTCGATCTCGTTGGAGGTCTCCGTCACCTTATCTTGAATGCCGTCGATGTAAGTGATGATCTTCTCGTAGGTCTCCGCGCCGTTCTCGCCGATGCGCTGGCCGGTCTCTGTGACGGTCTTCTTGATATGCTCGCTGCCGTCCGCGTACTTTTCCACCGCCTGCTGCACCTTTGTAGTGATGCCGTCAAAGGTGGTTTCCGAGACGTTGGTAAAGGTGCCCAGCAGCGTTTTTGACATGTCGTCATAGGTCTTTGTGACCTTTGTGACCGTGCCGTTGACTTTGGTCTCGATCTGCTTAAAGGTCGTGGCGACGCCGTTCACCATCTCCTTGCCGGTCGTGGTGGTGGTCTCGGTGATGCGGTCTTTGATGCTGCCCGCGCTGTCCTTGACCTTTTCGGTGAGAGTCTGGATGCTGGTGGTCACAGTGCCCAGCGCATTCTGCGCGGTGGTCGTAGCCGTGCTGGAGATAGACGAAATGACCGTTTCGGTGGTGGAGCCGGTCTTTGTAGCTTTAGTGGTATCTTCTCCGGACGTTGTGTCCGTTCCGTTGCTTCCGGTATCAAGCCCTGTTTCATTCAGGCCGTATTGCCGGGCAAGCCTGTCTCCGTATCGCTTCCAATAAGCAGCATCTTTCGGGCTGCCTTGCTGGTATCTGGTTTCGGACGTTTTACCGTTGGCAGCGGCCCACGCCTCAAATGTGTTTTCTTCATAGCCGTTTTTACCTAGAGCATGGTTCAGCTTGTACGACAGCCGATCAAGTGGGCCAGACATTGCTGAAACTCCGTTAAGGATGCCTTGACCGATAGACGAAACAATATCTTTGCCGATCTGCACCCAATCCGTCGAAAAAATCTTTGTGACAATCGCCGCAGTGATGTTCCCGATAGCTTCAATTACATTGCCGGTCAAACTTAAAAATCCCTCAACCAGTTTCCCCAGCAAATCCGCACCAGCTGTAAAAATTTCGTCCGCATTGTTCCAAAGCTCCACAGCAAACGAAGAAACTGTCTGTACAGCAGCATTCGCAACTATGGGGGCCGTGCTCAGGATCCCGTTTGCCAAACTGGTCAGCAGTTGTCCGCCCGTATCCACGATCTGGCCTGTGTTGTCCTGCAGATACAGGGCAAAATTCTGCACAGCACCTGCTGCCTGTGTGGCAAGAGAGGGAATACCGTCGGAAATTCCGGTTGCGATGTCGTCCACAATATGACCACCCGCCTGCATCAGACCGTTTGCACCGGACGTCTCAAAGGCCTCCTGCAGCCGTTGCACCCACCCAGAAGCAGCTGTTACGAGTTTTCCTTCCGTCTCCGTCAGGCCTTCTGTAAGCGTTCCAAGCAGCTGCGACCAATTGTCTTTCAGGGTTTCAATGCGGCCGCTCATTGTCTGGCTCTGGGTTTCCATTGCGTTATAATAACGCCCGCCCTCTTCGGATGCCTTTTGCAGGGCCGCCGTCAGCAGATCATAACTGATGGTCATTTTCTGCACTTCGGCGGTGCTTTTTCCCGTGTAGTCGGCCAGAATGCCATAAATATCAATGCCAGCCATTGCGAATTGCTTGATGTCCGCAGCGCTGGCTTTGCCCACGTTTTTGATCTGCTGCAGGTTCGCAGCCATACGGGACAAAGCATCATTGCCTCCACTTGTAGCCGATACTGCATCGCCCAGTGCCAGAATCGTGCTGCGGGCCTTGCCCGCGTCTACGCCTGCGCTGATAAGCAGCTGGTTTGCCTGAACCAGCGAATCAACATTCAGCGGCGTGTGTGCTGCATCCTGCTTGATCTGGTTCAAAACGGCCTGCGCCTGTTCTGCGGATCCAAGCATGTTGGTATACGCAACGCGGTATTTTTCCATTGCCTGGTTGAAATCCGCGCCTTGCTTCACCACGCCTTCTCCAAAAGACGCAAATTTTCCTGCAAGGCTGGTGATTGCCGTTGCAATCAGTTGTGATTTTGTAAAAGCACCTGTCAGCGTCTTACTCAATCCGGAAAAAGGCACGGAAAGGCTCTCTGTTTTAGCGGAGGCACGTTCCATTTTCCGGCCAACATCTTCCACTGAAACGCCTACAGCTTCCAGCGATTTCCGACATTCGTCCAGCTTCTGTCTCTGTTCGGCTATCTTTGCGCTGTATTTCTGCGCGCTTTGGGACGGTGTGCCGTATTGTGCAGCAGCCTTGTTAAAAGCGCTCTGATAGCCGCCCAGTGAAGCTGCCAACGATTTGTATTGCGACTTCATTTCAGTAACTGAGGCTGCCGTCTTGGTTTTGGCTTGTGAAATGCCACGCTCAAATTCCGAGGTATCCATTCCAAGCTCAACCGAAAGAGTAAAAAGATTCAAAAGCAAGATCTCCTTTCTAAAATTTTATATTGTAAATTTATCGAAATCAGACAACTTTACAGCTCTATTATACCATACTTCTGCCATTTCTCCAACGAAAAAGCACTATTCCGCCGGGCAAAAATCAACGATATTTCATGTGAAAAATGCCCCCTCCCGGCGGCGTGTCGAGAGGGGGCGAAGTTACGGATTATTTCGGGCAGCAATGCTGCTCTTGGGGTTTCGCGGATCGTCCAATGGTGCCCAGACCTTTGGCAATGTTTCCACGTCACGCGGATCCAGCGCCGCCAGCAGTCCGCCCGCCTTGCTGATTGCGGTGCAAACTGTCACATTGTAATCCTTCAACGCTGCTTCCACCTCTGCCTGATCTTCTGGCGGCAGTTTTGCAACGATGTGCCCAATACGCAGATCCAGAGCGACAACAGCATTGCGGGCAGTGCACATTTCGACCTCGATTCTGTGATAGACTTCCTCCACGTAGGCCGGTGTGCGGGGTTTGGATTTCATATGTTTCAGTAAGTTCAGTTTCACGGTAAGTACCTCATACATTGGGGACGCCTTTGCATCCGGTTCTAAAAATTCAGATTTTGCCCAGCGGTTCAAGCTGCGTCTGACCGTCACACTGCTTCAAAATAGCGTCAGCAGCGCGCACTTTTTCAGTGATCGCCCGCGCTCTGGCTGCTTCACGCTCCCGAAAACGCTTGATTTCTGCACGCCCCTTCTCGCCGTCAGACGGCCTAAAATAGCCGCCGGGCGGCTCCGAAGTGTACAGCACCATCAGACCTTGCGCCAGCTCCCGGGAAGCCTGTGCGCGGCGCTCTCGCGGTGTGATGCCAAGCAGGCGGTCAATCTCGCCGCCAGATAATGCGTGTTCTTCGCCTTGCGGCAGAATGTCAAAAATTTTCACAGTTTGCCCTCCATTCGGATTTCCGTTGTGATATAATGGAGGCGGGGAGACATTAAAATTGCAATGCGTCGACCCGCTCTTGCCGCCTTGTGTGTTCGCAGCACACAGGGCGGTTTTCCATTTTTACGGTTCATCGCTTTGTATCTCCACTTGGGCCGTATGGCAGCAGCATGTGGTAGATCAGCTGCAAAACACGTACCGGAATGCTTTGCCCGTGCTGCAGAATGGACAAAATGCCGGCAATGTATGTTTCGCCCTCCGCGGTGTAGTGGTACGGTTCCCGGCGGCGGGCACGATTGATATTTTTCATGATACACCCCCTGTGATTTCCAAAAAGCGCTGGCGCTCCTTGTCAAAAGTGATTGGAATTTTGCCGGTACGGCCCTCCTTGTTTTTTGCCAAAATCGCCAAATATTGCGAATCATCGTTTGATAGCAGCAGCACCGCGTCGGCGTCCTGTTCCAACTGGCCGCTTTCTTTCAAATCTGCGGTGGACGGTGCAGCGTGCGCCGCGTTGCGGTTCAGCTGCGCCAGCGCAACCACAAGGATGCCGGTGGTCTGTGCCAGTTCGTGCAGACCCATGCTGATACTCGTCACCGCTTGGTAACGGTCCTTCGCCCGGCCATCCGCCAACAGCTGCAAATAGTCCACAAAAACAATGTCCGCCCTCATTCGCTGGGCCTGCGCTTTAATCCACGCGGTGCCTTTGCCCGCCGCCGATTTGATAAACAATGGCCACTTGTGCAGCTCTGCCAGAAAATCCAGCTCGTCCACCGGCACGGTCTTGCGCTTCACATCGGCCAGAGACGCACCCAGACGGTTGGCGATCACACGTGTGGTTAAGGTTGCCGCGTCCGTCTCCAATGAAAAAAAGCAAGTTCGGTACCCGCTTTTCGCCATGTTACAGGCAAGTTGGAGTGCAAATGCCGTTTTGCCTGCGCTCGGTCTACCACCAACCACGAAAAAGTTTCCGAGTGACAGGCTGAGATTTCTGTCAAGAACAGAAAGGCCGGTGCGTATGTAGCGGGGCTGCTCGTCTAGATGACACACATAATCGTCCACCAACTGACCGATAGGCTGAAAATCTGACTCGCCGCGATCAAGAGTCAGTGCCTCGCCCATTTTTGAGTAGAGGTCTGGCAGATCAGAAAAGACAGTCAAGCTGCTTGCGATTTGTACCGCGATACCTTGAACCCGAGCAAGTGCCGCCTGCTCTTTGATGAGCTGCACCCAGTTTTCTACGTTTTCTCGCGTGATGCGAACACATTCGGCCTCACATTCAGACGCGCACGCCAGAACGATGTCTTTCAGATCTGGATACTTTGCACAGACTTGCACCGTGTCCAATGTGCCCCTTAATTCGCAAAAACCGGATAGCGCTGCAAAGACAGACTGCAGATCCGCCGGGAAGTCATCAATGTTTAGAGCTGACAACGATTCCAGGGCAAATTCTGGCCGAATCATCAGAGCGCCCAAAAACACCCTCGCAGTGTTCATTCCAACACCTCCCAGCGCTGTTCCTGCTGGCCTTTAGGCTTGTTCCGGGACTCCCGGCGGCCTTCCACGTCGCCCAACGTCCGCACACCGTCTGCCTGCCAGCCCTTCAGGATGCCGTCAACATAGCGCCACTTCCGCACACCGTTCTCGGCGGCTTCGTCAATGGCCTTGCAAATCAGCTCGGTTGAAAACGCTTCCCGGTAGCGTTGTAGCTTGTCCAGCGCAGAGCGGGGAAACTCGCCTATCTCGGCCTGAAAATGCTGCACAATCTGGGCAAGGTCTGAATCTGTCCGGGCGGCTGTTGTGGCGGCTTTCTTACCACTTCTTTCTAAGTTATGCTCTGCTATGCTATGCTGGGTTGTCACTTGGTTGACGGCTGGTATACCATTGGTTGCCATCTGGTTGCCACTTGGTATACCAGCACAAGCCATAATATAACGCTTATTCGTTGTTTCTTTTAACTGTGCAAGTTCGTTTTGAAACGCAGTCGGTTTGTATCTGTCATTGCGTAAATTGTTGTTGGCTTTCCAATCGGTGATTACAAGCACTTTTGAAGGAAAAGAAATGACGTATCCGGCAGCTTCCAGAGGCTTCAAATCGCGGGCAGTACAGCCGATAGAACGGATGATCGCTCTTGGATTTGCCAAAAAGCCGTCATCATCGCCCTGCATCCCCAAATGAAAATACAGGGCTTGAGACTTTAGCGGCAGTTCCAGAAAATTGTCTGTTTCGGTAACGGAACTGGAGAACATTCGTTTTACTGCCATTAACTCACCTCGCTACTCGGCGGATGGCCGGAGCGGTCTGGTTGCCGTCTACCGGATCACCCTGTTCAAAGTACCGGGCCAGACTGTCCAGATTCACCAGCCAGCGGTGCCCGGCGTTCACATAGCGGATTTTCCTCTGCTTGCACAGTCGCCTGATATAGGCCGGGGAAAGCCCGTAAATTTCGGCGGCTTTTGCCACCGTGCCCATGTTTGGGTATCGGATAGAATCACCCATTCTTCCACCTCCAAAGCTGCTTTTTGTGTCGTTTTGTTCGTCGTGGCTGCATAGTATCACGACTTGAAAAGAATTGCAATACCGCCAAATTTTAACCCGGAATCAAGGCAATGCAGCATTGTTGAAGATGAATCTTTTGCGTCAAAATCCATCTGTTGTCATCTGGTAATATCCAGTGTCTTGCTTTGCAATGGATTACCTTGTTTTGCAACAGATTTACAGGGGAACACCCGCCTGATTTATGGATTTTTGCTGCTGATTTTACATATCAAAAAGCCGTGATGAAATGTACTGCTCTTTTTGGTGAATTTTTCTCACCATGTTCCAGGGTAAAGATGGATTGTGCGGCAGGGGCCTTACTTAGACGGTTCTTTCTCTTGCTCGGCGTTCTGCTGCATTTGCTCGGCTTTGCGCTTCCAGTAACGCTGATTATATTCGCGAACTCGGTCTCGATTGGCTGCTCTCCATGCGTTGGCGTACGCTCTGCGTGCTTTTTTTGCGTTTTCATCCATGAAAAATGCTCCTCTCTACGAAAAATCAAGTAAATTTACTTTTTCTTATTGAACGTCTTGTTTACTTGTGTTATGCTTAGTATAAGCGAAAGAGAAAATAAAATCAACATATTTTCCGAAATGTTATATTTATTTACGGTTGAGGTATAGCAATGGCAAAAACAAAGAAATCATTTGACTATGGAGATCCATTTCCAAGCCGTTTCCGTAATCTAATCGAGAAAAAAGGGGCAACACTGGATGCGCTTGCAGCGGAGTTCAACACAACTCGCCAGACTGTGAGCAACTGGCAAAATGGTGTTACGGTTCCGGATGCTGTCAGTATTTGTGACATTGCACGATACTTCGGGGTTACGACCGATTATCTGTTGGGACTGACCGATGTGAAGACCATCGAAACGAATGTGCGTGCAGTAGCGGAATATACAGGACTATCTGAAGATGCTGTGAAAGAACTTCATTTTCCCTATTACCAGGAAGATGCCTTTTTACACAATATGGGACATAATGTTTATATTATAGACGAGGACAGCCCCCGTATTGATGATAATGAAACTTGGATGATATCGCAACTTATTGAAGATGGAGCACTTTATACTATTGCATCGTACTTGGGTGAAATATGGGATAGCACAGTTGAAAGAACTAAAAGTATTCTTCAGGAAAAAAGAAAAATCGAAAATGAAAGATTTAATGACGAATTTTATGAAGAGCTCTTCTATTATCATAATCAGTCAATGAGTTACGAAGAATTTTCAAAGGATTCTTTGGAATTGTCAAAATTCAAAAAAAGTATTGATGGGCTTTCATTAGACGAGCTGGCACATATTCGACTGATGTTTGATAATCCGGGCGAAATAACGGTTACGGAAATAGATCAATTCCGCATCCAAAAGATTATACAAGAATTTATTGCTCGACAGATAAAATTGGCCGAAGGCTTTGCGACAGAACAAGACGAAATAAATGGCAAAACGAACTGATTGCCCACAAAGGAGGGGGGACAGATGGCGAAAATCATAAAGCGCTCAAAGAAAGACGGCACTTGCTCCTACTGCATCCGGGTCTCCAACGGATACGACCGGGAAGGGCGGCAAGTGCTGGTAAACCGCACCTTCACTCCCCCGCCGGGGCTGACCGGGAAGAAGCTGGAAAAGGAATTGCAGCGGCAGGCAGATGCCTTTGAACAGGAAGTGCACAACGGCATTTCGTTGGATGCGTCCATGAAGGTGGACGACCTGATAGAGCGCTGGTTCACCGAGTACGCCGAAAAGAAGCTCAAACCCAAGACCGTGTACGACTATCGGCGACTTGTGCCGCGTATCTCTGCCGGGCTGGGGCAACTTAAGGTGTGCCAGATCAAGCCCTCGCACCTGATGACCTTTTATTCCAACCTCGAAGAGCAGGGTGTGCGGGAAGATAGCACCTATACCGCTGTTCCTGCCTTGCTGGATCAGCTGCCAAAGGGCAAACGCGGCCAGATCGCGGCGGCAGCGGGCGTTTCAGAGCGGACAATGGCGACACTGTACAGATGCGGGAATGTCAGCCGGTCAACCGCCGAAAAGGTAGCCAGCGCCGCCGGGCTGCCCCTTTCCAGGGCGTTTATAGAACATAGCAAGGCAGGGGGCAAGCTCAACGGAAACACAGTGCAGCACTATCACCGGATGCTGTCCAGCGTGTTCACCAAAGCCGTGCAGTGGGGGCTTGTGGCAGAGAATCCGTGCAAGCGTGCAGAAGCCCCAAAAGCGCAGGAAGTGGACGTGCAGGCATTGGAAGAAAAAGACGTTGTGCGCCTGATGGAAGCCCTGCAGGACGCGCCCACACAGTACAGCGTTATCACACAGCTTGCTTTGCTCACAGGTGCCCGCCGGGGCGAGATATGTGCCCTGCGGTGGTCTGATATCGACATGGACGCGGGAACGATTTCAATAGAACGCACCTTGCAGCACATCCCGGGCAAAGGCACGGTGTTCAATCCCCCCAAGACAAGGCGCTCCCGGCGGTGCGTGAAAGTCGGGGCGGACTGTGTGCAGCTCCTGCAGGAATACCGCCAGCACCAAAAGGCAGAACAGTTCAAAATCGGCTCTGAGTGGGTGCGCCGGGTGGAGATCGAGGGAAAGCGCGTAGAAAACGACCTGCTTTTTACCAAGTGGAATGGCGCACCAATGGATCCAGACGATGTAACAACATGGTTCGGGCGGTTTCTGGCCGCTCATAACCTCCCGGCGGTACACTTCCACAGCCTGCGTCACACCAACGCCAGCTTGCTGATTGCCGCCCATGTGCCGGTTACAACGGTTTCAGGCCGTCTGGGTCACGCAAAGACTAGCACCACCACGGACATTTACGCCGGGTTCATCCGTTCGGCAGATGCAGCGGCAGCAGACGCGCTGACCGGTGTGTTTGACCGTATCCGGGAAAAGAGCCACGCATAACACGTCCAAAGATGCAATACAGCCCACAGGAAGCAAGGGAAATCCGGCTAGGCCTGTGGGCTGCTTTCTTTCTGTCTGCGGTTCTGAGTTGCTATCATGTCCACTGTGAACACCGTAAGGCACAATTGCCGGAAAGTGCCTTATTTTTGCCTTATTGACCGAAAAAACACTGATACGAAGGTGAATAAGCAAGCATAAAAAGCACGGTGATTCTATATAAAATAGAGCATTAAAAAACGATCGAACTCGTAATAAGACTATTTTGTAATCAGTGGGTTGCAGGTTCAACTCCTGTCACCAGCTCCAAAAAGCCGCTCAGGAACGTTGATTTCTGGGCGGCTTTTGCTTTTGTGTTTTTGCTTTCGGCACAAAAATCCAAAAATTCCGCAAAAGATGTTGACAAACTACCATCCGGGTGGTAATATATACAGGCAATCCATGGACTGCAAAAACTGAATATGGGCGTGTTCCCGAGTGGCCAATGGGGACAGACT
>ULWC01016708.1_pt1 | contig 10355 bp, 8 predicted proteins | sample 1959931 | NCBI WGS metagenome assembly ULWC01 (sample SAMEA4835801, study PRJEB28245) | human gut metagenome | biome: gut microbiome; material: fecal sample | place: Denmark | collected 2008
ACAGCCGGAGATCCGCTTCGAGGGCGAGGAAGCCCCCGAGGAGGAAGCCAACTGACCTGCCTTTTCCTGCACATCTGCACCGCCGCCGGTATGTCCGGCGGCGGTGGCGCGTTTTGCCGAAATTTTTCCCCGCCGGGCGCGCTTTGGACGCTTCCGGCGGGGATTTTTTCACGCTTCGGCGGCACATCTTGTGCCGCCGTTTTCCTTTTTTCGGCGGGAAACGCAAATGCTTGTGGCCGGAAAAACCACAGTCGGATTGACAGAATTGTCGGAAATTGCAAGAAAAAGGCGGGAATTTCTCCTTGCAATTTTTCCGTCCTACCACTATAATGAGGATTGCACGTGGGGCGAAGTGGTTTAAAAAGCATCAAAAGCCCACGCATGGGGCGCGAAAGTGCACGATTTCGGAGAAGGGGGGATGCAGCATGACCGGTATCTATCAGCATACGCTTGACGCCAAAGGCCGTCTGTTCATCCCGGCCAAGCTCCGTGAAGAGCTGGGCGACACGTTCTATGTGACGGTCTCGCCCGAAAAGTGCCTGTCGGCCTACAGTCAGGAAAACTGGAAGGCGATCTCCGAGAAGGCGGCGGCCATGACCAATCTGCAGCAGCGCAAGGTGCGCCCGCTGTTCGCGTATGCGGCCCGCTGCGATCTCGACGGACAGGGACGTATCCTCCTGCCGCAGCACCTGCGTGAATTCGCCGGCCTGACCAAGAGCGTCACCGTGGTCGGCAGCAACAACCATGCGGAGTTCTGGGATAGCGCGCGCTGGGATGAGATCTGCCCGCTCGAGGCGCTGCCGGAGAACATCGCCGCCGTGATGGAGGAGCTGGATTTCTGATGGACGCCGGACATATCCCCGTGCTGCTGCACGAATGCATCGACAACCTGAACATCCGCCCCGACGGCATTTACGTGGACGGCACGCTCGGCATGGGCGGCCACTCCGAGCAGATCGCCGGCCGCCTGACGACCGGAACGCTCATCGGCATCGACCGCGACGAGACAGCGATCGCGCGCGCCGGCGCGCGGCTGGCCCCGTTCGGGGAGCGCGTGCAGCTCGTGCACGGCAACTTCCGCGACACGGCTGCCATTCTCGACCGCCTCGGCATCGACGCCGTGGACGGCATGCTCTTTGACCTCGGCGTTTCCTCGCCGCAGCTCGACGAGACGCAGCGCGGCTTTTCGTATATGCACGACGCGCCGCTCGATATGCGCATGGACGCGACCAGCGGCCTGAGCGCGTGGAACGTCGTCAACGAGTGGCCGGAGAATGAGCTCAAACGCATTTTGTATGAATACGGCGAGGAGCGCTATGCGCCTCGCATTGCCGGGGCGATCGTACGCGCCCGGGCGCAGCGGCCGATCTCGACCACGCTGGAGCTGGTCGATGTGATCCGCTCGGCCATGCCGGGCGCGGCGCTGCGCGAAAAGCAGCATCCCGCCAAGCGCAGCTTTCAGGCGATCCGCATCGCCGTGAACGACGAGCTGGCGGCGGTGCGCGAGATGATGGACACTGCGCCGGACAAGCTCCGCGTCGGCGGGCGGCTGTGCGTCATCAGCTTTCATTCCCTCGAGGACCGGATCGTCAAGACCGGCATCGCCCGGCGGGAGCACGGCTGCACCTGCCCGCGCGAGGCGCCGGTGTGCACCTGCGGCTTTGTGCAGACGCTGCGCAGCGTCTCCCGCAAACCGATCCTGCCCGGCGAGGAAGAACTGGAGTGTAACCCGCGCGCCCGCAGCGCGAAGCTGCGCGTTGCCGAGCGCGTCTGAGAAAGGAGCCGATCATGGCATCTCCTGCTTCGAAAAAACGCAATACCGCGCCCATGGACGGCAACGCGGCGTATGACCTGCACAGCACGGCTGCCGAAGAATACCGGTACAGTGCGCCGGTCGAGATGCCGCACGCTCCCCGGACGACGGAGGCCGTCGTCCCGGAGTCCGTTCCCACCCCCAAGCAGGCGATCGCCCCGCTGGCCGTGCTCGGCTTTGCCATTGCCGCCGTGCTGATCGTCGTGTCGCTGGTCGCGCGCGTGCAGCTCTCGCAGGCGTCGGCGGAGGTCTCGGCGCTGGAGGATCAGTATACCCAACTGCAGGAACAGCAAACGCGCCTGCGCATTGATTACGAGAGCGCGTTCAACCTCACGGAGATCGAGGATTACGCCATCCACGAGCTCGGCATGCAGAAGCCGCGCAGCGATCAGCTCTATTATATCAGCAGCGACGCCACGGACACGGCGGTGGTCCTTGACCAGAACGCGGCCGAACCGCTGAGCCTTGCCGACCGCCTCGGCGATTTCTTCTCTTCCATTTTGGAATATTTTCGATAAGCCAGCCTGTATGATAGTACTATCCCCGCAGGAACAAGGAGACAGACATGGCGAATGAAACTTCCGGGCGCCGGGACAACCGCGTGCCTTTTCGTGCAAGTACCAAAACACCGAATATCATGATGCTCCGCCGCACACGCTTCCTTTTGATTGTGTGCGGCATCCTTGCATTTGCTGTCCTTGGCATCAAGCTGTTCAATGTCATGATCGTACACCATGACGAGTACGAAAAAATGGCGATCGACCAACAGGTGCGCACGACGGAGATCACGGCCTCGCGCGGCGCGATCTACGATACGAACGGCAAGATCCTGGCCATGAACGCCTCGGTCGATACGATCTTCATCAGCCCGGCCGAGATCGTCAAGAACAAAGAAGATCCGCAGCTGATCGCACGCGAACTTTCCGAGATCCTCGACGTCGATTATGATAAGATCCTGGCCATGACGAAGAATACCGACCGCTGGTATGAGGTCGTCAAGCGCAAGGTCGAGCCGGAAGTGTCGGAAAAAGTGCGCGCGTTCAAGAAGGAGAACAACCTCACCGGCGTGAAGATCGAGCCGGACACGAAGCGCTATTACCCCTACGGCAATCTGGCCGCGCACGTCATCGGCTTCGTCGGGCAGGACAACAACGGCCTCTACGGCCTGGAGCAGCGCTATGACAGCTATCTGACCGGCAGCGCCGGGCGCATCATCCGCGCGACGGATAACCGCGGCACGGATATGCTCTTTGTCAACTACGAGGACTACTACGATGAGACAAAGGGCGACGACATGAACCTGACCATCGACGCCACGATCCAGTATTACCTCGAAAAGCACCTGCAGCAGGCGGTCGAGGATTATGACGTGCAAAATGGCGCCGCGGCCATCGCCATGGACCCCAACAGCGGCGCCATTCTCGGCATGGTCTCGCTCGGCAACTTTGACCTGAACGACTATCAGAAGGTCAGCGACAAGGATCAGGAGGCCATTGACGCCGAAACGGATCCCGACAAGAAGGCCGAGATGCTCTCCGCCGCGCAGACGAAGCAGTGGCGCAACAAGGCCCTGTCGGACACCTACGAGCCCGGCTCGACGTTCAAGATTATCACGCTGGCCATGGCGCTCGAAGAGGGCGTGGTCAATGAAAATTCGTCGTTTTACTGCGGCGGCAGCACGAACGTGCTCGGCCGTACCGATCCGCTCAAGTGCTGGAAAACGACCGGCCACGGCAGTCAGAACCTGACGCAGGCCATCCAGCACTCGTGCAACGTGGCGCTCGTGCAGATCGGCCAGCTCATCGGCGCGCGCACCTTCTACAAGTACGCCGAGGCGTTCGGCTTCCTGAACTTGACCAGCAACGTGGACAGCAACCTCACCGCCAAGACCGGCATCGACATGTCCGGCGAGAGCGGCAGCATCTGGTGGAGCCAGAACACGTTCTACGACCCGGAGAACCTCTCCCAGCTCGCGGCGGCCTCCTTCGGCCAGACGTTTACGATCACGCCGCTGCAGCTCATCACGGCAGTCAGCGCCTGCGTCAACGGCGGCTATCTCATGAAGCCGTACGTCGTCAAGAGCATCGTCAACAGCGACGGGGAAGCGGTCGTGTCCAATTCGCCGACCGTGGTGCGCCAGGTCGTGAGCGAGCAGACGAGCGCCACCGTGCGCCAGATCCTCGAGCAGGTCGTCGGCGACCCCGTCGACGGCACCGGAAAAAACGCCTACGTCGCCGGCTACCGCATCGGCGGCAAGACCGGCACGTCGGAAAAGGTCGCGCAGGACGCGGCCGGCGGCGCGAAGGAGTACATCGTCTCGTTCATTGGCTTTGCGCCGGCGGACGACCCGCAGATCGTCATCCTCGTGCTGCTCGACACGCCGAGCAACAGCACCGGCATCTATATCAGCGGCGGCCAGATGGCCGCGCCCGTCGTCGGCAAAATGATGGCGGACATCCTGCCGTACCTCGGCGTGGAGCCGTCGTACTCCGAGACGGAAAAGACGCATATGGATAAGACCGTACCGAATGTGACCGGCCTGTCCGTCGAGCAGGCGAAAGCCGCGCTCGCGGAGCTCGGCCTGCAGGCGCGTGTCTACGGCGACGGCGACAAGATCACGGCGCAGCTGCCGGGCAGCGGCGCGGTCGTGGCCAACGGCAGCACCATTCTGCTCTATGCCGGCAAAGAGCCCTCGGCCGACAAGGAGACGATGCCGGATCTGTCCAATCTCAGCTATCAGACAGCCCGCGACCGCATGGCCGCACTGGGGCTGTATATCAAGACCAGCAGTTCGATCACGGATACCGCGGCGCAGGTCATCTCCGGCCAGAGCGTCGCCGCCGGCACCCAGATCGATCACGGTACGGTCGTGGAGGTCACGCTCGTGACCAGCGATTCGGGCATGCTGGGCCGATACTGACGAACAACGGAGGTACGTTTATGAAACTCAAGCGACTGCTGTCCGTTCTGGACGTGTGCGAATGCACCGCCGATCCGGAACTGGACATCCGGGATATCAGCTTTGACTCGCGCACCACGCAGCCCGGCGACCTGTTCGCCGCCGTCTGCGGGTATGAGTCCGACGGGCACCGGTTCATCGGCGCGGCCGCCGAGCGCGGCGCGGCCGTCGTGCTCTGCCAGCGAAAGCCGGAGGTCGAGATACCGTTTATCCTCGTGGCCGACAGCCGTCTTGCGCTCTCGCGCATCTGCTGCGAATTTTTCGATAACCCGTCGCGCGAGCTGACCATGATCGGCGTGACCGGCACGAACGGCAAGACCACCGTCACCACGCTCATCAAGCATATGCTCGAGCAGTGTCTGCACACAAAGGTCGGCCTCATCGGCACGAACGCGAACGTCATCGGCGACGAGGTGCTGCACACCGAGCACACCACGCCCGACGCCTATGAGCTGCAAAAGCTCCTGCGCCGGATGGTCGACGCCGGCTGCACGCACGCGGTCATGGAGGTGTCGTCGCACTCGCTCGTGCTGCACCGTGTGGAGGGCATCCGCTTCCGGGTGGGCATCTTCACGAACCTGTCGCAGGATCATCTGGACTTTCACAAGACCATGGAGGCGTATGCCGCGGCCAAGGCGCAGCTGTTTGCGCAGAGTGACGCCGGCATCGTCAACGCGGACGACGATTGGGCGCACGTCATGCTCGAGCACGCCAAATGCCCGATGCACACCTATTCCGCCAAACGCAACGACGCCGACCTTGTGGCCAAGGACATCCGCCTGAGCGCGTCGGGCGTGCGCTTTGTCGCCATGCACGGCGATGCGATCGCGCGTATGCGCCTCGGCATCCCCGGCATGTTCTCGGTCTACAACGCGCTGAGCGTCATTGCCTGCGCCTGCGCGCTCGGCATTTCGCTCGACGACTGCGCCGCCGCGCTCGACACGGCAAAGCCCGTCAAGGGGCGCGCCGAGGTGCTCGAGACCGACGGGGATTACGCCATCCTCATCGACTACGCCGTCACGCCCGACGCCATCGACAACATCCTCACGACGGTGCGCGAGTTCGCACCCGCGCGGCTCGTGTTCCTCTTTGGCTGCGGCGGCGACCGGGACCGCGGCAAGCGTCCGAAGATGGGCCGCATCGCGGGCCAGAAGGCGGATTTCGTCATCGTCACGAGCGACAATCCGCGCACGGAAGACCCGGAGGCGATCATCGCCGATATCCTTCCCGGTCTCAAGGAGACGCACACACCCTATGTCGTGCGGCCCGACCGGCGCGAGGCCATCGCCTATGCGATCGAGAATCACTGCCCCGGCGATGTCATCATCCTCTGCGGCAAGGGCCATGAGGATTACCAGATCATCGGCAAGACGAAAGTGCACATGGACGAGCGCGAGATCGTCGCCGAAATACTCGAGAAGAGGAAGAGAGAGAAATGACACTGAAGCTGATACTGGCGTTCGTCATCGCGTTTGCGGTGTCGGCCGTCGTCGGATTTTTCCTGGTCCCGTATCTCAAACGCATCAAGGCGGGCCAGAGCATCAAGGAAAACGGCCCCACGTGGCACATGTCCAAGCAGGGCACGCCCACCATGGGCGGGCTGATGTTCATTGCCGCGATCGCGGTCGTGTGCCTGTCGGTCGGCTTTGAGTGCATGGCCGAGGGCGAATACGGCCACCTGTTTTGTCTGGCGTTCGCGCTCGTGTTCGGCGCGATCGGTTTTCTGGACGACTATGAAAAGCTCAAAAAGAAGCAGAATCTCGGCCTGACGGCCGGCAAGAAGCTGCTGCTGCAGCTGGCGGCGGCCGTGGCGTTCATTTTCCTCATGCGCCGCTTCGGCTATGTCGCGCTCGACAGCCTGTACATCCCGTTCTGGAACAAGACGGTGCCGGTCTCCGAGCCGCTGTATGTCATCTTCGCGGCCTTCGTCATCGTCGGAACGGTCAACTCCGTGAACCTCACCGACGGTGTGGACGGCCTCGCCGCGAGCACGACGATGCCGGTGTGCATCTTCTTCGCCGTCATCTCCATGCTCTGGGGCGAGCGGTTTTTGTCCCTCGGCGTGTTCGCCTCCGGCATTGCCGGCGGCCTGCTGGGCTTCTTGATCTATAACTTCCACCCGGCGAAGGTGTTCATGGGCGACACGGGTTCGCTCTTTCTCGGCGGCGCGGTCGCGGCGCTGGCCTTTGCCTACGATATGCCGCTCATCCTTGTGACGCTCGGCATCATGTACATCATCGAGGCGCTGTCGGATATCATCCAAGTCGGCTACTTCAAGCTCACGCACGGCAAGCGCGTGTTCAAAATGTCCCCGTTCCACCACCATCTCGAGATGGGCGGCTGGACGGGCCACAAGTGGAAAGAAACGCAGATCGTGGCGCTGTTTGCCGGCGTGACGGTGCTGTTTGCAGTTTTGTCGTTCATCGGCGTGTTCCACCGCTTCGGCGTATGAGGCGCGCGCCGCGGTGCAGGGAGGTGCTTATATGAATATTTCCGATCTGAGACTTCCCGCGCGCCAGGCGAAAGCGTCCGCCGGGCCGAAGCGCGGCAGCTTCGACCTGCCGTTTTTCGTGCTCACGCTGCTGCTGCTGACGATCGGCGTCATCATGGTACTCTCGTCGAGCTTCGCCCGCGCGTATGCGCAGGGCAAGTCGCCGACGTATTACTTCGTGCGCCAGGCGGCCTTTGCCGTGGCCGGCGTTGTGGCCATGATCTTGCTGTCCAAAGTGCGCATGGTGACCTACCGCCGTCTGTCGCTGCTGGTGCTGGGCGTGAGCATCTTCCTGCTCGCCGTCGTCTGGATCCCGCACATCGGCACTCGCGTCAACGGTGCGCGCCGGTGGCTGAGCCTCGGCTTTACGACGTTTCAGCCGTCGGAGATCGCAAAGATCGCGGTCGTGCTGTTTTTCTCCAGCATGATCTGCACCTATAAAGAGCAGATGCAGACGTTCCGCTACGGTGTCGTGCCGTTCATGGTCGTCACGGTCATCATCGTCGGCCTGCTGATGCTAGAGCCGCATCTGTCGGCGTCCATCATCATCATGGCGCTTGCGATCGTGATGATGTTTGTCGGCGGCATCAAGCTCTCGTACCTGCTCGTCGGCATGGGCAGCGCGGGCGCGCTGCTGCTTTTCGCCGCCAAATTCGTGCCCTATGTGCACAAGCGCATCGTGTCCTGGCGCGACCCGTTTGCCGATACGAGCGCGGCCGGCTATCAGATCGTGCAGTCGCTGTATTCCATCGGCTCGGGCGGCTTTCTCGGGCTCGGCCTCGGCCAGAGCCGGCAGAAGTACCTCTATCTGCCCGAGGAGCATAATGACTATATCTTTTCCATCGTCTGCGAGGAGCTCGGCTATGTCGGCGCCATTGCGATCCTGATCCTGTTTGCGCTGCTCATCTGCCGCGGCTACTGGATCGCCGCGCACTCGCCCGACCGCTACAGCTTCCTCGTCGGCATCGGCATCACGACGCTGCTGTCGATCCAGGTGTTTTTGAACATCGCAGTCGTCACGAACCTCATCCCCTGCACGGGCATCTCGCTGCCGTTTTTCAGCTACGGCGGCACGGCGCTGCTCATGCAGCTCGGGGAGATGGGCATCATCCTGAGCATCTCGCGCGACATTCCGACGAAAAAAGCGCGCTAGTTTCTGACTTTGAAGTGTATATCCGGCAGCCCGCGGCGGCCTTCGGCGCGGACTGCCCGATTTCCGTTTTTGATCCTGGGAGGCATTGCTATGAATTTTCTCTTTACCTGCGGCGGCACCGCAGGCCACATCAACCCCGCGCTCGCGGTCGCTGGCATCCTGCGCGACCGGATGCCCGACTGCGGCATCCTCTTCGTCGGCGCCAACGGCAAGATGGAGACCGACCTCGTCCCGCGCGCGGGCTACGACATCGTGACCATTGAGGTCACGAACATCCACCGCAGCCTCAAGCCGTCGGAGATCGCGTACAACTTCCGCTCGCTGCACAACGCGCGGCAGGCGACGAAGGACGCGCGCAAGATCATCGAGGACTTTCAGCCTGACGTCGCCATCGGCACCGGCGGCTATGTCTGCTACCCCGTGCTCAAGGCGGCGGCGCAGCTCGGTATCCCCACCGTCGTGCATGAATCCAACGCCGTGCCCGGCCTGACGACGAAGATGCTTGCCGGCGCGGTCGACCGCATCCTCGTCGGCTTCGAGGAGAGCAAGCAGCACTACAGCGAGCAGGAAAAGGTCGTCGTCACCGGCACGCCGGTGCGCGGCGCGTTCACGGCCTGCTCCAAGGCGGAGGCCAAGCGCCAGCTCGGGCTCGACCCGGACAGGCCGCTGGTCGTGTCGGTCTGGGGCTCGCTCGGCGCGTCGTACATGAACGAGGTCATGACGGCGTTCATCACGCGCGCCGCCGTCACGGACGCGCCGTTTGCGCTCATCCACTCGGCCGGGCGCAACGGCTATGAGAAGATGCACGCGGCCCTGCTCGAAAAGTGCCCGGCCGATCTCGCTGCGCACGGCATGGACGTGCGGCCGTATATTTATGACATGCCGCTCGTCATGGACGCGGCCGATCTCGTGCTCTGCCGCGCGGGCGCGTCCACGCTCGCGGAGCTCTCGTGCATCGGCAAGCCCGCGATCCTCATCCCGTCGCCGAACGTCACGAACAACCATCAGGAGCGCAACGCGCGCGTGCTCGAGCACGCCGGCGGGGCGAAGGTGCTGCTCGAGGGCGCGTTCACGGCAGACGATCTGTATAACCTCGTCAGCGACCTGCTCGCCGACCCCGCGCAGCTTGCGCAGATGGCGCAGAACATGAAATCCGCCGGCGTTTCCGACGCCGCCGAGCGCATTGCCGATCTGGTGCTGAAACTGGCCGACCGGCACGCAAAATGACAATCTTGCGTTTCTCTGCATAGGATGGCATGAATTTGCTGTGCGGAGGAAAGATTATGAGCATATGGCACATTTACGGCGGAAACAGACTGACCGGGAGCACCCAGGTGCAGGGCGCCAAGAATGCGGTGCTGCCGATCATGGCGGCATCCGTGCTCGCCGGCAGTGAGACGGTTCTGCACAACGTGCCCGACCTGAAGGACGTGACGATCACGCTGCGCATCCTGCGCCATCTCGGCTGCACGGCGGAGCGCGACGGGGACACGGTGCGCATTGATTCCCGCGGCATGAACCGCGACTTCATCCCGCACGATCTCATGCGGGAGCTGCGCTCCTCGGTCATTTTTCTCGGCGCGATCCTCACGCGCTTCGGAACGGCGAGCCTGTCCATGCCGGGCGGGTGCGAGCTCGGCCCGCGGCCGGTGAACCTGCACCTCGACGCGCTGCGCGCGCTCGGCGCGGAGGTCACGGAGCGCGGCGGAGACATCGTCTGCTGCGCGCACGATCTGAAGGGGCGGCGCATCCTGCTGCCGTTTCCGAGCGTCGGCGCGACGGAAAACGCCATGCTGGCCGCCTGCGCGGCGGCAGGGGAGACGGTCATCTGCAACGCCGCGCGCGAGCCGGAGATCCTCGACCTGCAGTGCTACCTGCGCAAGCTGGGCGCGCGCATTTCCGGCGCCGGCACGTCGACGGTCACGGTCAGCGGCTTCCG
>ULWC01017269.1_pt1 | contig 10354 bp, 7 predicted proteins | sample 1959931 | NCBI WGS metagenome assembly ULWC01 (sample SAMEA4835801, study PRJEB28245) | human gut metagenome | biome: gut microbiome; material: fecal sample | place: Denmark | collected 2008
GCGCGCGAATGGCAGCAAAAAGGCTATGAATTGCCCAAGCTTCCTACGGTGTTTGCCGTGCAGGCCACTTTTGTGGAAGTCCTCAAGAACGCAGGACACAAAAAGACGCCGCACAAGCCGGTAAAGGCTTACACAGCCCGCCACCCCGCCAAGCGCTGAGCGTTACGCGCTTTGGCTTTCCTCGTAAAGATACGAGAGGCTCAGGGCGCGAATCAATTCCTTGACGTCAGAGACGTACGCCACGGCCGGATACGACTGAAGTTCCGGCAGGCGTGCGGCACCCCAGGTTACGGCAACCGCGTCGCATCGCGCGTTTTGTGCGAGCTGCAGATCGTGAATCGAGTCGCCGATCATCACCATCTCGCGCACGTCCACCCCCGTTTCGTCCGATAGTTTTTCCAACATTGCCGGGTTGGGTTTCGGGAAACTTTCGTCTGCAGTAACCGTCGCTTCAAAGTATTTCTCTAATCCCGTGCGTTCAAACACGCGAATAAGCCCCGCCCGAGACTTGCCGGTTGCCACTGCAAGACGAAGGCCATTCTTCGTCATGCGGTCAAAGAGATCCTCCAAACCCGCCATGACGTCAACCTGAGCCTCGCGCTGCAAATACCAGTTGCGGTACGCAGTCAGAAACTCGTCGAGCTGCTCGTATCGGAATCCAGGCGCCACTCTGGCAAACGACTCGGCAAAAGGCAGACCGATGGTTTCGCGACATGCATCAAGATCGGGCTGCGGATAACCAAGCGTCACGCAGGCCTGCTGCATGCCGCGGGCAATGAGCCCGGTCGTATCCATCACGGTGCCGTCCCAATCGAAGACGTAGAGCTGATAGTTTTTGGACTGCATGGTCATTGCCGGTCGTTCAAGTTGTCGATCAAGGCTTTGAGCGAGGCCTCAAGCGGCGCAATCACCACCATGGGTTCCTTCGTCACCGGATGCGTGAACTTGAGCCGTTCGGCGTGAAGGAAAAGGCGCCCGAAGGGAAGCCCGAGCGCCCCCTTTCTCACCGCTTCGTTAAATGCATAGTCGCCGTATTTGGCGTCGCCCACGAGAGGATGCCCGACGCTTGCGGCATGCACTCGAATCTGGTGCGTGCGACCGGTCTTGAGTTCAGCTTCGAGGTACGAAACGTCACCATAGCGCTTGATGAGCGTAAAAATCGTATGCGAGCGAAGGCCGTTTTCCTCGTCAACGCGCACGCGCCGTTCACCGCTTGCGAGCGTGTATTTGGTGAGCGGCGCACGCACGTGTTCGCGCTGATTGACCCAGTCGCCCTGTACCAGCAGACGGTAACGCTTTTCGATTTCGCCTTGCCGCTGCATTTCGTGCAGACGAACGAGCGCCTTGCGGGTTTTGCAGACGATCAGCACTCCGGAAGTGTCTCGGTCAAGCCGATGCGCCAGCTCCAGAAACTTGCATTCGGGACGAGACGCTCTCAAGCGCTCGATCAGACCGAAGGCAACGCCGGAGCCGCCGTGACAGGCCAGTCCGGAAGGTTTGTTCACAATGATGAGATCTCGGTCTTCACGCAGAATCGGGAGTTCGTCGGCAGCAAGAGGCTTGACGGAAGGAGCCGCCGCTTCAGCCATGATGGCCGTGCGCACCGGCGGAATGCGGATTTCGTCATCGAGCGCAATCTTTGTCTGGCATTCGGCGCGCTTTTTGTTGATACGCACTTCTCCGTTTCTCACGATGCGGTATATGTGACTCTTTGGAACGCCTTTTAAAACACGCATCAGAAAGTTGTCGAGCCGCTGTCCGTCGCTACGCTCTGAGACCCGAACATAGTTGACGCGATTGAAGTCCCGGACTTCGGACTCGTCGATAACCGTCACGGTACGTGCGGCGGTGTTTGCAAGTTCAGCCATTGTGCTTTTGTATTTCCAACCGCAAGCATCACGGCATTGCGGCGCAATTAAAGTTATACTTGCGCCTTGCGCGGTGCAGTTGAAGTGCAGGGCACTTTCTGCGTAGCGAATTTATAGGCGCCGAAGCTTTCAGGTCTGCACATTTTAAGGCCGAAAGCCCGCGCTTTTGATGCCGTTTGAAGTATGTTGACGCATATTTCTAACGTCCGGGGCGTCTGTCACGCTTGAAGCGAGGATTGACGCCGGTACTGATTTTTTAATGCGCTTTCGAAAACTCGGACTTGCGTCGCAAGACGGGTTGGGCGTTGCAGACCAGTCGAGCTGCCCCGCCCCGGCGAGCTGAATCACAGCAAAGACCCCGGGGAACGATTGAACGAATAATCGGGTGCGAGCTCCTGATCGAGGCACGCGAACCTTTTCGATGAGTCCGAACATTCGAAAGCAGGGCAAAGCGTCTTTGTACAAGACGTCTGCCGATACGTGAAGTTTTGAAAGACTTCAAACGAGTAAGGATTTTTGGGTCGTGCGCTGCGAGCTTTGTGTTCGATTGATGCTTTCGCTTCTTGCCCCCGTCTTCGGGACATGCGAGGCTGTTTTTGCGCGCCGAAACACCAAAGGACCAACCGGTTTTGTGAGGGATCGAGCTGTCGCCGCGGCTGAAGCCGAAGCGAATGAGGCGCTGTCACTGTCCGCCCGCGTGCTCTCCCCATCGCGTCCGGCTGCCAAACGCAGCAGACCGACACAATCCGTGCGTCTTCACTTCTTTTGTCCGCCACGCGGCTCGGATCCCGCCTCAGGGGTTCGCGCCTCTTTGTCGTGCGCGTCATAAGGAAGTCCGGGGACTTTGACTAAGGTTCCCATCCCGCCTTGCCCGTTTGCATCCGTCTCACAAAAACGCCCGTGTCGGCACGCGCCCGATCGGACGGTTGTTCGCGTCAGTAACACCGTCAGCAACGGAGTGTGAAAAATTGAAACGCATGCTATTTAACGCGACCCACGCAGAAGAAACCCGCGTGGCGATCGTCGACGGCCAGAAACTCATCGATATCGACATCGAAGTTGCCGGCCGCGAACAGCGCAAATCCAATATCTACAAGGGCATCATCACCCGCATCGAACCTTCGCTCGAAGCCTGCTTCGTCAACTACGGTGAAGAACGCCACGGCTTTCTCCCCTTCAAGGAAGTCTCCCGCGCCTACTTCAAGGAAGGCGTCGACGTTCGCACCGCCACCATCCGCGAAGCGCTCACAGAAGGTCAGGAACTCATCGTTCAGGTTGAAAAGGAAGAACGCGGCAACAAGGGTGCAGCACTCACCACCTTCATCAGCCTCGCCGGCCGCTACCTCGTTCTGATGCCCAACAACCCGCGCGGAGGCGGTGTTTCCCGTCGCATCGAAGGTGAAGAACGCCAGGAACTGCGCGAAGCTATGGATCAGCTCGATCTGCCCTCCGGCATGAGCACGATCGCCCGCACCGCCGGCATCGGTCGCACGGTCGAAGAGCTTCAGTGGGACTTGAACTATCTTTTGAAGCTCTGGAGCGCCATCTCGGAAGCCGCCGTACCGCAGTACGAATACAGCGAAAACGACCGCGGCCGTACCGTGACGCACTACACCACCGAATCGGTGCGCGACGGCAAGCCGCTGCGCCGCGCCAATCCGGCCCCCTTCCTCATCGTTGAGGAAAGCAACCTGGTCATCCGCGCCATTCGCGACTACTTCCAGCCCGATATCGGCGAAATTCTTGTCGACACGGACGACATTTACGATCAGGCTCGCCAGTTTATGGCACATGTCATGCCTGATCTCGTCGGCCGCGTGAAGCGCTACCGCGAAGAAACGCCTCTTTTCTCGCGTTTCCAAATCGAGCACCAGATCGAGACGGCCTATTCCCGTACCGTGCCGTTGCCCTCAGGCGGCGCCATTGTGATTGACCACACCGAAGCTCTGGTAGCTGTCGACGTGAACTCGGCACGTGCCACTCGCGGCGCGGACATTGAAGAAACGGCTTTGCGCACCAACATGGAAGCCGCAGATGAAGTCGCACGCCAGATGCGTTTACGCGATTTAGGCGGCCTGATCGTGATTGACTTCATTGATATGGCCGAGCCCAAGAATCAGCGCCAAATCGAACAACGTCTCAAGGAAGCAATCCGTCCGGACCGTGCCCGCGTGCAAATCGGTCGAATCAGTCGCTTCGGTTTGATGGAACTTTCACGCCAAAGACTGCGCCCGTCGCTCTCGGAAGGTAACCACGTCACCTGTCCTCGTTGCAACGGCGTCGGCGTCATCCGCGACACCGAAAGCTGCGCCATTCAGGTACTGCGCATTCTGCAGGAAGAAGCCGCCAAGGAAGGTACGGGCGCTCTTCATGCGCAGGTGCCCGTGGATGTGGCCACCTACGTGCTCAACGAAAAACGTGGTGAAATCGCCAAGATCGAACAACGCTTCAAAGTGCCCGTGGTGCTCATCCCGAATATTTCGCTGGAAACACCGCATTACCACATCGAACGCCTGCGCCTTGATGACGAACGCCTTGACGACGATCTCGCAAGTTATAAGCGCGCCGAAGATCTCTCGCCGATCGCCGATGACCCCTATGCGCTCAAGTCGGCTCGCGAAAAGGAAGAGCAGCAGCGTCCCAAGCAGGTTCCGGTAATCAAGAACATCCTGCCGCGCGATGTCGCCCCGACGCACACGCCGAAGGAAGAACAAAAGCCTGTCGCAGAGACTCCGGAAAAGTCCGAAGTCAAACAGGAAAAGGGCTTCTTTGCCAAATTGATGGCCTTCTTCGGTCTTGGAGACGAAAAGACTGAACCCGTAAAAGAGGTGACCAAGGACGAAGCCAAGAGCGATCGCAAGCGCAAGCCGCGCCGCTCCGGCAAGGGCAAAGAAATCAAGGAATTCAAGGAACGTGAGCGTCAGGCGCGCGAAGACAAGGCTACCCGCGATCCGCGTGAACGCAACAAGGTACGCAGCGAACAGCGCCGCGTCAAGCGCGAACAGTTGAAGAACCAGCAACTTACCGAAGAAGTCAAGACGACTGAAGTCACTGCTCCCGTTGCCGGCGACGACGAAGTTCGCAGCGAAGAACGTCGTTCTCGTCGTCAGCGCAAACCTCGTCGTGAAGATATGCCCGCCAAAGACATGAGGCAGACAGCCGTGACCGAGCAAGACGTCACCGTCGCCCCCATTGAAACAAAAGCGGAAACTGCCTCTGTTGAAACGATTGAAAAATCACCTGTTGCGGAAGCAGTGGTTGAGACCGCCCCGACTGAAGCTCCGTCTGCCGTCGTTGATACGGAAGCTGAAGCCGAACGCGAACTCAAGCCGCGCCGCTCCCGTAAGCCGCGTCAGCTGCGTCCCGAAACGGATGAGCCGATCGAGGCTTCCTTCGAAGCAATCCGTGCCGGTGCCGTAACCGACGAACTGCCTCCTGTTCCTGATGCACTTCTTGAAATGCACGAAGAAATTCTGCGTGTGGAACAGGAAGAGAAGTCCGATGCGCCGGAATCCGACGAAACGACCGTGATCGAAAGCGAAAGCCGTCGCCGTCGTCCGACCAAGAACCTCGATACCGTATCGCTAACCGCTACCGACAGCGATGCTGCCGAGACCACAGTCGTGACCGCTACGGGAGCCGCAGTCGAACCTGCCCATGCTGTGCCGTCCGCAGAACAAGCCTCGACTCTCGCTCCGGTTGATCAACCGAGCGAAGAAAAGGTTGCCGAAATTCCTGTCGAACAAGCACCGGAGTTTGTATCCGAATCTCCGACCGGTGAGACTACGGTAAACAACGCTTCTGCTGTAGAAACGGTCCATGAAGTCAAGGTTGAAGTCGAAGCCATTGCAGACATTGCCAAGAATCTCTCTGAGAATCTGGCCAAAGCCGGTCTCGAACAGGTCGAAACGGATGCCTCGCTTGTGACGCCGCTTTCTTACGAAGCCAAGCCGGTGGCTGGTCGTCCGCGCCCCGTACTCGAAGTCATTGAAGAAGGGCCACTGACGCAGATCGAAACCGATCCGAAGTACAAGTCCTAACTTTCTGATCTTCCGGTACCAAAACCGCCTTTCGGAGCCGTTTTCCGTGAGGCGGTTTTTTGTATCCGGCATATTTGTTTTCAATCGCTGATTTCTGTCGAATTTCCTTTGCCGCTCAATGACTTATGAGCACTTTTACCTGGGAAATTTTTGCAACACTTTCTGCGCATGGAAAGACAGTTCTTAGGTACTTTTCCCCATCTCAAAACGGCAAAGTTTGATCTCGATTAACTCTGGGCGAATTTGCAGGAAAAATTTTTTCTTCGCTTGCCCCATTTTTCTTCGTACATCCATATACTGCGCGCACTGCAAAAAACGAAGCGGCCGAAACACCTTGGCAACGCAAACCGCGGATGGTTGCAGCTACTCTACAAATCCTTCGTCGTTACGCTTTTTTAAGGAGAGGTGCGATGACGCAGCTGATCGTACTGGTTTGCATGTACATGCTGGTTTCGATCGGAATCGGGTTGTGGGCGGCTCGCCGCGTACGCAATACCGCCGATTATGCATTGGCAGGGCGTTCTCTTCCGTTGGCTATGGTGATCACGGCCACGTTTGCCACCTGGTTTGGCAGCGAAACCGTGCTCGGTCTTCCGGGTCGCTTCATCGAAGGCGGCATTGCCGGAGTCATCGAAGAACCGTTCGGCTCCGGAATGGCGCTCATTCTGGTGGGCATGTTCTTTGCCCGCAAGCTCTACAAGATGGACCTTCTGACCATCGGCGACTTCTATCGCAAGCGCTATGGAAAGAAGATTGAGCTTGCCTGCGCCATTTTCATCATTTTGTCCTATCTGGGTTGGGTAGGCGCTCAGGTCGCCGCGCTCGGTCTGGTGCTCAATCTCGTCACCGAAGGCGCCGTAAGCGTTTCGCTCGGCATGACCATCGGCACGTTCGTGGTGCTTTTCTACACCGTGTACGGCGGCATGTGGTCAGTGGCCGTGACCGACTTCTTCCAGATGATGATCATCGTGGCAGGTCTCATCGCCGTAGCGGTTTGCGCAAGCGATATGGCGGGCGGTTTCGGGCAGGTGGTGACCTTCGCCGCTTCGCGCGATCTCTTCAACCCCTGGCCGGAAATGAGCCTCAACGGTTGGCTCTTCTGGATCTCGGCTGCAATCACGATGATGATCGGCTCGATTCCGCAGCAAGACGTCTTCCAGCGCGTGATGAGTGCGCGTGACGCCAAGACGGCCGTGCGCGGTCCGATCCTCGGCGGCATGTTCTACATCCTCTTTGCATTCGTGCCGATGTTCATCGTGTGCGCGGCGGTGCTCGCCATGCCGGGCGTGGGTGAAACGCTTCTGACGACCGATCCGCAGCGACTGCTGCCCACGCTCATTCGCGACTACATGCCCTGGTGGCTGCGCGTGCTCTTCTTCGGCGCCGTCCTGAGCGCGGTCATGTCGACGGCTTCGGCCACGATGCTTGCCCCGGCCACGACGTTCGTCGAAAACGTTCTGCGCAATTTCGTGCGCATTGAAGGCCGCGAGCTTCCCTATATGCGCATGACCCTGGTGTTCTTTGCGGTGGCCGTGCTTACCTACAGCCTCTGGTTTGAAGGTACCGCCATCTACGACATGGTGGCCATGGCCTACCAGTTCCCGGTTGTCGGTGCCTTCTGGCCGTTGGTAATGGGGCTGTACTGGAAGCGTGCAACGACGCAAGGCGCCTGGATGTCGATCTTTGTCGGCGGTGCGGTTTGGAGTGTTCTGACTTTCTCACCGTTGGGTGAAATCTTCCCGTCTGTGCTGGGTGGCTTCCTGGCAGCCGGTGCCGCCATGGTGATCGGAAGCTTGTTGCCGACGGCATCCAATGCCCGCTACCACCGTTGGCAGGCGCTCAAGTTGCAGACCTCCGTGGTTGCCGCTTCTTAACCAACTTTAGAAGATCAAAACGCCGACCGTTGGCACCTCTCCGGTCGGCGTTTGCTCGTCTGTAATCCTGTTAACGGAACAAGTCTTCCGGACGAACGCCCAGATTTCCGCACTGAGCGCGCTGCATCAGGGCAACGTCCATCAGCACCAAAGCAATGACAGCCTCCACCACAGGCACAGCCCGGATGCCCACGCAAGGGTCATGTCTGCCTTTGGTAACCACTTCGATTTCATTGCCCTCGATGTCCAAGCTCTTTAAGGGTGTCAGAATCGAAGGTGTCGCTTTTATGGCAATGCGACCGGTAATCGGCGCGCCGCTTGAGATGCCGCCTAAAATGCCACCCGCATTGTTACTCGCAAACCCCTGCGCAGTCATCTGGTCATTGCCTTCGGCTCCCGTGAGCGTAGCCGCCTCAAACCCGTTGCCGATTTCGACGGCCTTGACGGCGTTGATTCCCATCAAAGCATAGGCAAGCCAAGCATCAAGCCGATCGTATAGAGGACTGCCTAGGCCCGCCGGTACCCCCATGGCCTCGAATTCGACCGTGGCGCCGATGCTGTTTCCCTCTTTTCGTATCTTGCCGAGATAAGTTTCAACCTCAGCAATATTGCTGACATTGGCGGCAAAAAACGGATTGTTGTCGACTTCATCCCAGTTTTCCAGGGGAAGCTTTACCGTACCGATTGAGGAAACGCGCGCGCGAATCGCAATACCGAGCTCGGTACTGAGCCACTTGCGTGCCACGGCGCCCGCCGCCACCGTCGGCGCCGTCAGACGTGCAGAGCTTCTGCCGCCGCCTCTCGGATCCCGAATCCCGTATTTATTCCAATAGCTCCAGTCGGCGTGCGACGGTCGGAATTGTCTGGCCACTTCCGAATAGTCGCGGCTTCTTTGGTCGGTATTTTCAATCAAAAGAGCTATGGGAGTCCCCGTTGTAACACCTTCATAAACGCCCGAAAGGATCTTGACGGCATCAGCTTCCTTGCGTTGCGTCACAAATTTGCTCTGTCCCGGGCGGCGACGATCCAGATCGGGCTGAATGTCAGCTTCACTCAGAGGCATCCCGGGCGGGCAACCGTCAATCACGCAACCGATAGCCGGCCCGTGACTTTCGCCAAAGTTTGTCACAACAAAAAGCTTTCCGATACTGGATCCTGACATGATTGAGTACGCTATTAAAACGTCAACGGATGCGCCTTACTGCGCGTTGCTTTCAATTTAGCGCAAAACACGTCTGCCCGACCTGACGCAATCGTAATTTTTAGCCTCACCGACGCTTTTCCTTGAAGACCTTTCGTCCTAGAATCCGCGTCTTACAACCCGATCATGTGGTCGGCCCACTTTTTTGCCTGTTCGTTCCGAGGTTTCTATGCTCAGCAAAGGTCTTCTGGCTGTCGGCCTTCTTTGCGTTTCCAACATTTTCATGACCTGCGCCTGGTATCTGCACTTGAAGCTCCAGACCATGAAGGTCATCAACTTCAGCTCCTGGCCGATCTACACGGTCGTGCTTTTTTCCTGGGCGATCGCTCTCTTTGAATACAGCTTCATGGTGCCGGCCAACCGCATTGGTTTTGAAGGCAACGGCGGTCCTTTCAGTCTCGTTCAACTCAAAATCATCCAGGAGTGCATCACGCTCACGGTGTTTGCGCTCTTTTCCGTCGTTGTTTTCCAGAACCACTTCGGCTGGAACCACTTGGCCGCCTTCGTTTGCTTGGTAATGGCTGTTTTCTTTGTTTTCTACAAGTAGCGCATTGTTGCGCTCTCTCCCGTTTTTCCCCATTGGCAAGGCGAAGGCCTCGGGGCAAAATTTGGGAATCGGCATTGCAACATGAACTGATAAGAAACAAGGAGAGAGCTTATGCAAAAGAAGTCGCTGCTTGCTACAGTCATCGCTTCCGTTTTTTCCATCGTCGCGTTTGCCGCTGACGGTGTTTACACAGCTACCGCTCAGGGCCAGAGCGGCCCGGTTCCCATTTCTGTGACGGTCAAAGACAACAAGGTCACCAGAATTGAAGTCGGCCCGAACAAAGAAACGGTCGGCATCGGTGCTGTTGCCGGTCCCAAAGTAGCCCAACGCATTCTTGACGCTCAGAGTCTTGCAGTCGACGGCGTCTCGGGCGCCACTGTCACGAGCAACGCCGTTAAGAAAGCCACTCGAGAAGCCATCACCCAGGCCGGTCTCAATTTGAAGGACTGGGACAAAAAGCCGACAAAGAAGGCTGCTTTGAAGGAAAAAACAATCACCACCGACGTGCTCATTCTGGGCGGCGGCGGTGCCGGCATGATTTCTGCCATCAATGCGTCCGATCAGGGCGTCAAAGTGACGCTGCTGGAAAAGATGGAGTTCCTGGGCGGGGCTTCCTCGATCTGCGCGGGCGGCATGCTTATCGAAGGTTCCAAGCTACAGAAGGATCTTGGCGTCAAAGACGACACGCCTGAGAAGTTTGTCGAAGATATGCTGCGCAACGGTCAGAATCTCAATAACAAACAGATTTTGAGTGTTTACGCGAAAAACGTCGGTCCGACTGTTGACTGGCTGGTTGGCAAAGGTATCCAGCTTCGTACGGAAGG
>ULWC01067698.1_pt1 | contig 10350 bp, 10 predicted proteins | sample 1959931 | NCBI WGS metagenome assembly ULWC01 (sample SAMEA4835801, study PRJEB28245) | human gut metagenome | biome: gut microbiome; material: fecal sample | place: Denmark | collected 2008
GCCCAGAAAAAGGCGAATGCGGCACAGGCCGCCGCGAACCAGTATACGGACACGCGGCTCACGAAATACTCCACCACCGAGGAAACAAAGAGCTTTATTTCTCAGTCTGCCGAGCAGATCAGCACGGAAGTTTCCAAAACCTACGCCACAAAAACAGCTGTGACAGAATCGGTGGCAAGCCTCCAAGCTGCCGCCGCACAGGCCCAGCAGACCGCCGACAAGGCGAACACGGACGCAGCCAACGCCCAGGCCGCAGCGGACAAAGCGGCCACAGACGCCGCCGCAGCCGCCGCAGAGGCAGACAAGGCCAAACAGGCCGCAGCGGACGCCGAGACAAACGCCGCAGCAGACGCCCAGGCAAAAGCGGACGCCGCCCAGGCCGCAGCGGAAAAGGCAGCCGCGGCAGACGCCCAGGCGAAAGCCGCAGCAGCAGAGGCGGCAGCCAAACAAGCCGCAGCAGCAGACGCCAAGAAAAAGGCAGATGCAGCCAAAAAGGAGGCACAGGACTACACCGACGGCAAGCTGACAGAGTACAGCACCACCGACGAAGTGAAAAGCGCAATAAACCAGACGGCCACGCAGATTTCGCTGGAAGTTTCCGCGCAACTGTCCGGGCGAAACCTCCTGCAATATCAGAATTTTGAGGACAAAGCAGCGGGAGACCAGCACACAACGGTGACGGACGGCGTTCTGACTGTGAGTTTTTCCGCAAGCGAAACGGTTACATTTTCTGTAAAAGAGGCGGCAGACACAGCGCTGTGCAACCTGGCACGCGGAAAATGCGTTACAATTTCTGGCTACTACAAGATCGTAAAACCGTTTAAATCGTCCGCAGTTCGGCTTGCCCTAACCTACGGATACAAGTCTGGAGCAAACAACCAAACGCTATACTACACACACAACGCTGCCATAAAGGCGGACGAGGAGAGCACGGACTGGATATTCTACGAAAAGACCTACATAACCGAAATGCTGGACGAAGAACTCGTAAGAATGGGAATGGCGTGCGAGATCACACCGACAAAGGCAGAAACGGACGGCCAGATGCAGTGGAAAGACTGGACACTGAAAATATCCACACCAGTACAAAGCGGGACGGTGCGATCTAAGTTCGCAATGGATGCAAACTCCGTAACGATAGACACGGGTCGCTTAACCTTTAACAGCAACACGATTGTAATAAACAGCACAAACTTTAAGCTGGACGGAAACGGCAATGTGACAGTAAAGGGATCGTTTGAATCTGGAAACGAACAAAGCGGGGGCTATGTAAGCATTAAGGACGGGAAGCTACAAATTAAGTACGACGGCGACGTAAACCTGTTCTTTGACACGACAATATCCGGCAGTGGATACGGAAATATGCACATTTGCGGCCCCGGTGGGCAGGACGCAATCGTACTACAGGCGCAAAAAGACGCGGGCAGCGGCCTATATCTGCTCAACAAAAATGGGGAATATAAAACTATAATCAAAGGTGACGGATCTGCGAGTTTCGGCGCTACTGTTTACATGAGCGGAGACTTGGCGCTACCAGCAGATTATAACCATGTCTTATACATGAACAGATCAAAGCTCCAACCGAGCAAAGGACAAAATGCTCTTTACTGCAACTGGGTAAACGTGCGCGGAATTGACGGAAACGGATACTGGGTGCTGGCGGGATTTTTCGACTATAAAGGAACCTAAAGGAGGACAACTGTATGAAAATCGGAATCAACCTTGCAGCGGCAACGCTGCGCCAGAATGTCCACGAGCTGATCCTGTCCAGCAACTGCCCGGCGGTGATCGTTCGGGCAACGCTGGAGGACGAACTCCGGGCCGTCCGCGAATGGGAGGCCGAGGAAGTGAAGAAAGAACGCCAGCAGCTCCAGCAGCAGCTGGCAGAAGAAGAAAACACCCAGGCCCCGGCGGATCAGCCGGACGCCGCAACGGAACAGGAGGACTAAATGGCAAAGCTGCCCGTACTTATTACGCGAATTGACATTGACGCCGGGGCCGAGAGAAAAAACTATCTTGTACAGGCTAAGCAGGGCGACAAGGCCACCCGCTTTGTTTCCGTGCTGATCGTCGAGGACGGCAAGGAGTACGCGCCGCCCGCAGACGCTGATCTGATCGCAAATTTCCAGAAACCCGACGGAAAGTTTGCGTATAACGCCGCCAAAATCGACGACGGCAACCGCATTTTGGTGGAGCTGACAAACCAGGTGCTGGCCGTGTCCGGCGAGGTTGTTTGCGAGGTCGAAATCCGGGCAAAGGATAGCAGCCAGGTTTTGACCTCTTGCGCCTTTACCGTAAAAGTGGGCCGCAGCAATCGCAACGAAAACGCGATCCTGTCCTCCAACGAAATGACCGCTTTCGACGCCAAGTGGGCCACGCTGAACTCCAGCATGGAGGAATACGCGACGGCGGAACGCCTCCGCGCTGAAGCTGAACAGAACCGCGTAAACGCTGAAAATGCCCGCGTAAACGCTGAAACCGCCAGAGAAAACGCGGAAAGCGCGCGAAATAATGCGGAAACCTCCCGCACAAGTGCGGAAACCTCCCGCACAAAGGCGGAAACGGCCCGCCAGACGGCAGAGGGCAAGCGGGAGACAAACACCCAGGCAGCGATCAAGAACGCCCAGGACGCCACAAACAAGGCCGCAGAGGCCACGAAAAAGGCGGAGGCCGCGCTGGCAGACCAGGCAGAGCTGGAGCAGACTCTGGAGGACTGCAAGACGCTGAAAGGCCAGACAGAAACCGCCGCCAGCAATGCTGCGGCCTCTAAGGCGGCGGCGGAGAAAGCCCAGAAACAGGCGGCAGCAAACCAGAGCGCCGCCCAGAACGCCCAGAAAGGTGCAGAACAGGCCCAGCAGACCGCAGCGGGCAATCAGACCACCGCAGAACAACAGGCAACCCTGGCGGGCCAGGAGCGTGCCAAGGCGGAGGCGGCGGCCAAGACCGCAGAGAGCTGGACGCCGGACGGCGCAGTAGACGCGATTTGGGCGGCCCGTCTGGACGGCACAAACACCGCCGAAATTTTCCAGCAGTACGCCGCCGCACTGTCTGCCCAGGGCGTGGACGTGGACACAATCGTGCACCGCTGGTTTGCTCTGGTGTGGGATAACAACACCTACGGCACGAAACTGTATAAGTTTGCGACCAGCGCCACGCCGGACGGCGAACTGATCCAGGCGTCCGCCGAACTGGGCGCAGCCAAACCCGGCACAAACTCCACCGCCGCCGTCGATCCCTATTTCCCGCGCGGCGCGTTCTGGGCGGTAGAGGTCGCCTACGAGATCGAGAACAAGGAACCCGTCGTCAAGGCTGTGGCGGGCGTCAACGGCGTGGATCGCGCCACGCTGCTGTCCGGCAAGTTTGGTATGGTGGGCGTCGCCCAGAAAACAGGCTGGGTGTGCGACACTGCCGACGATAATTATTATTATCACTATTACCGCGCCGCGCCCGCTTATTTCCTGGCCGACGCGAACGCCTACAAGCCGCTGCCGGAAGGTGTGGCGGTAGACGGTAGTCTCCGCCCGTTTGTGATCCACGCTAAGTATATGGCGGGCCGCGACGCCGACGGCAAGCTCACCAGCGCGTCCGGCCTGGCAGTTGTGAATTTTATCAGCATGGACGGCCAGCGCGCCGAGTGGAAGAAGCGCGGCGCGGACTACTGCGGTATCTGCGGCTGCGATCTGGCGTTCCGTATGCGCATGTTTTGGGCAAAGTACGCCAAAAAAGGCAACTCCGGCACGCTGGAGGGGTGCAGCAGCTACAGCTACCAGTACAAGGCCGCCGTGTCTGAAACTGGCGTGACCCGCGTTATTATGACCGCCGCCCAGGCAGACTCCTACCTGGTGGGCAGCACCGTGTCCGTCGGTGACGTGGGGACGGGAACCTCTACGGATCGCGGCGTTGCCTCCATGCGCGCGAAAGCCGACAAGGTGCGTATTTTGAGCATTGAGGACGTGACCATGGACGGCACGGCCTACAAGGCGCTGAACCTGGACACGGCGACACCGTTCGACACCGAAAAGGACAAGACCATAGTTTCGACCATGCCCTGGCACAGCGGCAGCTGCGACAACGTCCAGGGCGCGGACGGAAGCCCCACCAGCTGCACGTCCGGCAAGGAACCCTACGTTCTCCAGCTGCTGGAGTGCCAGCCGGGCGCGTATGCAATCAGCGCCGACCAGCTGACCGAGCAAGTGCTGGACGATACCGCCTACACCCACAGGCTGGTATTTTTCCGCCAGGCTGCCCAGATCGCTACGTCCATTACTGCCAACGCTGTGCGCTCTCCTATTGTGCTAACAATGCCCACGACCCAGACGGGCCAGTGGATGTACGAGAAAGACGTGGAAATCGACGCGGACGGCAATATGTACCCTGTGAGTGCTGGCTCTGGTGCAAGCTCTACAAACGGCTGCCGGGCTGCCGTCTATGTGCCTACCGCTGGCTCCCGCGTCCATGCGTGGTGGGCCTGGAATACGCTCTATGGCGGGGGCAACTGTGGCCTGTCGGGCGGTGCCGCGAGCGCTTGGACGGGCAACGCGGCTTGGCACGGCCTGTGTGGCGCTTGTGGCTCCGGGGCAAATAGGGGTGAATATGCCGGGGCCTGACCCGGCATAGAGGGGACAGCGTCCCCTTTTAGGGGTGTGCAGCGTGTCACCGGGCTGCCGTCTATGTGCCTACCGCTGGCTCCCGCGTCAATGCGTGGTGGGCCTGGAATACGCTCAATGACAGGGGCAACTGTGGCCTGTCGGGCGGTAACGCGAACAATTGGACGGGCAACGCGAATTGGAACGGCCTGTGTGGCGCATTTGGTTAAAATTATCGCTTTTTATTGCGTTGTACACCGCGCCCGGCGAACAGCCGGGCCTGTGCTGCCACTATGGCAGCATGAACCATGCGGACGAAATCCGCAAAAATTGAGTGGAACCGGCACGGGGCCAACCGTGAGGAAAAACACGGGCGGCCCCGCGACGCGGAAAGACCGCGCCGGGGGCTAGTAGAATAGGCGGAGAGCCGAAACCGAAAGTTCTTGCGCTCAACCAAAAGAAACAAAGGGGGCCGAAGTACGAAAACGTATTGCAAAAAGATTGATATATCCGACCCCAAGCAGATAGAAAATTTTGTTTTCGAGTGTTTCAGCGGGAGGTGGAAAGAAAACGGCTTTATAAATTTGCTGATCCGTTACGGCGGCATGACAAAGGAACAGGTGCTGGCCGACGCAAAAGCCCAGGACTATAACAGGCTGATCCCGGCAACAGCTGGCGTCGCCGCGGAGATCGCGCGCCGGATCAGAGCGCGGCGTCTGGCTCTGCGCCCGCTGCGTACATTCCAGCGCCGTGACGGTCTAAGCGGAAAACTGCGCGATCTATGCCAGGCCACGGCCATGCAGCAGTGTATGGACTATGTGGCCGTGGGCGCGCTGCGCGAACTATTCCACGCCAAAATCGGGCCGTTTCAATGTGCCAGCATACCGGGCAGGGGCCAAGGCTACGGCAAACGCCACCTGGAAAAATGGATAAGACGAGACAAACAGGCGCGCCACGTCCGCAAGGGCGACATAAAGAAATGCTACGCAAGCCTGACGCCGGACAAAACCATGGAGCTATTGCGCCGGGATATACATAAAAACCAGACGCTGCTGTGGTTTGTGGGTGCGCTGTTGGAAACGCACAAGTGTGTAACAACCGGGCTGGCGATAGGCTCCTACCTGTCGCAATGGCTCTGCAACTACGCGCTATCCTACCTATGCCGCTATCTGGAGGGCATTGAGAAAATCCGACGCAAGCGTGACGGAACAGTACAGCGCCAGCGAATAGTCCGCCATTGCCTCTTTTATATGGATGATTTCGTGATAATCGGAACCCGCGCCGCAGACATGGACAAGGCTATGAAACAGGCCGCGATCTGGGCGGCGGAAAACCTGGGGATCACAATAAAGCCGGACTGGGGACGGATAGACCTAAAGGCCGGGGCCGTCGATATAATGGGTTTTGTGGTAGGATATAAGGGTACAAGGATTCGCCGCCGTATATACCGCAGAATCCGGCGGCAATTCCTGCGCGCAGCCCGAAATCTGCAAACACTGGGCTACATACCACACTGGCGCGCCCGCAAGATAAGCAGCTACAAGGGCTATTTCAAACACACGAATACCAGGACAGCCACACGGCGGCTCGATGCCTGGACAATCTGCAAGGCCGCGCAAAAATCCGTAAGCTATGTGGACAGAAAAGCCGCACAGCAACAAAGAAAGGAGCCAATAGCAGCATGAAACAAACCGCCTATTTTAGCGAAAAGCCGGACACCGTGAAAATTTGCGTGCTCCCTACGGGGGCCTCTGATGTGTGGCTGCGCCGTAACATCGTGGAGAAGCAGATCGCAGACACTGCGGACGGCCAGACCATGACCCAGTGGGAGTGTGAGGAAGTCTACGCACGCCACGGCGAACAGCTCACCCCGGAGAATGTACAGGGGCGCTTCGACGACTACTGGGCCGTGGGCGAGAACTGGCCGGAGGCAAGCCCCGATCAGCCCAGCGACCACGAGCGCCTGGTGGCCCTGGAGGCCGCAATGGTCGATATGCTCCTGGGCGGAGGTGACGACGACGATGTATAAATTTATCAAAATGCAGTATCGGCTGCACGCGATCACCGAGGCCCAAGTCTGGCAGATGGCCGACGCGGGCCGGATCACCGAGGCCCAGGCCCAGAAAATCACCAGGAAACCGCGCCCGGCCCAGGAAGCAAAGCAGGAAGCAAAGCAGGAAGCACAGGAGGCATAAATGAAAATTTACGGCATTGACGTGTCCCACCACCAGGGGGCGATCAACTGGCAGCGCACAGCCAGCGAGCTGCGCCGCGTGAACGGCGGCAGCAATCCGGGCTTTGCCCTGCTGCGCGTGGGCTATTCGGCCCGCCACGGCAAGGGCGGACTGTACACGGACGGCCAGTTTCTGGCGAACGTCCAGGGCTGCGAGAAGTACGGCGTCCCGATGGGCGTATATTTCTACTGCTACGACAAGAGCGCAGCTGCAGCCCGTCTGACCGCGCAGCAGGTCGTCAAAATGCTGGCGGGCCACAAGTGGGACTACCCGATCTACTACGATGTGGAATATGAACCGTTTAACAAGAGCTGCGGAAAGGCCACCAACACGGCGATCATCCAGGCCGCGCTGGAAGTTCTGGAGGCGGCGGGCTACTATGCCGCCATCTATTGCAGCCGGGACTTTTTCCTCAACTACACAAACCTGTCCGCGCTGTCTGGCTTTGATAAGTGGGAAGCCGCCTACATGGCCACCGACACCGCAGCAGTACAGAACGGCCTGTGGCAGTATAGCAGCAAAAACGCGCTGAAAATCGCGGGCTTTGGCAACAGCCTGGACTGTGATGTGAGCTATAAGGACTACCCGGCAATCATGCGCCAGGCGGGGCTGAACGGCTACGCAAAACAGGCGGCCAACACCAACACCCAGACACCCGCAGCACCCGCTGCAAGCCGCTACCAGTTCTCCCTGGGGCCTGTGTCCAGCGGAGACAAAGAACCCATTGAAATCGCATTGCTGCCGATTGTGCAGCACTTGAAACTGGAAAAGCTGTACAGCTGCCAGGCCGTCGAATAAAAGGAGGACAAGACAATGGCAAAGCGGATCATCGACTACTACAACCTTTTTATGGGCGCTGCGGTAACTATCGCCGCCGCGATCCTGGGCGAACACTGGTATTTGTTCGCCGCATTTCTGGCCCTCAACGTCGTGGACTGGCTCACGGGCTGGTACAAGGCCAACAAGCAGGGCGTCGAAAGTTCCAAGGTGGGCTTAAAGGGCGCGCTCAAAAAGCTGGGCTACTGGGCCGTCGTGGCCGTGGCCTTTGAACTGGCGGGCTGCCTCCAGGCTCTTTGCGTTGATATGCTGGGCTTGCAGCTGGATTGGCTCCTGCTGCTGGGCTGGTGGGTGCTGGCCTCTCTGATCGTCAACGAGGCCCGCAGCATTTTGGAGAACCTGGTGGAAATGGGCTACGATGTGCCGGACTTTTTGGTAAAGGGCCTGGCCGTCACCCAGAAACTGATCGAAGCAAAGAACCCCGCCGCCAACCTCACTGACACCGAAAAGGAGGGCTAAACCGTGGCAGCCAAGAAAGAAAACGATCTGATCCAGGCCGCCGTGGCCGCGCGCCTGGCTGGTAAGAACGTGGACGCCGACGACCTGGCCGCACAGCTGCCGGAGGGCGTCGAGGCCGTGCCGGAGTACAGAGTCAAGGACAGCAAAGAGAAGCTGCTGGAGATCGCCGCGCAGCTGGGCGTCGAAGTAAAAAAGACGGCCAGCAAGGCACAGATCGTCGCCGCGCTAGACGCGGAGATCGCCGCCCATACTGTAGACGGCGAAACAGCCGACGCGCTGCTGGCCCAGAAACAGGCCAAGGACGCCGAGAATGCCGCAGACGATACCGAGGACGCCGAGACGGAAAACGGCGCAGAGGACGGCGCACAGCCTGTACAGGAGGGCGAGAAGCTCCACGGCTATGTGCTGACGATCCACCACGGCTACACCAACCTGCGTCGTACTCCAGAAAAGAAAGCTGACAACGTGGCCCAGGTGATCGAGAGCGGCAAGCGCCTGGAGGTGGAGGCCCGCGTCCAGGGCGCGGACGGCCAGCCGTGGTTTAGGCTGCTGTCCGGCCTCTACATTGTGGACGACCCCGCCGTAACCTCCTACGGCGAAGTATAAACAACAAAGCCCAGGCTGTGCGCCTGGGCTTTTCTTATGCTAGCAAGCTCCGAGTGTTGAGAAAATAATATTTTTTATCTATTTTACATTGATAAAATATATTATTTGTGCTAATATATAGACACAGAAACAAACAAGCACACAACAGGAGGAAACAAAAAAATGACAAAGCCCATTGAACACGTTGGTTTTTTCTTTGAATCCCGCATTCCCGTTTACCTGCTTGGCGGTCACTACTACGCAGCGGACGGATGGAACGGCGAGGAATACCTCGACAGCTGGGAGTGTTCAGAGTTCAAGCACGGCACTGGCTACGGTGTCGTGCCCGGTTCGGGCTGCACCCTGCGCCCTGTCTACGCATGGCAGGCAGACGGCATTGACCTAGACCTCTTAGACGAATCTTCCGCAGATTTCGAGGACGCTATCCAGATTGTAGGCTTTGACATTGTTTGATCCCGAACGCAGGAGAATTCCACCATGAAAAAAATTATAAACGGCTCTCGCTACGATACAGAAACGGCAAAGCGCCTGGGACGGTGGGAAAGCGGGCCGGACATCCGGGACTTGTTACACTATTCCGAAACGCTGTACCGCACAAAGTCCGGTAAGTATTTCTTGCACGGCGAGGGCGGCCACGGTACTACATACGGGAACAGCCAGAACGGCGAACAAATTATACCAATAGCAGAGGACGCTGCCAAAGCGTGGGCAGAGGAACACATGGACGGCGACGACTACGAGGCAACCTTTGGAGCCGTTGGCGACGATATAACCCAGGTGGCCGCCTACCTAAACAGTAGTCTGCTGAATAAGTTGGACGCCTACAAAGTAGAGCATAATATGAGCCGAAACGAAATAATTATTGCTGCGCTGCGCGCCTATCTGTGACGCGCTTACAGCGAAACAACAAAGCCCAGGCTGTGCGCCTGGGCTTTTCTCTACCTATTTATAATATTGTATTAAGCACACGCACCGAGTGGAACGAGGAGCTCGAAGAGCTGCCGCCCCGCTATGAGGAGTACAAGGCCGCCTTGGCCAACAAATAGCGAACTGATTTATCTGTACAAAATGGGGGCGGGCCCTGCCCGCCCCTGATATAGGAGGATCATTATGGGACTTATCAGAGCTGCAATGGGCGCTGCTGGCGGCGTTATGGCCGACCAGTGGAAGGAATACTTTTATTGTGAAGCCATGCCAGCTGACCTGTTGGCTACCCGCGGCTGGAAACGCCAGAGCGGACGCAGCGCCAACACCAAAGGCAATGACAACATTATCTCCAACGGCTCCATCGTGGCCGTTGCCGACGGCCAGTGTGCCATGATCGTGGAGCAGGGCAAGGTCGTGGATATGTGCGCCGAGCCGGGTGAGTACACCTACGATACCGGCAGCGCGCCGACGCTGTTCAGCGGCGATTTGTCCGAGTCCATCGGCGCAGTGTTCCAGAACATCGGCAAGCGCTTTACCTTCGGCGGCGAGGCCCCGATGGATCAGCGCATCTATTACTTCAACACCAAGGAGCTGGTGGGCAACAAATACGGCACGCCCAGCCCGGTGCCCTTCCGCGTGGTGGATCAGCGTGCCGGCATCGACATCGACATTGCCATCCGCTGCTTCGGCGAGTACAGCTA
>ULWC01050572.1_pt1 | contig 10313 bp, 5 predicted proteins | sample 1959931 | NCBI WGS metagenome assembly ULWC01 (sample SAMEA4835801, study PRJEB28245) | human gut metagenome | biome: gut microbiome; material: fecal sample | place: Denmark | collected 2008
ACATATCCTTCGCGGAATGCTGTCTCGGCAATTGCGCCCTCGTCTTCGCGGATGGTGACAGGAGCGTCGACGGCAAGTTTAAGCACACAGCTCTTCTCGCACAGGGCTGGGCATATGCGTCCGGTAAATTCCGGAAAATCGTTGGTCAGCGACAGTATTTCATAAGCCTCGTGCCAGTTGCCTTTGTAGATGGCGTCTTGAAATTCCGGAGGGCGGTTGCCAAGCGGACATGCCCAGTGGCAGAACGGCACGCCGCAGTCCATGCAGCGGGATGCCTGCAGGCGGCGTTCGGATGTGTTGAGGGTTTGTTCCACTTCTCCGAAGTCACGGATACGGTCGTGGATGGGGCGATAGCCCGCCTCCTGGCGTGGTACGGTAAGAAAAGCCTTAGGATTACCCATATATGTTGTTTCGTTTTATCGGTTGGGGAAATAAGTTAATAGTCACGCTGCACCTCGGCGATTTTCTGTTGAAGTTTGAGCATCTGTTCCTCGGCAAGCACACGCTTGTATTCGATAGGTGTCACCTGTATGAAGTCGTCGACATACCGGTTCCATTCATCAAGCATCTGGCGTGCCAGCGCCGAGCCGGTGTAGCGGTAGTGCTGACGAATGAGTTCGTGCAGCTCCTTGCGTGCCGAGGAGTCTTCGATGAGCGAGAGTTCAACCATCTCCATGTTGCAGAAGTAGTCAAACTTGCGGTCGGGATCCCAAACATATGCCACGCCGCCGCTCATGCCGGCTGCGAAATTGCGTCCGGTTGCTCCGAGCACCACAACGCGTCCGCCGGTCATATATTCGCAACAGTGGTCGCCGACACCTTCAACAACGGCAATGGCACCTGAATTGCGCACGGCAAAACGTTCGCCGACACGGCCGTTGATATAAACCTCGCCGCTTGTGGCGCCATAAAGGAGCGTGTTGCCGGCAATGGTGTTTTTCTCTGCCGCGAAATGGCTTCTGACTGGGGGTGCCACGGCGATGCGTCCGCCGCTGAGTCCTTTGCCGAGATAGTCGTTGGCCTCGCCCTCAAGCTTGAAGCTTATGCCATGGGCGAGAAACGCTCCGAAGCTTTGTCCGGCAGAGCCTTTGAATCTGACGGAAATGCTCTCGTCGGGCAGACCCTCGTTGCCGAATTTGTCGGCAATCAATCCCGACAGCATCGCGCCTACAGCGCGGTCGGTGTTGGCGATTGCATATTCGAGCGACACTTCTTTGCCGTTGCTGATAGCCTGATCGGAGGCTGTTATGATTGTGCGGTCGAGCACGCTGTCGATGTCGTGCATCTGCGCTTCTGTGTGGCGTATGCTTGCGTCTCCGCTTTCTTTATGCAGCAGGCGGGAGAAGTCGAGCAGTTCTGACTTCTGGCTGACTGCTTTGTCTATCTCAATCAAATCGGTGCGGCCTATGATGTCGTTGAATTTCCGGAATCCCATCTCTGCAAGATATTCACGCACCTCTTCAGCGAGAAAACGGAAATAGTTGACCACGTGGTCGGCATGTCCGCGGAAGTGTGCCCTCAGTTCAGGATTCTGTGTGGCAACGCCCATAGGACAGGTGTTTGAGTGGCATTTGCGCATCATCACGCATCCCAATACGATAAGCACTGTCGTGCCGAATCCAAATTCCTCGGCGCCGAGCAACGCCATGCTCACGATGTCGTGTCCGGTTTTCATTTGGCCGTCGGTCTGAAGGCGCACTTTGCCGCGCAGCCCGTTGCGCACGAGCGTCTGCTGCGTCTCGCTCAGACCAATCTCAGGCGAGATTCCGGCATACCGCATCGATGAAGCCGGCGACGCTCCTGTGCCTCCCTCGGCTCCTGAGATTACAATCAGGTCGGCCTTTGCCTTTGCCACACCCGCCGCGATGGTGCCGACACCGCTTTCCGCCACGAGTTTCACGCTGATGGCTGCGCGCGGATTGACATTCTTAAGGTCGAAAATCAGTTGCGCGAGGTCTTCGATTGAGTAAATGTCGTGGTGCGGTGGCGGAGAGATGAGTGAGATGCCTGGAATGGAGTGGCGTGTGCGGGCAATCACCTCATTGACTTTGAATCCGGGCAATTGTCCTCCCTCGCCGGGTTTCGCTCCCTGTGCCACCTTTATTTGAATCTCCTCGGCGTTGACCAGATATTCCGTTGTGACGCCGAAGCGGCCGGAGGCAATCTGCTTTGTCTTGCTCGACAGCGACACTCCGTCGACCGCCTCATGGAAACGGCTGCTGTCCTCGCCGCCTTCGCCCGTATTGCTGCGTGCGCCGAGTCGGTTCATTGCCAGGGCAAGCGCCTCGTGGGCTTCCTTGCTGATGGCTCCAAACGACATTGCTCCAGTTACGAAATGCTTTACAATTTCTTCTACCGGCTCCACTTCGTCAATCGGAATCGGATTTTTCTTGAACGTGAAGAAGTCGCGCAGAAATATCGGTTCTGCTTTGTGGTCGGCGGCGGCTGTGAATTCTTTGAATTTATTGTAGTTGCCTTGACGGGTGGCAAGCTGCAGCAGTGCAATCGTTTCAGGATTCCAGGCGTGGCGCTCGCCGTCTTTGCGATATGAGAACTGCCCGATGTTTGGCAGAATCTCGTCTTCGTCTTTGATGGAGAAGCCATCATCGTGGAAATGCGTGTAGCTGTCGGCGATTTCCTTCAGGCGGATACCTCCGATGGACGATGTCTGTGTCCCGAAATAGTTGCGCAGCAGCTCCTCGCTGACTCCTACAGCCTCGAAAATCTTTGCTCCGCGGTAGGAACGGATGGTGCTGATGCCCATCTTGCTCATTATTTTGTAGAGACCCTTGCAAAGAGCCTTGATGTAGTTGCTTTCAGCCGTTTCGTAGTTCATCTGCACATCGCCGCGCTTCACCAGGTCGTCGAGCACAGCGAATGCCATATAAGGGTTGATGGCGCTTGCTCCATAGCCAAGCAGCAGTGCGGCATGCATCACCTCCCTGATCTCTCCGCTCTTGACGATAAGAGCGGTCTGCACACGTTTCTGCACCGAAATCAGATGATGGTGCACAGCACTCACCGCCAGCAACGACGGAATTGCCACATGGTCGCGGTCGACACCCTCGTCGGTCAGTATTATGTAGTTCACACCGTCGTCGACCGATGCCTCGGCGCGGCGGCACAGCTCATAGATGGCTTCCTGCAGCCCGGCGGTGCCTTTTGCCGCATCAAACAGCATTGGCAGCTTCACGGTGTTGAATCCCTTGTATCGGATATTGCAGAGAATGTCGAGCTGGGTGTTGGTCAGCACGGGGTGGGGCAGACGCACCATCTTGCAGTGCGACTCGCTTGGCAAAAGGATGTTCATGCCCACAGCGCCGATATATTCTGTCAGCGACATCACCAGCTGTTCGCGGATTGGGTCTATGGCGGGGTTGGTCACCTGTGCAAACTGCTGTCGGAAGTAGTTGAACAACAGTTGCGGACGGCTGCTCAACACGGCAAGCGGCGTGTCGTTGCCCATAGAGGCAGTAGGCTCCGACCCGTTCTCGCACATGGGCTTTATGGTGCGTTCCACGTCTTCGCGCGTGAATCCGAAAGCACGCAGCTTTCTGCCGAAGAGACTGACGGCATTGTCCACTTTGCGTCCGCTGCGTAGCGTGTGCAGCTCGATGCGGTTTGTCGACAGCCATTGTCGGTATGGGCGTGCGGCGGCAAGCTGCGCTTTCAGCTCGCCGTCATAGTATATCTTGCCTTCCTGTGTGTCGACAAGCAGAATTTTGCCAGGTTGCAGACGTCCTTTTTCTTCGATGTCGGCAGGTTCGATGTTGATTACTCCAGCCTCGCTCGCAACCACCATCATACCGCCTTTCGTAATCAGATAGCGCGCCGGACGCAGACCGTTGCGGTCGAGCATTCCGCCGGCATAACGCCCATCGCTGAAAAGAAGTGCCGCCGGTCCGTCCCACGGTTCCATAAGGATGGAGTGGTATTCATAAAACGCTTTCAAATCCTCGCTGATAGGATTCTTGTCGTTGAACGACTCCGGCACGAGCATTGCCATGGCGTGCGGCATACTTAGTCCCGACATTACGAAGAATTCCAGCACATTGTCGAGCGAGGCGGAGTCGCTCATGCCCGGTTGGATGATTGGACGTATGTCCTTGACGTTGCCCAACGCCGGCGTCGACAGCACGCTTTCTCTTGCCTCCATCCAGGCGCGGTTGCCGCGGATGGTGTTGATCTCGCCGTTATGCGCCAGCAGACGGAACGGCTGTGCCAAACTCCAGGTTGGAAACGTGTTGGTGCTGAAGCGGGAGTGCACCAACGCCAGCCCGCTTGTGAAATATGGTTGTGTGAGGTCTTTGAAATACTCGCGCACTTGGGTTGACGAGAGCATACCCTTATAAATGATGTTCTTGCTTGACAGCGACACTATATAGAAGTCCTTGTCGTCGATGCGGCGCTCGATGCGTTTGCGCACAAGATATAACGTGCGCTCAAAAGTGTCGGTGTCGGTAACTCCGGTAATGAAAATCTGCTTTATGTCGGGTTCTGTGTCGCGGGCGTCTTTGCCGAGAATCTCTGAGCGTACGGGCACATTGCGCATGTGCATCAACTGCAGTCCCTCACGCTCCACTTCTTCAATCACGATTCCCATAATTGCGGCTTGGCGTTTCTCGTCTTTCGGCAGAAACACCAGTCCGGTGCCGTATTTGCCTTTCTCCGGCACTGGAATGCCTTGAAGAAGAATGAATTCGTGTGGAATCTGAATCATAATCCCGGCACCGTCGCCTGTCTTGTTGTCGGCACCCTCTGCGCCGCGGTGCTTCATGTTTTCAAGCACTGTCAGGGCTGCTTCGACCAGTTCGTGGGATTTGTCACCATTGATGTTGACGAGCATGCCCACACCGCATGCATCGTGTTCGTAGGAAGAGTCATACAGCCCCAATGGCTGGTGACTTGGATAGTCTTTTTGGCCTATCTTCTTGGAAAAAAGATTGTTTTTATTCAAATTTTCTTTCATAATCCCGCTTTTTTCTCTTCTTTACTTACATTTTGATTGCAAAGATATGGAAAAACATCAAGCCTGCAAACTAAATGCGACAAAAGTAGCCGTTGTTGTGGAAAAAAGTTTTGCAAATACGTTGAAAATAGCAAAAAGAAAGCGAATATGACCGAAATGTGGCATAACAGTCAGAACTGCTGCGTGCGGATGATTGTTTTATTGAAAAATAGGCAGCGGTTCGGAATCGCAAAATCAAATAAATTTGTTTTGCGCTTCACTCACCTTGCACTACTTTCAATAAAATAGGCTGCGGTTTGGCAAAACATTTTCAAACAAGTTTGAATGTTTTTCACTCACCTTGCACTATCTTTGCAGTTGATAAAACAACAACCGGATGAAACCAAATTTTTTGAAGGGGCTTCTTAGGCGAGTGCTTGTGTTGCTCCGTTACATTTGGCGCGGCTGCGTCAAAATGTGGAATTGGTATCGGCGCACTTACAAGCAGGCGCGTTGGTATGGAAAAGTGGGTATTGTGTGTGCCACGGTGGTGGTGTCGTTTGTCCTTTATTTGATATTGGTCGACATCAATTTCTTGTGGCTTTTCGGAAAATCGCCGAGCTTATATGACATAGCCCATCCCAAACAAGATGAAGCGTCGATTGTCTACAGTGCCGACGGCAAGGTGCTCGGACGTTACTATCGCGAGAACCGTATCCCTGTTGAATATGACGAGATTTCGCCAATGCTCATCAACGCGTTGGTGTCGACGGAGGATGAGCGTTTCTATTCCCACCACGGCATAGATTTTCAGGGTGTGGCGGCTGCGATGAAGGATATGGCTGTGCACCACGAGGCGCGTGGAGCGAGCACGATTACTCAGCAGCTGGTCAAGAATATGTTCCGCACACGCACGGAGTATTCCACCGGACTCACTGGATTTATACCTGGCGTGCGTCTGTTGGTGATGAAGACGAAGGAATGGGTGACGGCTGTCAAACTGGAGATGTTCTATACAAAAAAGGAGATTCTGACGATGTATCTCAACACGGTGGATTTCGGCAGCAATGCTTTCGGCATCCGCACGGCGGCGAAGACTTATTTCAACACGACGCCGATGCAGCTGAAGACGGAGGAGTCGGCTGTGCTTGTCGGTATGCTGAAGGCCACTACGACCTACAATCCGCGTCTTAATCCGAAGAATTCAAAGAGCCGCCGCAATGTGGTGTTGAGCAACTTGTTGCGCAAGAAGTTTCTTACGCACGAGGAGTATGACTCGCTGAGCGAGCTGCCGATAGAACTGAAATATACGCCTGTGAAGCCTACCGACGGCAAGGCTCCGTATTTCCGCGACGTGCTTGCCGATGAGCTGCAGAATGGATGGTGTAAGGACAATGACAAGGATCTCTATGGCGACGGACTGCGCATCTACACGACCATCGACTCGCGTATGCAGAAGTATGCCGAGGAGGCTGTGATGAAGCACATGCAGCAGGTGCAGCGCAATTTCAAGTCCGACTGGGGCAATGAGAATCCGTGGCGCGACGAGAACCGCGAGGAGAAGAAGGGATTTATTGAGGACATCGCCAAAAGAACTGACTACTACAAGCAGTTGTCGGCACGTTATCCCGACGACCCTGATTCGGTGAATTATTATATGAATCTGCCTCACCGCGTGAAGTTGTTTGACTACAATGCTCCCGACCAGGTGCGCACGGAAATGATGAGTGCGATGGACTCCATCAGGTATATGGTGAAGTTCCTGCATTGCGCATTTGTGGCGATGGAGCCTGAAACGGGCGCTGTCAAGGCCTGGGTCGGCGATATTGACTATAATCATTGGCAATATGACAAGGTGACCGCTGAGCGTCAGCCGGGATCCACATTCAAACTGTGTGTCTACACAGCCGCGATGGAGGCTGGACTCGGCCCGTGCGACGACCGTGTGGACGAGTGGAAGCAGTATGACGCTTTCGACAAAGACGGCAAGCCGACGAAGTGGACTCCGCGCAATGCCAACGGATACTATACCGGCGGAGCGATGTCGCTGAAGCACGCGTTCTCAAATTCGATCAACTCGGTGGCTGTCTCGGTGGCGCATGAGGTGGGCTTGAACCGCGTTGCCGACGTGGCTCATAAACTGGGCATCACCTCTCCGATAAAAGAAACTCCGGCAATGCCGCTCGGCACGGAGGATGTCACTCTGCTCGAACTGGTCGACGCCTACTGCACGGTGATGAACAATGGCAGGCACAACGTGCCGGAATTTGTCACCCGCATCGAGGACAAAGACGGCAATGTGCTTTATGTGGCTGAACCGAAAAACGAGCAGGCAATCAGCGAGGAGTCGGCTTTCTTGATGCAGCAGATGCTGCTGGCTGGTATGACGGAGCCGGGAGGCACGTCGCAAGCTTTGTGGAGCTACGACATCCATCATTTCGACACCAATTTCGGAGGCAAGACAGGCACTACGTCAAACAACAGTGACGGCTGGTATGTGGGCGTGACGAAAAACCTTGTTGCCGGATGCTGGTGTGGAGGAGAATACCGCAGCGTGCATTTCCGCAGCGGACGGATGGGGCAGGGTAGCCACACGGCGCTGCCTGCGTTTGGCTATTTTATGGAGAAAGTGCTGCGCGACCCGCAATTGGCTGCGAAATATCGTGGAAAGATTTCCGACAAGCCGTGGCCCGGTCTGAGGGTCGACGACCGCCCGTACAACTGTCAGGGCTATGTGGCGCCTTCCGACACTACTGATGTTGACAGCACCGATGTTGAAGACATTGATATGCCCGAGGAAGAAATCGAGCTTGACAACAACGGCAATGAAATTCCGTCGGAACCGGCACAGGGCAATATTTGACGGAACAGTATAAAAACAATAACCGCGGAGGGCATAGGCTTTCCGCGGTTGTTGTTTGTGAGTGTTGCTGATTAGTATTGTTCCTTCTCGTTGGGGAAATCAGAGGTCTTCACGTCCTCGATGTATTTTGCCACAGCGTCGGTGATGATTGTGCCCACATCAGCGTAGCGGCGCAGGAAGCGAGGCGAGAATCCCTTGTTGATGCCGAGCATGTCGTGCATCACGAGCACCTGTCCGTCGACACCGCCTCCGGCACCGATGCCGATGATAGGAATTTCAAGCATTTCTGCCACTCTTTTTGCCAATGTGGCGGGGATTTTCTCAAGCACGATTGCAAAGCATCCAATCTCCTGCAGCAGTTTGGCGTCTTCGATAAGTTTGTTTGCCTCAGCCTCTTCGCGGGCACGCACGGTGTATGACCCGAATTTGTTGATTGACTGTGGTGTCAGTCCGAGGTGACCCATCACGGGAATGCCGGCGCACAGGATGCGCTCAATCGACTCGCGCACTTCGGCGCCGCCCTCGAGCTTCACGCAGTCGGCATGTGTTTCCTTCATGATGCGGATGGCCGAAGCCAAAGCCTCTTTAGAGTTGCCCTGGTATGTTCCGAAAGGCATGTCTACAACCACGAGCGCGCGGTTCACGCCACGCATCACCGACTTGCCGTGATAAATCATCTGGTCGAGCGTCATCGGCAGAGTGGTCACGTTTCCAGCCATCACGTTGCTGGCGGAGTCGCCCACGAGAATCACGTCCATTCCAGCCTCGTCGATGAGTTTCGCCATCGAGAAATCGTAGGCTGTAAGCATAGATATTTTTTCTCCGCGCTGCTTCATTTCGAGCAGGCGGCGAGTAGTCACTTTCCGTTTGTCTTCTGTGTAAGTTGACATAATCAATTAGTTTTTAAATTTAATCGGCTGCAAAGTTACGTCTTTTAAACGACAAAAGGAAAAAAAGGTGCTGCCCACATCTGAAAATCGCTGAAATGTGCTAAATTTGCAAATAAAACATAAAAATCTGTGATATTATGATTGTACACGAACAGCTTTCTTTTCAGGATGCATTGTCGCTTGCCACAAAGCGAATTTTTGAAACAAAGGGACGCTCCCGCCGGTCTGAGTTTTGGTGGGCTATGCTGGTTGCCTATTTCATATCAAATTTCCTTCCTCCGTTTTGGCTTGTGACCATACCTATATCAATCAGACGGTTGCACGACACGGGACGCAGCGGATGGTGGATGTTTTTCCCAGTAGTGGCCACAATCATTATTGTCTCAATGTGTGTCTCGGATGTTCTTAGCTTTATGACGATGGATGATTTTGAGGACACCATTACTCCGTTTGTGGTATTTGGCAAGTATATATTTTTCTGTGGCATAGTTTCTGTATATCAGATTGTGATGATAATATTCTTTTGCCAGGACAGTGCGGAGGGCGAAAATCGCTACGGAGCGTCGCCGAAATATGAGGAAGAGCCTCCATGTGTCCCTCCGGAAGAAAGAAAAGAATAATGCTTTATGGATATCGAGCAGGTCAGGGAATACGCTTTGTCTTTGTTTGGTGTGACTGAGGATCAGCCGTTTGGCGATGACGTTGTCACCTTTCGTGTTGAAGGCAAGATTTTTCTGTGCCTTTGGCTGTGTGGAAGTCGGCTCGGCATGAAGGGTGAGAATCCGCGGTTTGCATGTAAATTGGCTCCGGAGAGAAACGAGGCGTTGCGCGAGCGATATGCGGCGGTGACCCCAGCGTTTCATTGGAACAAGAAGCATTGGAGCGACGTGTATTATGGGCAACTTGCCGCAGAAACCGTAACGGCGTGGATAAAAGAGTCGTATGAGCTTATAGTCAGCAAGCTGCCAAAGGCGGTGAGAGCAAAATATCAGTAACATTATATTCAGAATGAAAGCATATACATACATAGAGAAGGGCAAGTTTGCCTTGATTGACAAGCCTAAACCAGAGCTGCAGGAAGCGACAGACGCCATTGTCCGTGTGACTCTCGGTAGCATCTGTTCAAGCGACCTGCATATAAAGCACGGGAGTGTGCCGAGAGCGGTGCCGGGCATCACTGTCGGCCATGAGATGGTCGGCGTGGTGGAAGAAGTCGGCGCCGACGTGAAAGGCGTGAAGGTAGGCGACCGTGTGACCGTCAACGTGGAAACCTTCTGCGGTGAGTGCTTCTACTGCAGGCACGGCTATGTCAACAACTGCACATCTCCTCATGGCGGATGGGCTCTCGGCTGTCGTATCGACGGCGGACAGACGGAATATGTGCGTGTGCCGTTGGCATCGCATGGCTTGAACCGCATTCCCGACAGCGTGACCGACGAGCAGGCTCTGTTTGTTGGCGATGTACTTGCCACGGGATTCTGGGCTGCGCGCATAAGTGAGATTACGCCCGACGACACGGTGCTGATTGTCGGTGCCGGACCTACGGGCATCTGCACGTTGATCTGTGCGATGCTGAAGCGCCCGAAGCGCATCATCGTGTGTGAGCCGTCGG
>ULWC01043177.1_pt1 | contig 10308 bp, 6 predicted proteins | sample 1959931 | NCBI WGS metagenome assembly ULWC01 (sample SAMEA4835801, study PRJEB28245) | human gut metagenome | biome: gut microbiome; material: fecal sample | place: Denmark | collected 2008
CCTGTTTTAGACGCGTTGTTGTCATGGGCAAATGAGATGCAGGCGAAAACAGCGCCGAAATCCGCGTTGGGCAGGGCCATTCACTATCTGCTGGAGCAGTGGCCGTACCTGACAAGGTATCTGGAGGATGGCCGTCTGGAGCTGAGCAACAACCGTGCCGAGCGCAGCATTAAACCATTTGTGATGGGGCGGAAGAACTGGCTGTTTGCCAATACGCCGGGCGGCGCGCAGGCCAGCGCCGTGATCTACAGCCTGATTGAAACGGCGAAGGAGAATGCCCTTGATCCGTATCGTTATCTGCTGTGGGTTCTGCAAAACGCGCCGCAGCTGAGTGAAACTGGCAAAGCATGGGCTGAAAAGCTGCTTCCCGCGAGAGCCCCGAAAGAATGTTATGTGCCGCAAAAATAATTGACCGCCATCTCGGTGAGCAAAAGCTCCTTGAGATGGCGGCCTTTTTATACGCGGGGAGGTTTGACGCTTACTTTTTTAATGCCTTTTAGGATCAGTTTCATCTTTATGGCCATATTTTGCGTATTATCGAAGAACGGTCCCCTACGCCGATCACCTGGATCATAAAGGATAATCGAACTGTCATTTTTCTATGATATGACGCAGGCAGCAAAAAGACCGGCTAATTAAGCATGGTTTTTCGCTGCCTGCTATCATATATGAGAGAGGTATAAAGCTTAGACTTGTAGGAAACAACTCAACAGTATTATTCAGCTGTATAAACTGTGTTTCCCGCACAAATGGTTTCTTTCACCGTGATTTGAGAAAGGGCTTCGAGGGGGACGGTAAAGGGGTTATCTGACAGAATGACCAAATCAGCATCCTTGCCAACGGAAATAGAACCCTTGCAGTCTTCAAGAAACCCAAGCTTTGCTGCGTTGATCGTGTTCATTTCAAGGCATTCCATCAACGTAATGCGCTCATCAGGGTTTGGGTTTTGCATACATACCTGTGCGCCGTGAAGAATTTCCATTGGTGTAACAGGATAATCAGTACCGCCGCCAACAAGTAATCCTGCATCCAGTATAGAACGGTATGGACTGCACAACTTGGCGCGCTCTCCGATAAAACACTTATAGCCTGAAAAATCCATTCCTTCGCATATCTCAATCAAGAGCGGTTGCATTCCGAGAGCAATATGAAGCGCTGCGGCTTTTTTAATAGAAGCCTTTGTCGGCATTTCAAAGTGCTCAATACGAAAACGGTGATCTTCTTTGGGAAGTTCTGTCAACACCTGCTCATAAACATCGAGAACCTGTTCGATGCCGTGATCGCCAATTGCATGACAAGATACTTGCATACCAAGCTTATGTGCACTCATTACAAAATCATGTAGCTCTTTGCGAGTGCTGAGTAGCATACCAAATTCTTGCGGTCGGTTTTCATAAGGCTCAATAACCGAAGCAGAGTAGCAGTCAAATGAACCATCGGCAAATACACAGACACAGGCTTTACTAGATAGTGATTCATCTTCGGATAGCATTTTTAGGCCTAAATAATCGCGAGTTCCGTTACTCATCCACATAGGAACAAACTCTACACTGAAACTGTCCTTGTGTGCTTCCCGCAGTTGGAGTACCCGCAGGGAATCCTTACCAAAAACAGTTGTAACTCCATGCGAAATGGCATATTGGTCGATGCGTTTGCAACCGTCCAACAAGACATCATCACTGAGCGTTGCCAGAATGTTGTCAAGAAACGACATACAGGCCGGGTCGGTAACAATGCCAGTTAAGCGTCCGGATGCATCGACGCAAATGCCGTCCTGTGCTGGATCGGGGTGGAGTAATTCTAAAGCGCAGGAGTTGAAGGAAAATGGGTGGATATCGTTATGGCATATCCAAATCGGGTGATTAGTACTAACCTGATCCAATTCGTCTCGCGTAGGAAACCGCTTTTCTGCAATGTTCTTATCCTGAAAAGCCGTTCCGAATATCCATTCTCCATGTGGAGTCGTACTGGCACGATCCCTTAGTACATCAAGAATACCAGCGATATCAGTTGCGGAGGAAAGATCTACCCCATTCATGAAAATACCAGATGGAATTACATGCACATGAGTATCGATGAACCCGGGCAGAATTGCTTTTGTTCCGTAATCAATGGTCTCTTTTGCAGATAGCCTTTCTGCATCTTTGCGTGAACCAGCAAAAACAATCTTGCCATGTTCAATGCCAACAGCTTCAACACAAGGATTGTCCCGATCCATGGTATAAAATGTACCCAAAAGTAGTTTTTCCATACTGCCTCCTTATAACTGATTGGAAATACCAGGCTCATCATAAGGCAGCCCAGCTTCTTTGTTTTCAAGTGCTTTGCAATAGAGTTCATATTTTTTTCGGGTCATTGAATACTTAACCGCAGGAATTGCAGCAATCACCAGTACGATAACAGGGCCAAAAGCAAAAAGATAACGAATTCCAGCTAAAACGGACTCGGACTGAACGGCTACAGCCGAACTGAAGCCAACCAATTCTAATCCGATACCAAGAATGAGCGTCCCCAATGCATTTCCAAATTTCATAAACAGTCCAATCAGAGAAGTGTACAGCCCATCAGGTCGCTTACCAGTTTTCAGTTGCTCTGCAATTGAGGTATCGTAGGACATTGCATAAATCATGGTCCAATAAGCTGCATTGCCAAAATAGGTAATAGGATAGAATACAAACATTAGAACATCATTTTTCGGCAAAAGACCAACAACAAGAAAACCAACTGCCCAAAGCAACAAACCGCCAGCCATTATTGCTTTTTTCCCGAGCTTGCGTGCCATATAGCCCACAGGAACTACTGCTACGATAACAGCTACACCAGATACCAGATAGAATAGGGAGGTCTTTGCCTCGGTATATCCATAGACGTAAGTCATTACATAGACTAACAGACCGGATCCAAGCGTAACAGCAATATTGAAAAAGAATGTAATGCCCAGCAAACGACGTAGATCTCCATTTTTAAACGCGGATAAAGCATTGCGCAAAAATTCGCCCGCCCATCCATTGCCGGCCTCTTTACCTGCATTATCTAGATTACAGTTGCGTGCTTCCAATCCATTTGTAGCAATATAGCAGATATTATAGGCTAATATCACAAGCACGCCAAAGATCATGCCGGTAGCTGCCCATCCCTTTGCATCACTTCCAAATACATTTGAAAAATAGCTGACAATCAGCAGCGGAACTGAGGTCGCAATCAATGTACCCGTGTTTAGGAAAATGACGGCAACAGAACGTAATTTCGTTCTGTCATTAAAATCGTTTGTCAGTTCAGAACCCAATGCGGTGTGAGGGATCACGCAACTGGTCATAGCTAACCAATAGATCATATTGATTACTATGTAGTATACAGTCTTAATGTTTTGCGGGAGATCTACATTGATGAATAATAGTGCAATGGATAAACCGAACAGCAAGGATCCCCAGCGGATAAAGGGCCGCCGCCTACCATGTTTGTTTTTTGTTCGATCAGACCATATACCAATCATAGGATCGGTAACAGCGTCCCATAAAACTGCTATTGTGGAAACAGCACCTGCAACTGCAGGAGAAATGCCTGCAATCGTAGTCATGAAAAAAATGAAAAATGCAAAAAACACATTGTACCCGATGCCTTCTCCTAGTGCGCCGACACCGTAGCACAGCATTGTGCCAAAACCCAACTTCTCATTCTTGATTTTCCGCATTTGTTATCACCTCATTATTTTTATTGGGGACGTGGAATATCGATGAATGCTGTTAAATAATCTCCATGCGAATTTCTGCAGCTCTAGCATGGGCAATCAGGCCTTCACCACGCGCCATACGGGATGCAAGCGGAGCAATTTCTTTCATTGCAGACCTGTCATAATGCTGGAAAGAACATACCTTCAGAAATGTGCCAACCCATACACCACCTGTGTAACGGGCGGCACGAACAGTGGGCAATGTATGGTTTGTTCCAGAAGCGTAGTCGCCGAAGACTTCGCCTGTTTCCTGGCCGATGAACATAGATCCGAAGTTCACAAGCGAAGGCAAAATGCTCTCATCTTTAACAATAACCTCAAGATGTTCAGGAGCGTAATCGTTGGAGATGCTTACGGCTTCAGATAAATCACTAGCGAGGATAACTTCACCATATGTATTCCATGAAGCAGAGGCGATTTCAGCGGTTGAAAGCGTCTGAAGTTGGCACTGTACCGCTTCAAGAACATCCTCAGCAAGCTTACGGTCAGTCGTGACCAAGATTCCTTTTGCAAGTCGGTCATGTTCAGACTGTGCTAGCATATCAGCGGCAATGATCTGCGGATTCGCACTTTCATCTGCGATGGCGAGAACTTCACTAGGACCGGCAAAGAAATCGATACCAACCTGGCCATAGCATTGACGCTTTGCTTCAGCGACGTACTGATTGCCAGGCCCCACAATTACATCAACGGGGCAAATCTGCTCTGTACCGTAAGCAAGTGCTGCAATACATTGTGCACCTCCGATGGCATAAATCTCGTCAGCTCCAGCAATGTCCATGGCCACGAGTGTTTTGTCATTAATGTGCATTGTGCCTTTGCAGGCCGGCGAACAGGCAACAATGCGCTGAACTCCTGCAACTTTTGCCGGAATAATCAACATCAATGCGCTGGAAAAGAGAGGATAAGAACCGCCGGGGACGTAGCAACCACAGGAGCTAACGGGAATAACGCGATGGCCTAGTGTAGAGCCAGAGACGATTGTAAAATGATCAAGTTCCTTGAGACAATTGCGTTGCGCCTCAGCAAATGCTTTGATATGTTCGGCAGCTTGACGAATATCGTTGAGTTCCTGCTCTGTCATACGTGAATATGCGGCATTGATTTCATCTTTAGTCACGCGAAAAGTGGTTCGAGTGTTGCCATCAAATCTCTGGTTATACTCAAGAAGAGCTTTATCTCCCCCTACCTGTATATTATGAATGATCTCAGCAACACTCGCCTTGCGAGTTTCCAATTCTTCTTTAGGACGAGCTTTTGCTTTTTTCAAGTATTCCATAATTAAGGTCCTCCTAATGGGTTGACTTTTAATATTGTTTTTGCTCTTCATAGTTGTCGGCCGATCACTAATGAATTGCTGTAATAGTAAAATACCTTATACAGCATGGGCAATGTCAATATGTAAAAAGATAGAAAAGCGGCAATTTCCTTGACTATGCTATAGATTTGTGTTATAAGGGCAGAAAAGGAGGAGACGAGCATGAATATGAAAATTGGCCAAGTAGTACGGCAATACGGAATTCCCGTAAATAGTCTGTATTTCTATATAAATGATGGTTTGCTTGTTCCTCCTAAGCGAAACAAGCAATACGTATTTGACGAACGCACAATAGAGGATCTTGAATGGATATTGGAACTAAAAGAAATGAAATTTCCACTCAAAACAATTCATCGTTTGTTGTCCCTTCGAAGAATATCCAATTTTTGCTCACTGGAAGACCGCGAGGAGCGTGAACGTATTTTTCGTCAGCAAGATGAGAGCCTAATGCGAGAGGAAATGGAGGTATCTCATGCGCGGCGAAGTATCCATGCCAAGCTTGCGGCATTCACGCGTGATAACCAACAGAGTTTTCAAACAGGTGTACCCCTCCGCTCACTCGATCTTCTCTGCTGCCCGCATTGCAATGAAGAATTGATGCTCGATGATGCACGCATGAATCAGCGATATGTTTTCGAGGCAAAACTAAGTTGTCGGTGTGGGTATGCGGCAAAAATCAAGGATGGTATTTTGCAAACACAAAATATCAACACAAGTATCTATGATAAACCGGATACGACAAGGGAACTATATCGGGATCTCCCATCCAAAACTCTGAGTCTATTTGAGCAATCCTACCGATGGTTGGAAAACAAGATGGAACATATCCCGCAAGGAAAAGTATGGGTGGAGGGCTATGTCAATGCATGGTTCTTTTTCCATAATCATATAGACCTGTTAGCAAAAAATGATACTCTTATCGTATTGGATAAGTTTCCTGAAACTTTGCTTGCATACAAGCGGGTGATAGAAAGTCAAAAGCCAGATTGCAGTATCCTTTACGTTGCCGATGCCAGTATGACACCACCACTGAAAAAGGGAATTATCGATTGCAGCATGGACTTCTTTGCGACAAATGAACATAACTTCTATCATCCGGATCTGTATTTGGATCGAATACGACCATATCTCAAAGAACAATCGCTGTTACTTGGAGTCTATTTTCATTTCAAAAAGGGTAAGCAGTCAATCCAAAAACTCCTTAAAGATTACCCAGAAGCGTCGTGCAATAATTTCAACGAACATTGGTTTATGGAATCGGTGAAACAACATTTCAAAATCACAGATACTGAAGACTGCGGATTTTCTGTGAACTCAGGTGAGAATCTGGGGCTTGGTTTTCACGTTCCTGGAGAAGAACTACACTTGCAACCGTATTTTGCGACGGTAAAGCATAGCTTTGAAAAAAACACAGATATATAACTCCTGTCGGTGCAAGGTCAAGATCGACAAGGTTGACGTCATGAAGATCGCCAAGTACGGCCTTGACAAATGGGCGGATCCGCGGGTCCGTACTTCTATAGATATGAGATGCTCAGATATACTTTTGGTCAGGGAAACGTTTTCAACCGAAGTTGTAGGTATAATGCTGATATCTCATCTGCATGTGTAACACAAAAATTTTTCCCTTACGTTTTCCCTTTAGACTCCATCAGGCGATAACATCAGGAGACATGAATTGACGCTTGCGCCCTTGAAAAACGCATGTCTCAGCACAAAAAAATAAGGGGCATCACACCCCGGTTCACCCATCGACGAGTTCAAGTCTTGCCACTCCGGCAATGTAGAATCATTCTTATCTCAATCGGTGGAGATGATTTGCAATGAATAAAGGCAACTAGGAGAGATGATGTGAGTTGTCAACCATTCGCCAACCGCTAAAGAAAAGCAATAGTGTTATAAAAAACGTTGGGATGAAAAAAGAAACTGATAGATGCAAAAAGCTCCTGAAGAGAGGAGAAAAGTAAAACAAAACTATTGGTTTTTGACGAATGAAACGGCGTATCTCAATGGGCAACAACCCAATGGTCGGCGCGACTGTCGCCGTGGCCGTCGCTGTTGCGGAGAGCCTGAAGTAAGAGGGAAAACCGCAGGGTTTGTCCTTCCAAGGTTCCAAAACCTGATTTTTCATCAAACATAGGCAGGAAGCACATCTTCCGCACGAAAATGCGGAAGATGTGCTTCCTGTTTTTGCGTTTTTGGAGGGAAAAACCGTGAAGAAAATCAGGATGTGCTTCCCGAATGAGAAGACGTTCAGGGAAGGGTTCGAAGAGTATATTTTGGACTGTAAGGCCCGCAATCTGCGGGATGGAACAATCAACCATTATCAGGAATCCATCAAGCAGATTTATTTACAAGCGAATCACACCAGATACGCTGATTTCTTCGATGTGTCAGCAAACCATGGCAAACTTCTATATTTCACTGAGGGATGACCCTAATTTGAATGAGGTTTCTATGGGAACATATGCGAGAGATTTGAAAACGCTGATGCGATTCTTTATGAAGCGTAAGTATCTGCCCCGTTTTGAAATTCCGCTTCCAAAAGCCAGTAAAACCCCGATTCAGACATATACCGATGATGAATTGAAGAAACTATTGAAAAAGCCAGATGTGCGTAAGTGTATTTTCTCGACTTACCGCAGTTGGGTGATCGTCAATTTCCTGCTTTCTACTGGTGTTCGGCAAAACAGCCTAATCAATGTTAAGATTCGAGATGTTGACTTTGATAATTCGGTGGTCTATGTGAATATGACAAAGAACCGCAAGCCTCTCATCATTCCCTTGAACGAAGATATTTTGAAGATACTGAAAGAGTATTTACAGTATAGAGGGGGAGAGGCTGACGATTGGCTCTTTTGCTCTGTGTATGGTAAGCAACTCACCAGAAGCAGTAATTATCACGCATTGTGGGACTACTGTCACGAAAGAGGCGTGGAACAGACAGGTGTTCATCGTTTCAGACACACGTTTGCGAAAAAATGGGCGATTATGGGAGGTTCTGTCGTGACCCTTCAAAAGATACTCGGGCATAGCAGTCTTGCGATTACAGAAGGATATTTGAATCTTTTGACAAGCGATTTGAAGAAGGAAATGGACGAAGTAAATATCATCCGGAGTCTGAAACAGGAACATATTCGGATGCGAGCGTCATAGAACATCTTTTTACATCTACAAACAAAAGGGAAGGTGATGGAACACCTTCCCTTCATCTTTAATCATCTTGATACATCTCGAAAGACTTTTGAAGAAAATCCTTCATTCCTTTAACCGCTGGTTCAGGACTTAGTATCTTTATTGTCCGGTCGGTTGGTGCTGAGCTCCAACGTGCTTCATTATGCGGGCCGCATAGACTGCCGCGCGCCGATGTGTGCCAGCGAAGAGACTGTGTTTGAGGTGCTGCGTGAAAAACTGGCGGCTTATGGCTTGTATCTTCCGGAGAGCTGCAAAATGGTCCTCCCATTACGTTCCGGAAAATAGTCCGTTTATCCAGACGCTTTTAGGCTGCTATGAGCAGGTCATGGGCGAACTGGGCAAGTGCCTTGCTATTGGCAGCAGGACATATGCGCACTTTCTGAAAAATGACGTGGCGTTTGGCGCTTCCCGATTAGGTGTAGATTATCACATGCACGGTGCAAATGAGTACCTTGTGGTAGATGAGATCGTGCGAAGCGCGGAGCTGTTTGCGCTGACCATTGTTGCACTTTGCGGCGAACACGCTGAGCCGATGTAAAATGCGGTTATGTAAATAACACCCGTCGGTATGATCCGATGGGTGTTATTATTTGTGCTGTGTTTTTTGACAGACGAATCGGATTCTTGCAAAAATGCCCAAAGATGTCAATAGAATCCGTTCGCCTGCGCGAGAATTTTATGGCGTGCGGACAGAAAAGCCTTTTTCGTGCTGCGAGACGGCGACAGACAGCAGATCTCATGGCGATAATGACGAATTTCTGTCATTGAAGTGTTTTTCGTAGAAATACATCTGTCCGCTCCTTGCAATTTCCTGCACATAAAGATATAATAAAGGCCGTTAGTGAAAGCGCCTTTGCGGCCTGAGCAGAGAGAAGAGGATCGTAAGAGCGTTAGATTTTGTAAAGAAAGAAGATGCCCCTATGAATCCCTTTATGAAGACCCTTAAAAAAATTGCCGCCGCGTATAACGGCGTCAGCCTGATTTTGCGCATCGCGATCGGCCTTGTCGTCGGCGTGATCCTGGCGCTGGTCTGTCCCGGTGCGACGTGGTTAAAGGAGCTTGGCAACCTGTTTGTCGGCGCGCTCAAGGGCATTGCCCCCGTGCTGGTGTTCGTCATCGTGGCGAGCGCGCTGGCGCAGGGCTCGTCCAAGCTCGACCGCCGCTTCGGCACGGTCGTGTGGCTCTACATGCTTACGACGTTCGTCGCCGCGGCGCTGAGCGTTGTGACCAGCATGCTCTTCCCGCAGATGCTCCTGCTGGCCGAGGCCGCTGAGGCCGAGGTCATCCCGCAGGGCCTTGGCGAGGTCATGCACACGCTGCTGTCCAACATCGTCTCGAACCCCATCTCCGCCATTATGAACGGCAACTACATCGGCATTCTGATGTGGGGCTGTCTCTTCGGCGTGGCGATGAAGAAGCTCGGTGCGGACTCGACGAAGGTCTTCCTCAGCAACACGGCGGACGCGGTGTCCACCATCGTGCGCTGGATCATCAATTTGGCACCGTTCGGCATCATGGGCCTTGTGTTCACGAACGTTGTGAGCAACGGCCTTGCGATCTTCACCCAGTACGGCAAGCTCCTGCTGCTTTTGGTCGGCACGATGCTCTTCATGGCGCTTGTCATCAACCCCATCATCATCTTCATCTATCTGCGCTGCAATCCCTATCCGCTGGTGTTCCGCTGCCTGCGTGAAAGCGGCCTGACGGCGTTCTTCACCCGCTCTTCCGCGGCGAATATCCCCGTGAACATGGCCATGTGCGAAAAGCTGGGATTGGATAAGGACTTCTACTCCGTCTCTATCCCCCTCGGCGCGACGATCAACATGGACGGCGCGGCCATCACCATCACCATCATGACGCTGGCCGCGGCCAATACGCTGGGTATGCAGGTCTCGCTGCCCGCGGCGATTTTGCTCTCGATCATGTCGGCCCTCGGCGCGTGCGGCGCTTCCGGCGTGGCGGGCGGCTCGCTGCTGCTCATCCCGATGGCGTGCTCGCTGTTCGGCATCTCGAACGACATCGCGATGCAGGTCGTCGGCGTCGGCTTCATCATCGGCGTCATTCA
>ULWC01045939.1_pt1 | contig 10274 bp, 12 predicted proteins | sample 1959931 | NCBI WGS metagenome assembly ULWC01 (sample SAMEA4835801, study PRJEB28245) | human gut metagenome | biome: gut microbiome; material: fecal sample | place: Denmark | collected 2008
GCTATCCGTGAGGGTGGCCGTACCGTTGGTTCCGGCGTTGTCGGCAAGATCATTGAGTGATTTTGTCCTTGAACGTAAGTTCCAAGGCTAACTAGCAATTTATAAAGACCTTCCCGTTCCGGAGAGCGGGAAGGTCTTTTTGTTTCTTTATGGCTGCTGCAAGTGGTTTGATTTCTTGGTTCCTTTACCGGATCAGAGTGCTGTAACATTCTGCAAAGGCGTGCAGAAAGCCGGTCACTTCCTCCTCTGTGGTAAGATGGCTCAGGCTGATGCGCCAAGAGGAAAGGGCGTTGCGCCGGTCCTGACTGACCGCCAGCACCGCGCGGGAGGGCAGTCCATCGGACGAACAGGCAGATTTGACCGAGACGCACACCCCGCGTGCGTCCAGCTCCCGCTGGAATACGGTGCCCTTTACGCCCTGCACACTCAGGTTCAGGATATGCGGCACAGCGTTTGCCGGGCTGTTGATGCGCACTTTTGGATAGCGGGAAAGTTCTGCACGCAGTCGATCGTTCAGGCTGCGCACAGTTGCGGCGCGGGCGGGAAGTTCTGCAGTAGCCTTTTCCAAGGCCAGCGCCAGCGAACAAGCCAGCGCTACGGTAGGTGTGCCGCTGCGGTAGGGGGTAGTGCTCTCTCCACCATGAATGAGGGGCGGCAGTGCCAGTCCCAGCCGTTTTACCAGCACACCGATGCCGTTGAGCCCGTAAAACTTATGTGCTGTCAGGCTCATGGTGTCCATGCCCTCAAACTGTACGGGAATCTTTCCCACAGCTTGTGTGGCGTCCACATGGAAATGGCAGTTGGGATACGCCTTTAAAAGCTCTGCAATTTCCGCAATGGGCTGCACCACGCCCAGTTCGCTGTCCACGGCAGTCACAGCCACCAGCACAGTGTCCGGGCGCAGCCGGTTTTTCAGGTCTGCAAGGTCCACCGTGCCGTCCGAACAGATGTCCAGCAGCTCCACCTCGTATCCCTGCTTTTGCAGGGCCTCCAGACTGCCGCTGACGGACGAATGCTCCAGCGGAGTAGAGAGGATGTGCCTGCCTGCCGCACGCCCCAGCGCCGCTAGCCCCTTTACAGCAAGGTTGTTGGCTTCGCTTGCGCCGGAGGTGTAGATGATGCTCGCAGGCGGTGCGCCCAGACAGCGGGCGATGCTGCGGGTCGCCTCGTTTATAGCGGCTTTCGCGGCAGTACCTGCCTGATGGTGGGCGTTGGCGTTGCCCGGGTAGCGCCGCTCGGCTTCGCAGAAGCATTGCAGCACCGCCTCGTCCACGGGGGTGTTGGCAGAGTAATCCAGATAGAGCATAGAGCCTCCTGTAATATCAACATATTATGATAGTAGGAAATAAGAACAGGCTCTATTATAGGGCATTCCGTTCCAAAGCGCAACCCCCGCAGCCCGAAGCGCGGTGCAACGGGCAAGAAAAAGCTGTCAACACCTTGCTGGAAAGCCCAAAATCTGCTATACTTATCAAAAAGGCTGCGGCGCCGCTGCTGCCTTGCCGGAGCGGTTCCGGTTGTTGGAAGGAACACAAAAAGAAGGGGAGGAGCACAATGTTTAAGCGTGAGCGACTGCATAGCGGCTTCTTTCCCGTTTTTGTGTGGAGGTCTTGTTCCTGAAATTCAGAGGCACTGCTGTTTCAACGGCAATGCCTCTTTTTTTGGGAATAACAGTACAGGAGGTTTTCTATGAGCGAAAAGATCGATTACTCCAAGGGCGTATATGACGCCAAAAAGCTGGGCACCGGCCGGATGTTCATTCTGGGTGTGCAGCACATGTTTGCCATGTTCGGTGCAACGGTTCTGGTGCCGCTGCTCACCGGCCTGAGCGTTTCCACCACTCTGCTGTGTGCCGGTCTGGGTACGCTGCTGTTCCACCTTATCACCAAAAAGAAGGTCCCGGCATTCCTCGGCTCCTCCTTTGCGTATCTGGGCGGCTTCTCCATCGTGGCTCCCATGCTGGCTGATGCCGATGGCAACCTGACCGTTGCCAACACCAAGATGCTGCCATACGCCTGCGCTGCCGTTGCGTTCTCGGGTCTGGTCTATCTGGTGGCCAGCCTGCTGATCTCCACTTTTGGCATCCGCCGCATCATGAAGTTCTTCCCGCCGGTGGTTACCGGCCCCATCATCATCTCCATCGGCCTGATCCTTGCCCCCTCTGCCATCACCAACTGCCAGTCCAACTGGCTGCTGGCCTTTGTGGCGCTGGGCACTGTCATCGTGTGCAACATTTGGGGCAAGGGTATGGTCAAGATCCTGCCCATTCTCATCGGCGTGCTGGTTTCTTACGCGGTGGCACTGGTCACCGGCGCAGTGGATTTCCAGAAGATCTCCGAGGCCGCTTGGCTGGGCATCCCCCTGCACAAGGAGGCTATGGGCCTGTTTGCCATTGACGGCAGCCCGGAGTTCATCAGCGCTCTGTTCACCATCATCCCCATCGCACTGGCTACCATGATGGAGCACGTCGGCGATATCGCCGCCATCAGCGCCACCGTCGGCCACAACTATATCAACGACCCCGGCTTGAACCGCACCCTGATGGGCGATGGTCTGGCCACCACCATGGCCGGCCTGCTGGGCGGCCCCGCTAACACCACCTACGGCGAGAACACCGGCGTGCTGGCACTGAGCAAGATCTACGACCCGCTGGTCATCCGCATTGCAGCTGTGCTGGCCATCATCCTGAGCTTCAGCCCCAAGTTTGAGGCCGTCATCAACACTATTCCCACCGGCATTATCGGCGGTATCAGCTTTGTGCTGTACGGTATGATCTCTGCCATCGGTGTGCGCAACGTAGTCGAGAACCGCGTGGACTTCACCAACAGCCGCAACCTGATCGTTGCCGCCGTCATTCTGGTGTGTGCACTAGGCTTCAACTCTGTGGGCGGCGTTGGCTTTACCGTTGGCAGCGTCACCATCAACCTGTCCGGTCTGGCTGTGGCTGCTATCGCAGGCATTCTGCTCAACGCCATCCTGCCCGGCAATGACTACGAATTTGACGCCACTGCCGGTACCGATGCTGCTACCAGCGGCAACCTGCAGGTCTGATTCCGATAATGCGCCCAGTTTTCTGCAGTGGAATTTGGGCATTCTGCCAGATTTTAATAAATAGGAATAATTCTTAAAAATACACTTGACTAACTAGGAATTATTCGCTATAATAGAGCCATGGAAAGGGAAGTGCACAAAGCACAAAACTTCTTTCCATGGCTCTTTCTATACCCGGCAGCGCGGCTGCCCAGCATAGAAGCAACAGGCGGGTGGTTTCCGTCCTGTATCATTTTTAACAGATCGAATGGAGGTAAATTCTTATGAAGAAATACGTTTGCACCGTTTGTGGTTATATCGCTGAGGGTGAGATCCCCGCTCAGTGCCCTGTTTGCAAGGCTCCCGCTTCCGCTTTTGTGGAAAAGACCGGCAACACCTACGTCACCGAGCATGTTGTTGGCATCGGCAAGGCAGAGGGCGTGCCGCAGGAGATCGTTGATGGTCTGCGCGCAAACTTCGAGGGCGAGTGCAGCGAGGTCGGTATGTATCTGGCTATGGCTCGCGTGGCAGAGCGTGAGGGCTACCCCGAGATCGCCGAGGCCTACAAGCGTTATGCTTACGAAGAGGCTGACCACGCATCCCGCTTTGCAGAGCTGCTGGGCGAGGTCGTGACCGACAGCACCAAGAAGAACCTGATGATGCGTGCCGAGGCCGAGTGCGGTGCTTGTGCCGGTAAGATGGATCTGGCCAAGAAGGCTAAGGCTCTGAATCTGGACGCCATCCACGACACTGTCCACGAGATGGCAAAGGATGAAGCCCGTCACGGCCGCGGCTTCGAGGGCCTGCTGAAGCGCTACTTCAACACCGAAGTCTGATAAGGGTTCCCCGGTTATCTATGCTGCCCGCTGCAAGGACATTCCGCCTTGCAGCGGGCTTTTTGTGTTTCAATCGTGGTGACGACTTCTTTCGTAAAAATGAAATCCTAAAGATGCGCAAAGCGAACGCGGCGCGCATTCAAAATCGTCCTACTTACAAAAAAGGCAGCTGCGTAGAAATTTACGCGGCTGCCTTTTGCCTTTGCAATGGCTGTACCTTACTGAATGCCGGTAACAGGATAATCCTGTGCTTCCACGGCCTTCTTCAGCACTTCATCATCCACTTCTGCGTTCAGGGTAACGATAGCGGTACCGGCTTCGTGGCTGACAACAGCCTCGTCCACTTGCGGCAGAGCTTCCAGTGCCTTCTTGACGCGGGCTTCACAGTGGGGGCACATCATGCCTTCTACGGTTAGGGTCTTTTTCATTGTGGTCTCCTCCTTTTGAGTTGTATCTTCCTCCGCTGCGGGCTGCACAAGGGCAGCGGGCAGGGCAGGGACGTGTTTGGGCGGGTGGTCACGCTTTGCGCTGTGCAGGTCAAACAGGTTCAGCCGCAAGGCGTTGCTCACCACGCAGAAGCTGGAAAGGCTCATAGCAGCTGCGCCGAACATGGGGTTCAGCGTCAGCCCCAAGGGAATGAACACACCGGCTGCCAGCGGAATGCCGATGATGTTATAGATGAACGCCCAGAACAGGTTTTCGTGGATGTTGCGCAGGGCAGCGCGGCTCAGCCGGATGGCGGCGGGCACGTCCGACAGCTTGGAGTTCATCAGTACCACGTCCGCAGCGTCAATGGCTACGTCCGTGCCTGCACCGATGGCAATGCCAGTGTCAGCGCGGGTCAGAGCAGGGGCATCGTTGATGCCGTCGCCCACCATGGCTACCTTGCCGTGCTTCTGCAGCTGCCGGATGACGGCCTCCTTGCCTTCTGGCAGCACCCCGGCAATCACCTCGTCAACCCCGGCCTGTCGGCCAATGGCTTCGGCGGTGCGCTGATTGTCGCCGGTCAGCATTACCACACGGATACCCATATTTCGCAGCTCCCGGATGGCCTGCGGGCTGTCCTCCTTGATGGTATCTGCCACTGCGATAACGCCCAGCAAACGACCTGCGCCGCCAAAGAACAGGGGCGTCTTACCCTGCGCAGCCAGCGCGGCGGCTTCGGTTTGCAGCGCAGCGGGGATAGCGACCTTTGCGCCAATAAAAGCAGCATTGCCGCCAAAGATCTCTTTGCCTTCCAGCGTGGCGGCAAGGCCGTTGCCCGGCAGGGCAGTAAAATCGGTAACAGAGGGCAGCTCCAGCTGCTTTTCCTCCGCATAGGCCAGCACTGCCCGCGCCAGCGGGTGCTCGCTGCGGCCCTCCAGCGCGGCAGCCAGCGTGAGCAGCTCGGTTTCGGTCACGTCCGCAGCGGGCAGAAGGTCGGTGACGGTAGGCTCGCCGCAGGTGATGGTGCCGGTCTTGTCCAGCGCCACGATGCGGGTACGCCCGGCTTCTTCCAGCGCCGCAGCGGTCTTGAACAGGATGCCGTTCTTCGCACCAAGGCCGTTGCCCACCATAATAGCCACCGGCGTTGCCAGACCCAGCGCACAGGGGCAGCTGATGACCAGCACCGAGATGCCCCGCGCCAGCGCGTAGCCCACATCCCGCCCCAGCAGCAGCCAGACAAGGGTGGTGACCACCGCAATGCTGATGACCGCAGGCACAAAAAAGCCGGATACGGTATCTGCGATCTTTGCAATGGGGGCTTTGGTGGCGGCGGCATCGCTGACCATGCGGATGATCTGCGCCAGCGTGGTGTCCTCGCCCACGCGGGTGGCGCGGCACTGCAAATAACCGGACTGGTTGGTGGTGGCGGCGCTTACCTTATCGCCCGCGGCTTTGTCCACCGGGATACTTTCGCCGGTCAGGGCACTCTCGTTCACGGCGCTGCTGCCCTCCAGCACAATGCCGTCCACCGGGATGTTCTCGCCCGGGCGCACCACAAAGATGTCCTCCTTCTGCACCTGCTCAATGGGCACGGTCACCTCTGCGCCGTCCCGCAGCAAGGTGGCAGTCTTGGGGGCAAGCTTCATCAGGCTCTTGAGTGCATCGGTGGTCTTACCTTTAGAACGTGCCTCCAGCATCTTGCCCACGGTGATAAGGGTCAAAATCATGGCGGCAGACTCAAAATAGAACTCCATCATGTAGTGCATGACTAGTTCCTCGTTGCCGTGCAGCTGCGCATCGGTCATGGCAAACAGGGCGTAGGTGCTCCACACAAAGCTTGCCATCGAGCCCATAGCTACCAGCGTATCCATGTTAGGGGAGCGGTGCACCAACCCCTTGAAGCCGTTGATGAAAAATTTCTGGTTGATCACCATCACGATGCCCGCCAGCAGCAGCTGTACCAGCCCCATGGCAATGTGGTTGTCGTCAAACCAGCGGGGCAGCGGCCAACCCCACATCATGTGCCCCATGGAAAAGTACATCAGCACCAGCAAAAAGCCCAGCGAGGCGATAAGCCGCCGTTTCAGCTTGGGCGTTTCGTGGTCTGCCAGTGCGTCCAGCTCTGCGCTGGTACTGGCAGCGGCCTTTTTGGGGCTTGCACCGTAACCGGCCTGCTCTACGGCACGGATAATGGCAGAATCTTCTGCTGTGCCCTCCACGCCCATGGAGTTTGTCAGCAGACTTACTGAACAACCGGTGACGCCCGGCACACTCTTTACGGCCTTTTCTACCCGAGCAGAGCAGGCCGCGCAGCTCATGCCGGTAACATTGAATTGTTCCATTGATTTTTCTCCTTGTGGTCAGTCTGCCCGGCGGGCGTTCATTTCATTAGCTTGGGCAGCAGCCGGAGCAACTCTTCCAGCTTTTCATCGCTACCGGCACGCAGGTCGTCCGCCACACAGCTGCCGATATGCTGCGCCAGCAATTCCCGGGAAAAGCTGTTCAGTGCCGCATTGGCTGCGGCCACCTGTACCAGAATGTCCACGCAGTAGGCGTCCTTTTCCAGCATTCCGCGGATGCCCCGCACCTGCCCTTCAATGCGGTTCAGCCGGTTGAGCAGGGCTTTGTATTCCTCCGGGCTGCGCTCTTTGTGGCGGCAGCAGCAGGGGACAGCAGCATCTGCCGTAGTGTCTGCCTTTGGCGCATCGTTACAGCAGCAACATTGCTTTTTGCTCTCTTCCATACGGGAAACACTCCTTTCATAAACCCCCGTGGGGTATATTTTCTTGCAACAGCAGTATAGCACATAATATCCGACAATTCAAGTAGGAAATGAAATATAAATAGTACAGCTGACAAAAAATGGTTCAGAAACGCCGCAGGCGTTTCTGAACCATAAATTAAAAGATAAAATTCCTCTGAACATGGCCAGAGCGCACGCGGAGGTCATTCAAAACCGCTGCATATAAGAAAACGAGGGAAGCCCCGCAGGCTTTCCCTCGTTAAAAATACTTACTTTACTTCCAGAATGCGCGGTGCAAACAGGCTCCACATCTTGCCCCACCAGTACCAGTCGTGGGAGACGTCACCGCCCCAGATCTCCAGATGTGCGGGCATACCCTGATCCTTCAACAGATCAGCCAATGCCTGTGTGTCATCCAGTGCATCGCCCTCGTAGGCACCCTGACCGGCACAGAGGATCAGGCAGTTCTCTTCTGCCTTGGTCAATGCCAGCTTGTTAGCAATGCCGTTCTCCTGCAGATAGGCAAGGGGAGAGCAGCGCAGCACCATGTCGTCGCTGCCGGTGCCCCAGAAGCGGGTCAGGTCGTAGATGCCGCCCATGCCCACAGCACCTGCAAACAGGGTGGGACGGCGCAGGCGGCAGTGGACAGCGTGGTAAGCGCCCAGATCCACACCGGCAGTCCAGATCCGAGTACCCTTTTTGGCGTTGTTCAGGGTCAGAATGCGGGGAGCCAGCTCAGCGGTCAGGTAGACGAAATACTTCTCCTGCAGCTCGGCACGGCGGCGCTGGGGCAGATCACCGTTCAAAAGGCCCTCGCCGTCCACGGCATCCGCGCAGAACAGCTGCACCTTGCCCTCGTTCAGCAGCTGGGCAATGGCATCGGGCATCCCATTATTCTCCCAGTCGTAAAAACGGCCGCCGCGGGCGGGCAGTGCCAGCACCGGCACACCGGCATGGCCGTACACCTTAAACTCCATCTCACGGCCAAGAACCGTGCTCCACTCTTTGTAATAGGTACCCTGGATCATAAATCAAGCACTCCTTATTTTATCATTCACCGGCCCGGGCACAGTCGCTGCGCACCGGTGCCGGATTTGGAAGCTATAATCAGACAAACTGGTTGCGCTGCGGGTCGTAATCGTAGCCCACAGCGTGCAGCTTTGTGCGCAGATCGGCCTTATCAGTCTCCAGATCTTCGCACAGCGCATCGAGATCCTTATACTGATCCCGCAGTTTCAGGTTCACCACGCTCAGCAGCATGATGGGATCAACAGGCAAAGACATTTTATTCCTCTCCTTGCGGTAAATAAAAAAGCCGGCCACTCGACAAAGTGACCGGCCACATACACCAAATTAGACAGCGCGGGTAACTTTGCCAGCGCGCAGGCAACGGGAGCATGCGTAGACATACTTGGGAGAGCCCTCCACGACCGCCTTGACACGACGGACATTCGGCTTCCAGGTACGGTTGGAACGGCGATGAGAGTGAGAAACCTTAATACCAAAGGTAACACCCTTGCCGCAGCATTCACACTTAGCCATGGTAATTGCACCTCCTACAGTGAAGTATGGAATCAAAATAATCAGCTTGACTATTCTACCAGAGATACAAAAAAAAAGCAAGTCTTTTTTTAAATTTCTTGCAGCTTTTTGCGTTCCCGATGCTGTGGGACTTGTGCAGGGCACAAAAAAATAGTATTATAAAGGAAGAAATTCATTTTGACAGGAGATTTACATGACCGCACAGGCAATTATCATTCGCGCACTGGTGGCGCTGGTGGCCATTCCGTTCCATGAGGCTGGCCATGCGCTGGCAGCATGGCTGCTGGGCGATGCCACCGCCAAACGTGAAGGGCGTCTTTCACTGAACCCCTTTGCCCACTTTGACCTGCTGGGCACGCTGTGCATGGTGTTTGCGGGCGTGGGCTGGGCAAAGCCTGTGTCCACCAACCCCCGCAACTTCAAAAACCCAAAATGGGGCATGGCGCTTACGGCGCTGGCGGGCCCTGTGGCAAACCTTTTGCTGGCCTACCTTGGCATGGTGGCGTGGAAGGTGATGTACTACTGGGCACCGGTCAATAACGCCACCATTTACATTGCCATGTTCCTGCGCTATCTGGTGCTGATGAACGTGAGCCTTGCGGTGTTCAACCTGATCCCCGTGCCGCCGCTGGACGGCAGCCGCATTCTGCTGGTGGTGCTGCCGCAGCGCATCTACTTTGGTCTGATGCGGTACGAAAAATATATTATGATCGTCATGCTGGCAGCGGTGTGGGGCGGCTTTCTGGATGTGCCGCTGTACTACCTGAATAACGTGGTGTGGTCGCTTTTGGGCGCAGGCACCGGGTATATTGATAAGATCGCCTACGCCGTTTATGCAAGCAGCCTTGGGGCGGTGATCTGAGTGGCAGAGGAATTGACCTTCCATCTGGAAGATTTTGACGGCCCGCTGGAATTATTGCTGGCGCTGGTGGCCAAACATAAAATGGACTTGCATAATATCCCTATTTTGCAGCTCATCGACCAGTACACCCGCACTGTGGAGCAAGCCGACCCCAATCCCGAGACCGCCAGTGCCTTCATTGAGATGGCGGCGCATCTGGTGGAGATGAAAAGCTTTCTGCTATTGCCCCGCAGTGAAGAGGGCGAGCGCATGAAGCAGGAGCTCACCGGTCAGCTGATCGAGTACGACCAGTGCCGCCGCATGGCGGCTTTGCTGCGCGCAAAAGGAGAAGCCGCCCCGGTGTTCGTACGCCGTCCTATGGAGATGGAGCTGGACAACACCTACGCGCTGCACCATGCCCCGCAGATGCTTGCGGACTACTGGCAGGCGCTGGCGGGACGCACCAAGACCCGCCGTGTGCCCACCCAGCAGCAGTTTGAGCCGCTGGTCACCGCGCCTATGGTGTCGGTCACAAGCCGGGTGGTGTATATCCTGCGCCGGATGCTGGGCGGTACCGTGGCAAAAATGGAGCAGTTGTTTTCCCGCAGCCAGAGCCGCAGCACCAACGTAGCTACCTTTCTGGCGCTGCTGGAACTGGTGCGCGGCGGACGCATCGCGCTGGATGACCGGGGAAAACTGACCATGCGCCGCACCCGTCCGGAACGCAATAAGGAGAACCCATGAACCAGAAACAAACCCTTGCCGCCGTGGAGGCTATGCTTTTTGCCTGCGGCGATCCCATAGGTGCCGATAAGCAAAATCTGCGCCCATAGCCAGAGCGAGGGTGATGTGGTAG
>ULWC01041354.1_pt1 | contig 10269 bp, 10 predicted proteins | sample 1959931 | NCBI WGS metagenome assembly ULWC01 (sample SAMEA4835801, study PRJEB28245) | human gut metagenome | biome: gut microbiome; material: fecal sample | place: Denmark | collected 2008
GCGCGGCCATCCGGCCGGATCTGACGCTCGTCATTCCGGATCGCATCCCGCCGCACAAGGAGCTCACGGCGGGCAGCCCGGAGCCGGCGGAGCGCCTGCTCATGACGATGATGGCCTTCGCAGACGAGCCGGGCGTGGAGGTCTCTGACATGGAGCTGCACCGCTCCGGCAAGAGCTACACGGCCGACACCGTGCGCGAGCTGAGCGCGTGCAATCCGGACGCGGAGCTGTATCTCGTCATCGGCACGGATATGCTCACGACGTTTGAGCAGTGGCACGATTTTCGGTATCTGCTCGCTCAGGTGACGCTCGTCGCGCTCGCCCGCACGGGCGATGAGCATGCGGAGGTCGAGCGCTTCAGCGCCTACCTGCGCGGGACGTATGACGCGCGCGTCATCGCCCTGCCGGCCGAGCCGGTCCCGGTCACGAGCACGGCCGTTCGTGCGCTGCTGCCGCAGCGGCGGGGCAGCGAGTACCTCGCGCCGAATGTGTATGCGCACATCATCCAGCAGCGGCTCTACGGCGCAAAGCCCGATCTCAACTGGCTGCGCGAGCAAGCTTACCCCATGCTCAAGCCGCGGCGTATCTCCCATGTCTGGGGCTGCGAGCACGAGGCGCGCCACCTCGCCGAGCGCTGGGGCTGCGATCCGGATGCTGCCGCAGAGGCCGGAATTTTGCACGATTGCACGAAAAAATTAGAGCTATCTGACCAATTGCTATTGTCTGATAAATATGGTATCATAAACGATACGGTCGAAACGGCCAACACCAAGCTCCTGCACGCCAAAACCGGCGCTGCCGTGGCCAGGGATCGTTTCGGCGTACCACTTGAGATAGAAAATGCCATCCGCTGGCACACGACCGGCAAGCCCGATATGACCACGCTCGAAAAGGTTCTGTATATGGCCGACTATATCGAGCCGTCGCGGGATTTTGACGGCGTGGACGAGCTGCGGCGGCTCGCTTACACCGATCTGGATGCGGCCATGGTGCTCGGGCTGAAGATGAGCCTGGAGGATCTGAAGGCCGGCGGCATCACGCCGCACGAGAACACGGTGCAGGCATTAAACTGGTATCAGGGCAGGGAAAAAGAATATGAAAAGACGACAGAGTGACGATCGCTATCCGGGCGATTACGGCGGATATGACGATCAGGGTTACGACCGTTACGACGGCGGCTATGACGATTCCTACGATGACGGCAGCGGCTTTCAGGACGACCCGTTTTCCGAGGCATCTGCGGCGGTGAACCACCGCGTGCAGGCGCAGCAGTCGCAGGCAAAGCGCAAGAAAAAGAAAAAAGTGCGCATCACGGTCATCGTGCTCGTGGTGCTGGCGCTGCTCATCGGCGAGTTTGCGATCCTGATGAACCACTGGGTCAGCCCGCCGAGCCTGAGCGACGGCGATTCGGACGATGTGAGCGTCAGCACAGAAGGCCGCAAGAAAGGGTGCTACACGTTCCTCATCGCCGGCAAGGACCGCGCGGCCGGTCTGACGGATACGGTGCTCGTCGGCATGCTCGACACGGAGAACAAGTCTCTGAAGTTTGTCAGCATCCCGCGCGATACGGCTGTGAACGTGTCCTACAAGCCCAAGAAGATGAACCAGTACTACGCCGCGGCCGAAAACAACGGCAAGGACGGCGTGGAGGCGCTCATCGGCGGCGCGGAGCAGATTCTCGGCTACCGGGTCGACAGTTATGCGCTCTTTGACGTGGAGGTGTTCGTCGAACTCATTGACGCCATGGGCGGCATCGACTTCGACGTCCCGGTCGATATGGACTATGATGATCCCGGTCAGAATCTGAGCATCCACGTGCAGAAGGGCTATCAGCACCTCAACGGCTATCAGACCATGGGTGTGTTCCGCTTCCGCAACACGTATGCCAACGGCGATATCGGCCGCATCGACGTGCAGCACCAGTTGCTTAAGGCCATGACGAGCCAGTTTTTGAAGCTGCACAATATCCCCAATCTCAACAAACTCATTGACATCTATGAAAAGGACGTCACCACGAACCTGTCGGCAGGCAATGTGATGTTCTATGTCAAGGAGTTTTTGAAGCTCGATGAGAGCGCCATCTCGTTTGAGACGATCCCCGCCAATTACAGCGGCACCAAAAACGGTATGTCCTACGTGTTCATCCACGTGGACGAGTGGCTGGATTATCTCAACACCTGGCTCAACCCCTATACGAAGGAGATCACGTCCGCGGATGTGGACATTCTCTATGAATCTAATGGGCAGGTCGTGGCCACTTCCGGCACGGTTCAGGGCCCAAACAAATGGTAACAAAAAGGAAGGATGTAGCATTATGATGCCTGCTAACGAGCTTGCTGCGGTCATCGTCAAGGCGCTGGACGCAAAAAAGGGCGAGAACATTCAGCTGCTCAAAACCCAGGACCTGACGACGCTGGCAGACTATTTTGTCATCTGCACGGCCAGCTCCTCGACGCACGTGAAGACCCTGACCGACGCCGTGGAAGCGGCGGCGGACGACGTGGGCGAACCCGTCCTGCGCCGGGAGGGCCACCGCAGCGGCAGCTGGGTCCTGCTCGACTATGGCTGCGTGATCGTGCACGTGTTCCAGGACGAGGCCCGCAAGTTTTACGATCTGGAGCGGCTCTGGAGCGACGCGGAGGTCGTGGACATTTCCGATATGCGCGCCTGAGCGCCAAAACAAAACCAACCGGGGCGGATGCTTGTTCCGCCCCGTGACCTACTTATGATTTTTTGATTTTTCAGAGAGAAGTGAATGCTATGAAGTACGATTTCCAGGCGATCGAGAAAAAATGGCAGGCGCGCTGGGAGGAAGAAAAGCCCTTCGCAGCCGTCACCGGCGACCCGCGGCCGAAGTTTTACGGCCTGATCGAGTTCCCGTACCCCTCCGGCCAGGGCCTGCACGTCGGCCACCCGCGCCCGTTCACGGCGATGGATATCATCTGCCGCAAGCGCCGGATGCAGGGCTACAACGTTCTGTTCCCGATCGGCTTTGACGCCTTCGGCCTGCCGACCGAGAACTACGCCATCAAGAACCATATCCACCCGGCTGTCGTGACGAAAAACAACATTGCCAACTTCACCAAGCAGCTCAAAATGCTCGGCTACAGCTTTGACTGGGACCGTGCGGTCGATACGACCGATCCGAGCTACTATAAGTGGACGCAGTGGATCTTCCTGCAGATGTATAAGCACGGTCTGGCCTATAAGACCACCATGCCCGTCAACTGGTGCACGAGCTGCAAGTGCGTGCTGGCGAATGAAGAGGTCGTCAACGGTGTCTGCGAGCGCTGCGGCAGCGAGGTCGTGCGCAAGGAGAAGAGCCAGTGGATGCTCGCCATCACGAAGTATGCCCAGCGCCTGATCGACGATCTGGACGATGTGGATTACATCGAGCGCGTCAAGACCCAGCAGCGCAACTGGATCGGCCGCTCCACCGGCGCGGAGATCACGTTCAAGACCAATGTCGGCGACGATATCACCGTCTACACCACCCGTGCCGATACGCTCTTCGGCACGACGTACATGGTCATTTCGCCGGAGCATCCGCTGCTCAAGCAGTGGCAGCCGCACATTGCCAACTGGGACGCCGTGGCCGCCTATCAGGAAGAGGCTGCGCACAAGTCCGATTTTGAGCGCGGCGAGCTCAACAAGGAAAAGACCGGCGTCCGTCTCGAGGGCATCGAGGTCATGAACCCCGTGACGCACAAGGCGCTGCCCATGTTCGTCTCGGATTACGTCCTCATGGGCTACGGCACCGGCATCGTCATGGGCGTTCCGGGCCACGATCAGCGCGACTGGGAGTTTGCCACGAAGTTCGGCCTGCCGATCGTCGAGGTCGTCGCCGGCGGCGACGTGACGAAGGAAGCCTTCGTCGCCAAGGACGACAGCGCCGTCATGGTCAACTCCGGCTTCCTCAACGGCATGACCGTTAAAGAAGCCATCCCCGCCATGAAGAAATACGTCGTGGAGCAGGGCTTCGGCAAGGAAAAGGTCAACTACAAGTTGCGCGACTGGGTCTTCAGCCGCCAGCGTTACTGGGGCGAGCCGATCCCGCTCGTCAACTGCCCGAAGTGCGGCTGGGTGCCGATCCCGGAGGATCAGCTCCCGCTCGTGCTCCCGCAGGTGGACAGCTATGAGCCCACCGACGACGGCGAGAGTCCGCTCAGCAAGATGACCGACTGGGTCAACACCACCTGCCCGCAGTGCGGCGGCCCTGCCAAGCGCGAGACCGACACCATGCCGCAGTGGGCCGGCTCGAGCTGGTATTTCCTGCGCTACATGGATCCGCACAATGACAAAGCGCTCGCTTCCAAAGAGGCGCTGGACTACTGGAGTCCCGTCGACTGGTACAACGGCGGCATGGAGCACACCACGCTCCACCTGCTCTACAGCCGTTTCTGGCACAAGTTCCTGTATGATATCGGCGTCGTGCCGACCAAGGAGCCGTATCAGAAGCGCACGAGCCATGGCATGATCCTCGGCGAGGGCGGCGAAAAAATGTCCAAGTCCCGCGGCAACGTCGTCAACCCCAACGACATCGTCGATCAGTACGGCGCGGACACCATGCGCCTGCACATCATGTTCATCGGCGATTTTGAGAAGGCCGTCACCTGGTCCAACGAGGCCGTCAAGGGCTCGAAGCGCTTCCTCGACCGTGTCTGGAATCTGGCCGAGAGCTGCACGGACGATCCGGCCATCTCGGGCAAGAACGAGGCGATCATCCACAAGACCATCAAGAAGGTCACGGAGGATATCGACGAACTGAAGATGAACACCGCCATCGCGTCCATGATGACCATGGTCAACGAGTTTGCCGCCAACGGCTGCACGAAGGGCGACATGGAGCAGCTGCTGCTCCTGCTCAGCCCGTTTGCGCCGCACATCGTCGAGGAGCTCTGGGAGCGGCTCGGCTTTGCCGCCAAGTACGGCAAGATGTGCTGCCAGTGCGACTGGCCGACGTATGACGAGACCAAGACGGTTGACACGACTGTTACCATGGCCGTGCAGGTGCTCGGCAAGCTCAAGGGCACCGTCACCGTCGCCAAGGACAGCGACCAGCAGACCGTCGTCGACGCGGCGCTGCAGCTCGACAAGGTCCAGCGTCAGATGGAGGGCATGCAGATCGTCAAAGTCATCCACGTCCCGAACAAGCTCGTCAACCTGATTTTGAAGCCGAAGGCATAACTTCATCTTGACATCGGCGGTAATTGCAATTATAATATTAACGCTAAAGCCATGCATGATGGCCCTTGAAGCGCCGCAAGGCGTATTTGGAGGGAGGGAATAAAATGTCTGAAATCTACGTCAAGGAGAACGAGTCTCTGGACAACGCGCTCAAGAGATTTAAGCGCAGCTGTGCCAAGGCCGGCGTCATGTCTGATCTGCGCCGCAAGGAGTACTACCAGAGCCCCAGCGTTCGTCGCCGCAAAAAGTCGGAGGCTGCTCGCAAGAACAAGAATAAGCGTTACTACTAATGCAAACAAAAAATCCTGCATCTTCGGATGCAGGATTTTTTTCTTGCTTTTTCAGGTCTGCGGTTCGTACACCGGCAGATCCACATACGTCGGTGCGTGCGCCAGCGCCGGGATCAGCACGTCGATGGCGTCCGCCATGCGCAGCTTGAGCGTGGACGTGTTGATGCACGGGTGGCAGCAGAGGTACGCATCCTGCAGCAGGTCGCGGTCGATGAGCAGGCGCACGCGCCCGTCATGGTCGTTCATCAGCCCCAGCACGCTCACAGAGCCGGGCGCGATGTCCAGCAGCTCGAGCATATGCTCCGGGGAGGCAAACGACAGCCGCGCGCTGCCGATCTGGTGCGAGAGATCCTTCGTGCGAAACGGCTTGTGCCCCGGCATCAGCAGCAGATAAAATGCCGTCTGCTGCCGGTTCGTGAGGAAAAGATTCTTGCAGATCCCGGCGCCGAGCACCTGCTCCACGGCGGCGCAGGCTTCGATCGTGTCGGCAGCGTCGTGATCGGCCCGGTCGTAGGCGAGCCCCAGGCGGTCGAGCAGGTCGTAGCAGCGCAGCTCCTTGTCCAGACGCTGCCCACTCACTGGGCGGCCGTGATATAAATTCTGGTCAACATACATAGCGGTAACTCCTTAAAAATCGGTCTGCCGCCATTATAGCGGCTTTGGCGTGCGGGTTCAAGTCCCGCACGTCCGGTTGACAGGTCGGGTTGAAACGGGTACAATATACGCTGTGAAACTGTGCAGAAAGGAACGTCCCATGGCATATCAGCTCATCGCCGTCGATATGGACGGCACATTGCTCAATTCCCAAAAAGAGATCACACCGCGCACGGAGGCCACTGTTACGGCAGCGCTTGCGCGCGGGTATCACGTCGTCATGACGACCGGCCGCTGCTACCGGCAGATCGTGCCGTATATGGCGCAGTTTCCGGCCATGCGCTATGCCATTACGTCCAGCGGCGCTGCCGTGGCCGACTGCGCGCAGGATCGGATCATTTCGGCGCAGAACCTCCCGGCAGATGTCGCGGCAGAGCTTGTCCGCGCGTTCGAGGGGCTCGACGGCTTCCCGATCCTCTTCTCCAATGGCGAGGCGCTCTACCGCCCGGAGCTGCTCGATGACCCGCAGCGCTTCGGCATGGACGCTTACGTGGACAATTTCAAATCCCACTGCACGGCCTGCGAGGACATGGAGCGGCGCTTTCTCGCAGCGCCCTATCCCGTGGAGAAGCTGGATTTTTACTTTGTCGATTCCGCCGAGCGCGCCAAGTACCTCGCGCGTGTGCAGGATGTGCGCGCCTGGGTCGTCCCGTGCGAGAGTGCGGGTGTGGAGATCAACGCCATCGGCACCGATAAGGGGAGCGGGCTGCAGGCGCTGTGCCGCTGCCTGAACATTCCCATCAGCGCGACGATCGCCATCGGCGACTCGGAAAACGACCGCCCGCTCCTGCGCGACGCCGGCCTGCCGCTCGCAATGGGCAACGCGATCGCAGACGTGAAGGCCGCAGCGCGGTATGTCATGCCCGACTGCGACCACGATGGCGTGGCCGAGGCCATTGAACGCTTTCTGCTCGCGCAAAGTTGACCCCGCGCGCGAAGCATTGTATGATAAGAAATGACCCCATTTTTGGGGCAGTGTAACAGGAGGCAGTGTCCATGGACAACATTCAGCAGCTAAAACAGTGGATCGACGGCAGCGACCGGATCGTATTTTTCGGCGGCGCCGGCGTCTCGACCGAGAGCGGCATCCCGGATTTTCGCAGCGTGGACGGCCTGTATAACCAGAAGTATGATTATCCGCCCGAGACGATCCTGAGTCATTCCTTCTTCATGGCGCACCCGGAGGAGTACTACAAATTTCACCGGGATAAGCTCGTCGTTGACGGGGCCAAGCCCAATCGTGCCCACCTGCGTCTGGCGGAGCTGGAGCGCGAGGGCAAGCTCCAGGCGGTCATCACGCAGAACATCGACGGCCTGCATCAGGCGGCCGGGAGCAAGAATGTGCTCGAACTGCACGGCAGCATCCACCGCTGCTACTGCATGCGCTGCGGCCGGCCGTATCCGGCGGAGCGCGTCAACCACGGCACCGGTGTGCCGCACTGTGACTGCGGCGGCATCATCCGGCCGGACATTGTGTTTTATGAGGAGTGCCTGGACGACGATGTCGTGTCCAAGGCAGTCCATTATATCCGCGAGGCGGAGGTGCTCATCGTCGGCGGCACGTCGCTGGCCGTGTACCCCGCGGCCGGACTTTTGAATTACTACCGGGGCAGCAAGCTGGTGCTCATCAACCGCAGCGCCACGCCGTATGACGATCAGGCAAATCTCATCATCCATGAGAAGATCGGCGAAGTCTTTGCCCAGGTATAACGGAGGAAGCAGGTTTTCATGCGAATTGACGTAATGGGCGTCGGGTTTGACAGCCTGACGATGGACGAAGCGGTCGCGCGTGCGCGTGACCTGATGGCGGAGCGGCGCGCGGCCTACGTCGTCACGCCGAATCCGGAGATCGTGATGCTCTGCCGTGACGATCCCGCGGCCATGCAGGCCGTACAGGGAGCGGATCTCGTGCTGCCGGACGGCATCGGCGTGATCTACGGCGCGAAGATCCTCGGCACGCCGCTGCGCGCGAAGCTGCCGGGCATCGACTTTGCCTCGGCGCTGATGGCGCAGATGGGGCAGGAGGGCAAAAGCGTGTTCCTGCTGGGCGCCAAGCCCGGCGTCGCGGATGCGGCGGCGGAGAAAATGCGTGAGCGTTTTCCCGGCCTTGTCATCGCCGGGACGAACGACGGCTATTTTCAGGACGACGACCCCGTGGTGGAGAAGATCAACGCTGCGCAGCCGGATCTGCTGCTCGTGTGCCTCGGCGCGCCGAAGCAGGAGCTCTGGATGCAGCGCAACGCACCGCGCCTGCGCGTCGGCCTCATGGCCGGCCTCGGCGGCAGCCTGGACGTGTTCGCCGGCAATGTCAAGCGTGCGCCGAAGTTTTTCCAGAAGCTCGGGCTCGAGTGGTTTTACCGGCTCATCAAAGAGCCGAAGCGCATCGGCCGCATGATGAAGCTGCCGAAATTCCTGTTTGCGGCCATCGGCTGCAAACTCCGGGGGAAGAAACACCATGGCGAAGGGTAAACTGATTGTACTGGAGGGCATTGACGGCAGCGGAAAATCCGCGCAGTACCGCCGCTTGTGCGCTCGTTTTGACGAGATGGGCATGGCCTATCATCACATCGTCTTTCCGCGCTACGACCAGGAGTCGTCGGCGCTCATCCGCATGTATCTCAACGGCGCGTTCGGCGCGCATCCGTCGGATGTCAACGCCTATGCGGCGTCCACGTTTTTCGCGGTCGACCGCTATGCGTCTTACCGCACCGACTGGGGCGAGATCTATGAAAATGGCGGCCTGATCCTCTCGGACCGCTACACGACCTCAAACGCCATCCATCAGGGTTCCAAGCTGCCGGAGGCGGAGCTGCCGGCCTTCTTTGACTGGCTGTACGATCTGGAGTACGGCAAGATGGGCCTGCCGCGCCCGGATCTGGTGCTCTATCTGGACGTGGACCTGCCGACCTCGCTCAAGCGGATGCAGCACCGGCAGGAAAAGCAGAATACCAAGGCCGATATTCATGAGCAGGACGTGTCCTATCTGGAAAACTGCCTGCGCATCGGCCGCCTCGCTGCCGCGCACTATGGCTGGACGATCGTGCCGTTTATGAAAGACGGCGCTGAGCGCGCGCTGGAAGAAAAGCACGAGGAGATCTTCTCCATCATCCGCAGCGCGCTGTGAGCATTTCCGGGGAAAAGGATGCCCTGCGCGCGCAGCTGCGCGCCCGGCTCTCGCAGAGCGACCCGGCGGAGAACGCCGCGTGCGATGTGCGCATCACGCTGCAGGTGCTCTCGCTGCCGGCGTTTCAGGCGGCGGAGCGGATCTTTGCCTATTGCAGCGTCGTGCCCGAGGTGGACACGCACGCCATCCTTGCGCAGGCGCGGCGGCGCGGCAAGACGGTCGCGCTTCCGGTCACACAGCCGGATGGGCAGATGCGGTTCGCGCGCTTTGACGGTGCGCTCGTGCCCGGGCGCTTTGGCATTCCCGAACCGCCGCGCAGCGCGCGGACGCTGCTGCCGCAGCCCGGCGACCTGATGCTCGTCCCGGCGCTTGCGTATGACCGCGCAGGGCGGCGTCTCGGCCGCGGCGGCGGGTACTATGACCGCTTTCTGGCGCGTGTGGACTGCTGCACCGTGGGGCTGATCCGCGCGGCGTTCCTGCTCGACGCGCTGCCGGCCGAATGGAACGATGTGCCGGTTTCCGCCGTCATAACCGAGGACGGCGTTTTGCGCCCACAGGAAAAACCGGGGCTCCCGGAGGAGCCCCGATCGGTGTCGAGCCGTTAGCAGCCGCAGCCGCAGCCGTTGTTATTGTTGTTGTCGCAGCCGCAGTTGCCCCAGCCGCCGCAGCAGAAGAGCAGGATCAGAATGAGGATGATCCAGAGACAGCTATTATTATTTCCGCAGCACATAACCAAAACCCTTTCTCCGCGCAACTGATTTTTGCGTGGCCAGACCCCGCGCGGTGCATGGATCTGGCGCAATGTTTTCCGGCGTGACCGGAGAAACGGCGCCGTTTCCGTCCGTCGCCTTATCTTATGCCCCTCGGGGCATGGGGGTTCCTGCGCCGTGTGGGCGGCAGGAACGAATTCCATGTTGACAGGGAGACCGAACCATGTCTGATCACTTTAAGAACTTTGATGAGCTGTTCCGCGACGAGCAGGATTCGTCCCGCCCGCAGCGTTCGGCAGCCGCG
>ULWC01056016.1_pt1 | contig 10262 bp, 7 predicted proteins | sample 1959931 | NCBI WGS metagenome assembly ULWC01 (sample SAMEA4835801, study PRJEB28245) | human gut metagenome | biome: gut microbiome; material: fecal sample | place: Denmark | collected 2008
ACACGTCATCGTGTACCAGAAGTTGATGTGTGGCGCCGTCCAGGGCGAGAACATCACAAACCACAGCAGGGCTGCGACGAGGACGGCAGCAATGGTCTTTCTCATTTCTTTATACTGAACTTTCGCATGTGATTCAACTACGGGCTGAAGGCCCAAAAGCTCCTAGCCCAGGGCATCGCCCTGGGTATGATGGCAATCTGCAAGGCGCCCTGTAAGGGCAAAAGCCTTATGTTTTGCCTGGAGTTTTTAAAGCTTTTGCCCTTACAGGGCGACAAGTTTGCGTCCGTAATTACCCAGGGCGATGCCCTGGGCTAGGGGCTTCTGCCCTTTCAGGGCGTGTGGAGCTTATATAAGTTCTTATGCCCCCAGCCAACTGCCGAGGAAGAAGCCCAAGGCGTAGAGGAGGCCGAAGGCCATCTGTAGCTGCGCCGTCGTTTGGTCGAGTCGCTGAATGCCTCGGTAGGGCAGGTCGTCTTCGGCCTGGATCATCGTCCGCACGTTGCGCAGGGCCAGGGGCAATGTCAGCACGACTGCCAGCAGCGTCCACGGCTGCCCCAGCAGGACCACATAGAGCAGGGCCAGGGCGTAGGGAGCGAAGATCTCGAAGGTATAGATGGCCTTGGCGTTCATCAGCGAAACCGAGGTCGTGATGGTGCCAAGTCCTGCCTGAAGATCTGTCTTCACATCGCGGGTGTTGTTGGCATGGAGGATGGCCACTGTGATGAGGCCGATGGGCAGGATCATCAGTAGCGACTGCGGGTCGTAGGCCCCCACGGCCACGAAGAACGTGCCGAGGGCAGGGAGCAGGGCGAAACTCACGAGGATGTTGATGTCGCCCAGGTGGTGGGACTTCATCCAGGGATAGACCAACGCGAGCAGGACGCCCGCCAGTCCGATCCACCATCCCGACCACGACGAGTTGTAGAGCAGAAACACGCCGATGGGCACGGCCAGCGCCACGAGCACCAGACCATAGCGCAGGATCTCTTTTGGGCGGAACGTGCCGTCGTGTATCCACGTCACGCCATTGCTGCAGGCCTTCGTGTCCACGCCCCACGTGAAGTCGAAGTAGTCGCTCACCATGTTGCCGCCCGAGTGGACGATGGAGAGCAGCGGGAGACAGAGCAGGGCGTTGAGCCAGTTGATGTGGGCTGCGCCGTTGTCGCTCTGACTGTAGAGGTAGGCCCACATGATAAGAATCGGCATCACCGAGGCGGGCAAGGCCCACGGGCGGGTGGCGATGATCCAGTTTTTCAAAGTTCTTCTTTTTTCCATATCTTAGTTAAAAGGTGGACTCGTGGGAAGGACAGCCTCCGCCACGGACTTCCATGAGTAGTTTGATTTAATTTCGGTCGTTGATCGCCCTGCGCGGCCGATGGCAGCGTGTGGCAATCTATTGCAAGTGCAAAGGTAAGAAGAAACTTTGAAATGGGGCTGCGTTTTGCCCGAATTTCTCGGCAGAAGTTTTTTGTGTGGGAGAACACCAAAGGCTTCTCCTCCAACGCCAGAGGCTTCTCCCTCAAACAGAAATGGACGAAAGCCAAGCAAAGCGGCTTCCGTCCATTGATCTAATTATAATATGTAGTCGTTGCCGACAGCCTTATGCCGTGCGGACTACCACCCCTGGCAATCCCAAGGGTCGTTCTCGCCTTCCTTGATGTCCTTGTCCTCAAAGATTCTGTCCATGTCGGAGGTGGGATTGGCCACATCCGCCTGGCCGTTGTCGTGGAACTTCGTGCCTACAATCCATCTATTTCTATTAGACGTAGCTGCACAGTAGTTGTTCTGTGTCTCCACCATCAACACGGTAGTTACGGGCTTGATATATTTGCGTTTCATTTTTCTTAAGTCCTTTTTTAAAGTTTGTCTGATAGGATTATCTTACAACAAATTTGCGTCCGTTGACGATGTAGATGCCGCTGCGCAGACCCTCGGTCGTATTGCCGACACGCTGTCCCTGGAGGTTGTACACGCCATCGTTCTTGCCGTAGCGGTTAGCAGCCTCCGGGCTGATGACCAGCTCGCCAATGGCCGTCAACTCTGCCTCCTGCTGCACGCCGTCGAGATAGACTTCGAGCTTCTTCTCGTTGTTCGTGTTGGGCTTGAACCAGCAAGAGAAGCCGCGGAGACCGCGCACCTTTTCCGGGTTCTCGGTATAATATACTTTGCCTTTGTCGAAGAAGTAGCTTCCCACCAGTTTGTCGTAGCCCTCACGGATCGTTCCTCTCTTTTCGGAGAATGACCATTTGCCCGTGGTCTCTTTCTGTGTAGCATCCTCGTCGAAGGTGCGGACGAAGGTGCCGTAGGCCTTGATGGTTCCATCGCCATTGGAGAGAGTGGAAGTCCAAAGATAGTTGCCGTTTTCGTCCTGAGTCATATGCGAGAGGTCGTTCTTGTTGTCAGTCGTCTTGAACGTGACGTTGGGGATCTCGAAGTGCTGAGCCTGGATAGTAACCTTGTAATTGTCGCCAGTTCCCGCTGTGGTGATGGTAGCGGTGTAGGGTTTACCATCGTTGTCCTCCATCGTCCTGGTCGGGAAGATAATGTACGGCTGGTAAGCATCGAGAGCGATATCGTTGTTGGCTTTTCCGTCGAGGTTTACGGTCTCAAACTGCAGCTCGGTCTCTGTGAGCGTCTTGAGCTTGGCAAGGCGCACGGTACCACCAAAGGCTTCGCGAAGCTGCTTGACCGTGAGATCCACCGGCAGCACGAAGGAGTTCCATTTGTTCCGAGTGAACGTCTTGGCAAGGCGGAGCGTGCGGTTCTTGTAGGTGATGCCATCAATCAGGTAATCCAAGTTGCCACGGAGCTCGTCGAGGATCAAGTCCTCGCTCTTCGTGTTGCTGGCGTAGAGCACGCGGAAGTCATCGAACACTGTCCACTCGTCGGCCTTGGGCGTCTCGTTGGTGTTGTCGGGGTGACCAATGTAGATACCGAAGGCGATGCAGGCGCCATCGGTACCAGCATTCTTGATCATATCCTCCGACACCTGTACGATCACGCTATTGGTATATTTGTCTGACTCGTAGAATTCCTTACCCGCAAAGTCCATGTTCTTATCTGCTACATGAAGGCGAGTCTGCTCGTCCTCAGTCATGTTGCTGACCTGGTTAAGCGTGGTCGTGCGTCTTGAGCCATCGAACAAGCCCTTGCCTTGACCATCCTTGCCTGCGACGCCTGCGAAGAGGTGGGCTTGCGGCGTGTTGGAGTAGCCCTTGCACTCTACGACGTAAGTGCCCGGGTGCTTCACATACATCTTCTGATAGATGTAGCCGTGCGTGCGGTGTACGTCCATGCAGAAGAACTTACTCATGTACCGCAGGTAGTTTTCCCTGCCTTTAATGTCTTGGGCAGTCGTGCCCGAATAGGGGAAAGAGTATAAATAATCGGATGACTTTTGAAAGTTACCGTTGTTATAGTCTTCGCCGTGGTCGTCGTCTTTGCTGCGTGACAGGGGAGTGGCCGTAGTCGATACCGTCGTTGGCATCTTCCAGTTGTACTCTTGAAGACCGATACGGTAGTACGATTCCGATGTGGCGGAAGAGGTATATACCTGCCAGTCGCTGATGTCCGTTCTTCCACGCTCGAAGCCTGGACACTTCAACTTGTACGAAAGGTCAAGCGGACCATCCAGATCGTCGCTATTCTCTTCCTGAAGGCCGTAGAGGTCCTGCAGGGTGAGGACGCGCCATTGGTTATATTTGTCAGACGGAAATTCCTTTATGAGATTCTCCATTTTATCTGCTCCACAGTTTTTGTCGGCTGTGCCCAGTCCTTGGGGGTGAGCGAAGAGATAAAGTTTGTCGTCCCCACTTTTAGCCTTAGGGTTGCTATAGGTGTAGATGTGGTAGGTGTTCTTTCCTTTGTCTGCTACTTCTTCAAAGAACCAACCATCGTAACCGTTATTGCCGCCTGTCTCTTTACGGTCGTAGAATACGCCAACGTCGGTCGTGTTGTTGCGTCCCGAATTCACCCATTTCATCAGGCTGCCCTCCGTGGTGGCGATGTTTTGTTCGAAGTTGAGAGAGGGCGTTTCGCCATCCGTAGTTGTCATAGACGTTCCGTTGCGTGTCCAAAGTGGTATCGGGTAGTCTTTCATAGAGACATGCGTACCCCAGTAGCCTCCCATGTTGAGAAACTTGCCCGTTCCCACGTTGTAGAGGAAAAAAACTTTGTTCGGGTCCTTGTAGGAGCAGTCCGTGGTGATTCCCGCCCGGAGCTCCTTAAAGGTGTGTCCCGGTAGCTCGCTTACGCCCTTGTAAGTAGCGATTGTGTTTTCGTCGCCCGTTGAGCCGTCGCCTTGTGCTGATGCTACAAAGGGTGCTGCGGCGAGGAGTGCCGTGGCGATTCCAACACTCCAGCTGCGCCGCCATAAGCAGCGTTCGCCGTGTTGTGATTTAGTTGTTTTCATCGTTTTAATGTTCTCTCTTTATATGTTAGTAATGTTCACAGTTGTTTTTAGTGCCTCCATACTCAGTTCTAATCCAGTTTGTTCGCCTTCAGGTGGGTCGAAAGGTTGACTTTGACAGGAATGCACAATCTATTTGGGTGCAAAATTACTAAACATTGCAAAATTGGGGGGGTAGAACGTTAAATAAGATTAAAGATTCGTTTTTAGCTTACTTTCAACCCCCTGTGTGGCAGATATTTACCATTTTGTCAACGCACAGCCGCCTTTTAGCGGGAGTCTTTTCCTGCAGATGTTGTCCTGGCGAAGCATGGTTTGTGTTGTGCTGCCTTCCGAAAACAAAAACGTTAAACGTTATAACGTTAATGCGTTATCAAAAATCAAAAACGTGATAACGTAACAATGAGAATTGCCATTCCGCTTTTCTCATGACCGTTATGATGACAGAGCAGCCCACGGGGAAACAGGCAAGTGTCTGTTTTTTCCCGTGGGCTGCAAATGTTGAATAAGGCGATCGTTGAATCAGATCAACCAAGTTGCAATTACAGATTGGGTTTCAATCGCAGCGTGTATGTATGGTCGCCTGAGGTGGGACACTCATATTTCGGCAGGACCACGTCGCCTTGGCAACTGTTGTTGCCCAGTCCGCGCTGCCAATAGTCGATATGGGCAAACACCTGGGGCTTACGCACGAGGTCGTACCAATGGGTGGGTATTTTCCACAGGTCGCTGCCTTCTTTTATCCACTTCGACTCATCGAAATGAGAGAGCGAGAATGAGGCTTGGCCATCGACCCGGACTGTGAGTGTGAGTCCTTCCTCCTTGTTGCTGAGCAGCAGTTCGCGCAGGTCCTCATGGTCGCCGTAGGTCTGTGGGTGGATTTGCTCCTCCACCATATCATCGACCGTGGTGGTGAAACGTCCAAGGTAGGAACCTGTCTTGCGGTCGGAATAGTTGGAGCGCGGGCCACGCGCATAGAACTCCACATTCTCAAAGCCCGAAGCCAGTTGCAGGCCGAGACCCAGACGGCGTGTAGATCCCGAAGGAGAGAAGGTTGTCTTCATGTCAACCGTGGCATCTGGATAGAACGTGTAGCGGATGGTGTACTGGCAGTTTTTGGCATTGCCCTGCACCGTCATGGTGGCGCAGCCCGAAGCATCGTCTTTCGTCAACGCCTTGATGATTTTGGTCGAGGACGAATTGACACATCCTACATTTGCGGTACCGGTACTCTCTTTGTCGTTGTCGATGTTTCGGCAGCTATTGAAGTCGGGCGCAGCTCCCGAAGCAATCGTGCCATTGGCATTGGTGTGCAGAATCTGCTTGCCCGCATAGGTCCACGCCGTCATCTTGCCGCTGTTGTCGAAAGCCATTCGGAAGTCGTTGCCCTCGGAGTCGGTGCCCGAGACGGTGTTGCCGCTGATGGTCAGGGATCCTCCGTTGGACGTGTGAGCGGTCCAGGCTGGGCGCGCGGTCAGGGCAAATTGCTCATCGGCGATATTGTAGCCAGCCTCCGCCCATGCGCAGTCCTCCTTGATGCGCAGATCGACATTGACGAGATATTCGCTCGCCTCGTCGGTCACGGTCTTCAGCGGCAGGGTGATGCGTGCCGTGGCTCCCGGCGCGATCGCGTCGAAGTGGCCGATAGTAGCCTCCTCCACCAGCCGTCCATCCTTGAACACGCGGAAGGCGAGGTCGTAGCGGTCGGGAGAAATGGTGGTGAAGACATACTTGTTGGTGAGGGAGACTGAGCGCGAGGCCGCGTCGAAGTCGGAGAACGCCACATACTGATAGACCTTCTTCACCTCGGTGAGCTTGGAAGTCCAGGCGCGGTCGGGCGTGATGAGGCCGTTGTTGAGGAAGTTGCCCTGGAAGCCAACTCCAGTCCACGCGATGTCATTGTAGTCGTAGCCCGAGGTCCAATTGTGGAAACCATTCTTGGTCTTGTCGGCCACGACGCCAGAGCCACTTTCCACGCGGTAGATGGCCTGGTCCACCCAGTCCCAAATGCAGCCGCCACTGATGCCGGTGCTGCTCTCGATGACATCCCAGTAGTCCTTCAGGTTGCCTACGGCTTGTCCCATGGCATGGGCATATTCGCAGATGAAGTAGGGACGATCCTTAACCCCATCCTTATTGCTTTCAACTTCGCTCACCGTGGGATACATTTTGGAATAGAGGTCCGAAGTGGCAGCATTGCCCCAGTTGGTCGTACCCTCATAGTGGATGGGTCGGGCGTCGAGGGCCTTCACTGCCGCATAGGCCTTCTCGAAGTTGAGGCCGCTTCCCGACTCGTTGCCCAAAGACCAGAACGTGACGCAGGGGTGGTTGCGGTCGCGCGCCACCATGCGCACGTTGCGGTCCACATACTGAGCGGTCCAGTTTCCGTTTTTGGTGAGTTGGTTGAATCTCCATATCCAGGCATAGTGGCACTCCACGTCGGCCTCATCCATCACATAGAAGCCCAGGGCGTCCATCATGGCGTACATCTTCGGCTGGCGCGGATAGTGGGAGGTGCGTACCGTGTTGACATTGGCCTGCTTCATCATCGTCAGGTCCTTCATCATCGTCTCCACGTCGATGGCCCGTCCGTATTCAGGATGCGTGTCCTGGGTGTTGACACCCTTGAAGAAGACGCGCTGGCCGTTGACATAGACGAGGTGCGGATTTTTCGTCAGCGTGATGGTGCGGAAACCATACTTCGTGTTGAACGCCATCTCTTCCGTACCGTCGGCAGCACGCTGGCTCACCGTCACATTATATAAATAAGGAGACTCCGCACTCCAAGGATGCAGGCCCTTGAGTCCCGGAAGGCTCACGGTCAGGGTCTGTCTTCCGTTGTTGTCTTGTTTGCTTTGGTATGCAGCCGTGCCAGTAGCTACCACGTTGCCCTCCTTGTCGCTGAGCGTGACGGCAATGGTCTTGTTGGCACCTGCCACGCGGTCGCGGTTGTCGATGGTGAGCGCGACCTGCATCGTGCCGCTGGTAGCATCTGCGGCCATGTTGTCGGTGGTGATGACGTGGTCGGCTACAAAGACCTTGGGTGTGGCGACGAGATAGACGTCGCGGTGGATGCCCGAAAGGTGCCACATGTCCTGTCCCTCGAGATAGGATCCGTCGCACCAGCGATAGACGCGCACGGAGAGCTGGTGGACGTTGTCTGCCGAGCTGCCCGTCCGGATGCTGCCGTCGGCCTGCTTCTCCAGGGCTGCGGTGATGTCAAACTCCGCGTCGGTATTGGATCCCTGTGAGTAGCCGACGTAGTTGCCATCGACCCAAACGGCAGCGGCACTATAGACGCCGTCGAAATGGAGGAAGACGCGCTTGTCGCGCCACGAGTCGTCGAGCGTGAACTGGCGACGGTAGAAGCCCGTGGCATTGTTGTCGTTCTCGTTGGTCTCGCGCTGGCTGTCCACGGCCTTTGGCGGATTGTACTCGAAGGGATAGCCGATGTTGGTATAGACGGGGCGTCCGTAGCCTGCCATCTCCCAGGAGAGCGGCACGCGGATGGGCTTCCATTGGCTGGCCACATAGTAGGGCGACTGTTCGAAGTCCTTGGCGTAGAACTCGCTGGCTGCGGGTCCGCTCGTTGTGCCCTTGACATAGCAGAACTGCCACTCCTTGCCGTTCTCGCTGCTGTTGAGGCTCCTCACCATCGAGCGCGTCTCGTCCGTGGGCAGCCAAGGGGCATCGTAGTGGTTTGCGTCGGCACGGAGCTGCGCCGTGGAGGGATAGGGCAGGAAGGTGGTATGGGCAGCCTCCTTGTGGTCCTCAAACTTCTGTGCATTGCTGGTCCAGGTGGCGATGTGGTCTGTCTTGCTCATATCGACATAGTCTATCAGACGCACGCGCTTGCAGACGGCATGGCTGCGGACTTCCCCCTCGGCACTACCTATCTGGATGGTGGAAGACCCGGAGGAGAACAAGGCAGAGATAGCCGAGCCGGAAGCCTGCTGCAGTACGCCGTTGACATAGAAGCCATCCTTGGTCAGATGGATGGTGAGGATCTTCGTGTCGTCATCAAGCTCCACGTCCAACTCGGTCTGCTTATCTATCCACGTGTTGACCCAGCTTCCGCGGAGTCGCTCGTTGAATGTTTGTTTCCTGCTGGAAGTGTAAGGCAGCTTGTAGGTGGGTGGGATATAATAGAAGTGGAGGTTATTGCCCCGCCAGTCCTGTATCTTCTTTCCGAAGGAGATGATGTTCTCCAGGGCGGAGGTACAAGCGGAGACGTCGAGGACTATCTCCAGGCTCTTCTTTGAGAAATCGATGGTGAAGTTTTTGCCAGAAGCTTTTCCGTTGGTGGAGAGCATCCACAGTTGGCCACTGGGAATCTGAGAGACGTCCAGCGCAGAGAAGTCGCTCCCCGCTTTGATAAACTTCGTTTCGCCATCGGTGTGTGCTGCCAGAGCATGGGCAGCGGAGAAGGCCCACAGCAGAAGGCACAGTAGGATGTGTTGTGTAGTTTTCATTGTGTGAGACTTATTTGACGATGATTTTAATACCATTGACGATATACAGGCCAGGGGCAAGAGGTTCGGCAGAACCCTTGCGGCGCACCAGTTGGCCGCCCGTGTTGAAGACGGTGCCATCGGCAGGGCGAGAGACCACGGGTGCGGTTTGCGGGACGGAGGTGACCTCCTGATCCTCTACTGTCCAGCCGAGGTTGCGATCGGCAGCCTGCGGATCGTTGCTTTGGAAATAGCCACGGAAGCCATTGGCTCTCATGTCGGTTTCGAGACAATACATCCGGTCGCCGTCGCCGAAGACGTAGGCGTTGGCCGGAACGATCGTGGGGCTATAGAAGCCGATGAAGCGTGTGCCGTCGGCAACGGTCTCGCGAGACCGGTTGCCGCGGTCCCAAGAGATGATGTCAATATGCTCGATCCGATAGACGTTGTCTTCGCTGACCCGCTCGGGCTTCAGGACGTAGGGCACGCCCGCCTCGATATCCTCGCAGGTGGTGAAAAGGAGCTTGTCGCCCGTGTCGCCCGTGTATTCAGCCACGCGCGTGCCCTCACCCCAAATTGCGCTGACCTGATCAGCGTGCAGCGGGAACGGCAGGCAGAGCGTGTTCCACTCCTGCTGGACCAGGCTGCGCTGGAGCGTGACATCGACATGTTGCTTGTAGAACTGGGGACAGACATAGTCGGCCGTCTCGTCGAGGACGATGGGCTGGCTCTCCTCGCCCGTAGATACCGCCCACTGGCCATCGAGGAAGGTGGCGTCGGGCTCTTCAAACGTCGTAGCCATGGCGCCCGAGCGCACATAGACAAAGGTGGTGGCATTGGCTTCTCCCACCTGGTAGCCGAGGGTGTAGGTGTGCTCCGCGGAGGGCTTGAGAATCCATTTCATGCCCTTGTCGTCGAGGTCGAAACGCCCGGCGTTGGCGACTTCGTCCACCCGTGTGACCTCAAGGCTCACAGGTGTGTCGGAGAGCGTGGGAGTGCCGTCGTCGCCGATGCAGAGGTATTGCCCCTGCGCGTTGAAAAAATAGACTGACGACACCAACAGAGATAGAAGTATGTTCATGTTAGTTTGTTTTCGGTTATTGATTATTTGGGGGCGACCATAGACTGGCTTTGTCCCATGCTAAAACTCCCAAAGAGTTGCGTCTTTCCTGTCGTCTTCCTCCTCCTCTTCCTCCTGCGTGAAGGGTGAGAAGGTGTCGGGACGCTTTCCGATGCGTATCGTGGTCGGATTGCCCTTGCCACCAGGCTTGCTGACGGTAATGACGTCCATCATGTTTCCTGAGACGTCGAGCGGGATCGTCTGAGACTGGGGTGGGGTATATTTCTTTCTCATATAAGGTGATGGTAACTATTCAGCAATAACACTCCTTTGAGTTTTTTGT
>ULWC01020471.1_pt1 | contig 10255 bp, 5 predicted proteins | sample 1959931 | NCBI WGS metagenome assembly ULWC01 (sample SAMEA4835801, study PRJEB28245) | human gut metagenome | biome: gut microbiome; material: fecal sample | place: Denmark | collected 2008
GTCTTTTTAGAGACTCCGCCCAAAAGCCACAGGGTCAGCAATGTCGAGAGAATGACAACAACAATGGTAATACCGATCGGTGAAATACCCCGGTACATCAGCGGAAACATCAGATAAACAATACACACACCGGTAAATGCCAGACTTGCAATGGCTTTGACTCCTTTTTTCCCACCTATAATACATATCACCAGACAGAAAAAAAGTACAAACAGATAAATTGCCATAGTACGGTCTTTGCTGTATACCGTAACGACAGCATTATCATCTGTGGAACTGACAATGACAATTACGCGCGAACCAACTTCACAGTTCTCCATGCCAAACAAGGAACCGCTTGGATTGACGGCATCAAACTCTTCCCCTGCATATGCTCCGGATTTGACCTGTACGCGCACCTCCTGTGTCCCGTATCGGTTTCCATCTTCTGCCAGATTATCTTTCGTGATCTTTGTCACGACTGCTTTCTCATAGCTTTGCCCTTCCGTGGAAATCAGGGATACTTTTTCGAACTGGTTTCCTTTGACTAATAACAGTAGGAACCCCACCAGACAAAGGGTTCCCACTAAAACTTTTTTCCAGTTTTTCTTCATTATTATTTAACTGCTTTCTTTACTGCTTTCTTTGTAACAGTAATCGTAATTATTTTACCTGCTGCCTGATACTGGCTGGTTGCTGCTGCCTTCACCGTAATTGTAACCTTTCCGGCCTTTTTTACGGTAACTTTTCCGTTCTTATCAATAGTTGCAATCTTTTTGTCGGAAGAGGTATAGGTAAGCGGTGTTTTTGCTTTTGCATTTAAGGAAAAGGCTTTGTCTCCTACGGTTTTTTTGTAAGAGTTCTTCGCCTGAATGGTCTGCTTTACCGCATCTTTTACGATCGTATATGTAGTAGATCCCTGTAACTGTTTTCTGGTCGTTGCATCATAAGTTGTTACAGAAAACTTTTTGTCCGTTACTTTTACGACGGAATAGGTTGGTGTCCAGGTCTGGCTTCTCTCAGAAATGAAGTCCTGTTTGGAAGCAATCAGGTTATAGAATTTTGAACCTGTTGCAGAGTTTGCCTCTAAATATACGGTTCCTTCCGGATTGGTAACGGTTCCGCCAACGGTCTTGTTTACGATTTCATAGCAGTTATTCTGTGCCTGATAATCACTGTCTTTTTCAGCTTCCTCTACAGATTTGTATCCATAAGTGCTGTAAGAAGTATGATCCTTTCCATCCCCCTCAAGCTGGAAGGTTCTGGAATAGGTATGATCATGTCCCTGCATCACCACATCAATCTTATACTTATCCATCAGTGGAGTAAGCTGTGTACGAAGCACCATACCATCGGAATCGGAATGGTCGTAACCACTGCCGTAAATATCCTGATGGAATACCACAATACGCCATTTGGCATCTTTATTCTCATTGATTGCTTTTTTCATAACATTCTCATGCGTTGCACAGTTATAGTTGTTTGTATCAAGAACAATGAACAGGACATTTCCATAACGATAATAGTAATCGGTTCCTGCCTTTGTCTTTCCCTGTACATAATTGGTATCGGTATCGGAAAAAGCATTTGGATTATTAAAATGCAGGCTGTACTGATTCGAAACACTGTCGTGGTTACCAATGGTCGTTGCTACCGGAAGGGAAGTCAGTGCCTCTGCCCCAAGATATCCTGCATATTCCCGCTCGTTGCTTCCGTAGTTCACCTGATCTCCTGCGGACACAAGAAAACTTACATCGGAATGATCCTCGAGTGCTTCATTTAATACGTTGTTCCAGTTATAGCTGTCATTTCTTGCTGCAAGATTTTTTTCCGGTGCAGAAGTTACAACATTTCCTGCATTTTCCATCTTTTCACTCTCACTGCTGGTCTGACCTTTCGAAGCACCGATCTGCGGATCCCCGACATACAGGAAAGAAAATTCATCAAACGCCTGTGTGGTATAGTTTTGTGTATCCTGCCACTTTCCATCCTGAAATACCTGATAATAATAGCTGGTATTTTCTTTGAGCCCGCTTACGGTTACTTTATTGGAAAAATATTTTGTGGTATCTATGGTCACAGCTTCGGTCTGCGCTCCGGTGAACTCTGTCGCACCATCCATATTCTGTCTGGTAGAGATTCTCACCTTTGGAGTCTCAGCCGTTTTGCTGTACCATGCATAATTTAATTTTGTCTCATCCGCACCCGGAGTCAGCGATACATGTTCATACTCACTGCTATAAGCAGCCCAGTTCTTTTTCCAGTTGCTCCAGTCTGTAGATTCCCGGGAAGCATCATTCCAGTGTTCCGTTGCTGCTGCAATCTTTGTCGGGATACCAGTGGCAAACATTCCTGCCAATACAGCGGTGGAGAGAACTCCTGCTGTAAGTTTCATCACATTTTTTCTCATAATTCTTTTGTTCTCCTTGTGAAATCTGTAAGATTTATTACAGGATTTATAATAAACGGGTTATGTAAGATGCACTATCCGTTTTCTGTAATCCTTTTGTAAAAACAAAAAGAGTGGATGCTTTGGGACATCCACTCCACATGCCGGCTATGCCATGCCGTTTACGGTTTTATATTTATAGAGCATCTCCGCGTGGTTTTGTTCTTCCACCTGGATATCTGCCAGAAGTTTGCGCACATCGGAATCCCCGAATGCAAACACATCGGTATTATACGTTCCGGACACCATTTTTTCAGAACCAATGCTGTCTGTGGCAAGGAAATTATCGTTTTTCTTATCTTCCGGATTGGTCATGGAATCATATGTTGCCTTTGGCTCATACATCTTTCCATCCCTGTCATTGACGTTACAGGATGGGACGCTGCCTTTCATGACCTGTTCCAGAGACTCCACATGCTTTTGCTCTTTCTTTTCAAGATCAGCGAATAAATCCCGAAGCACCGGGTCCTTTGCTTCCTGTCCGTAACGTTTGTACTTCTCCACGCAGGAAAGTTCCTGTGTGTGCAGATCCTCAATTGTTGCCATCTCTTTTTCTGTTAAAACCATGGTTTAACCCTCTTTCTTTCCTGATATAATTCTGACGATTACAGAACATGAAAACTCCGCAATCTTCTCCTCTAGTATCTGTAAAAAAATACAACACATACCTGGTAAAATTTCGTCAAAAAGGGTTGAAACTTCTCACAACAGATTGTATAATTTCGTTTGTATTTTATACAATGTTTACAAAAAGGTGGATTATTTTATGGAAGAACGAGAAAAATTAAAATCCCGTCTGGGATTCATTCTCCTGTCAGCCGGATGTGCGATCGGAATCGGAAACGTATGGAAATTTCCATACACTGCCGGACAGGGCGGAGGCGGTGCCTTTGTGCTGTTTTATCTGTTGTTTCTGATTATTCTCGGACTCCCGATCATGACGATGGAATTTGCGGTTGGGCGTGCCAGCCAGAAAAGTCCGGTCAAAGCCTACCAGGCACTGGAAAAACCCGGACAGAAATGGCATATCCACGGGATTATCACATTGATCGGCTGCTATCTTCTTATGATGTTTTATACAACGGTCACCGGCTGGATGCTTCATTATTTTTATATGACGGTCACCGGACAGTTTCAGGGACTGGATGCCGACGGTGTATCCGGACAGTTTACCACAATGCTGAGCAAACCTCTGACCATGGGCTTCTGGATGGTGGTAGTTGTTTGCGCCGGCGTATTTGTCTGCTCCCGTGGACTGCAGAACGGTCTGGAAAAAGTAACAAAGGTCATGATGACTTCTTTGCTTATCATCATGATCATTCTGGCGGTCAACAGCTTTTTTATGGATGGTGCAAAAGAAGGCCTTGCCTTTTATCTGATCCCGGACTTTGAACGGATGAAACAGATCGGTATTGCAAAAACCATTACGGGTGCCATGAACCAGGCATTTTTCACGTTAAGCCTTGGAATCGGCGCGATGGCAATTTTGGGAAGTTATATCGGAAAGGAACGCTCTCTGCTTGGTGAATCGGTAAATATTGCCATTCTGGATACGTTTGTTGCTATCACCTCCGGACTTATCATTTTTCCGGCATGCTTTACGTTCCATGTTGACCAGACTTCCGGACCAAGCCTGATTTTTATCACCCTGCCGAATATTTTTAACCATATTCCGCTTGGCAGACTCTGGGGAAGCCTGTTCTTTTTGTTTATGTTTTTTGCAGCGTTTTCCACAATCCTGGCAGTATTTGAGAACATCATCTCCTGCGGTATGGAACTGACCGGATGCAGCCGCCAGAAATCCTGTGCCGTTAATCTGGTACTGATCATTGTACTCTCCCTGCCATGTGTACTCGGATACAATGTATGGAACTGGAAAGGTTTTTCAATCTTTGGCGGGTCTGTGCTTGACCTGGAAGATTTTCTGGTAAGCAACCTGTTCCTGCCTCTCGGTTCCCTGGTATATCTGCTGTTTTGCACAAGCCGCTACGGCTGGGGCTGGAAAAACTACACAACCGAAGCCAATACCGGAAAAGGATTAAAAATTAAAAACTGGATGCGCGGCTACATTACCTATATTCTGCCGCTGATTGTGCTTTTTATCTTTGGATTTGGCATTTATGATAAATTTTTTACAAACTAAGGAGGATTTCTTATGTATCACGCAAATGAATCACGTTACGAAACCATGAAATACCACCGCTGCGGCGACAGCGGACTGATGCTGCCGGAAGTATCTTTGGGCTTCTGGCACAATTTCGGAGATACCGGTGTTTATGAAAATATGAGACAGATGTGCTTTACGGCATTTGACCACGGGATCACACATTTTGATCTGGCAAACAACTATGGACCGCAGCCGGGCAGTGCGGAGGAAAATCTCGGGAAGATCCTTCGGGAAGAACTTTCTTCCTACCGCGATGAACTGATCATCAGTTCCAAAGCCGGTTTTGACATGTGGCCGGGGCCTTATGGAAACTGGGGCAGCCGCAAGTACCTGATTGCCAGCCTTGACCAGAGCTTAAAACGACTCGGTCTGGACTATGTGGATATTTTCTATCACCACCGCATGGACCCGGATACACCGCTGGAGGAAACCATGGGTGCACTCGACCAGATCGTGCGAAGCGGAAAAGCACTGTATGTCGGTCTGTCCAACTACGACGGGGAAACCATGAAACGCGCAGCTGCCATCTTAGAAGATCTGCACTGCCCGTTTATTATCAACCAGAATTCCTACAATATCTTTAACCGTACCATTGAAGAAAACGGTTTAAAACAGGCCGCAGCAGATGGGAAGAAAGGAATTATTTCTTTCAGCCCGCTCGCACAGGGTATGCTGACCGACCGTTATCTGCACGGTATTCCAAAGGACAGCCGTGTCAATACCGACGGACGTTTCCTGCATGCCGACCAGTTCGATGAAAAGCGGCTGAACAGTATCCGGAGCCTGAATGAGATTGCGGCTGCCCGTGGTGAAAGCCTCGCACAGATGGCACTCAAATGGGTGATCCGGGACGGTGTGGTTACTTCCGTTCTGATCGGAGCTTCCCGCCCAGCACAGATTCTTGAAGATCTGAAAGTGTTAAACTCTGCTCCGTTTACGGAGGAGGAACTGAAAAAAATTGATCAGTGTGCACTTTCTCTCTAGGTAAAACAAAAACCCCGGATATTTATTTCCGGGGTTTTGTCTTTTCCTGCATCTGCTACTTGACTTTGACTTTTAATTTTAAAACTTTGGTCTTTCCATTGTTTAAGGTTACTGTCACGCGAATGGACGCAGTTCCTTTTTTGTTCGATTTTATGGTACCCTTCTTGTTTACAGATGCAATTTTTTTGTTATTGCTCTGATAAGAAATGCTTTTTACATTGTCCATATTTAAGGTGGCTGCCAGAGAAACCTTCTTTTGTTTTCCCTTCTTCACCTGAACGGTTTTATTCTTCAATGTAACCGTTTTTAATATTTTCGTTGTGACCTGATCCATATCTTTCTGATCCATAAGGACATAATCCTTATTGGAATCTGCTGAAAAATTCACATTTCCGGCTTTTGTAACCGTATAACTCTTGTCGTTTACAAGGACATAGGCACCTGTCTTTTGATCTTTTGCACACACATACAGCTTATTTCCGGTCTGTATGTCTACTGTATTTACGGTCAGTGTATAGCTTATGTTGCCAGCCGGATCGGTGACCTGGATCGTCACATCTGTGTGTTTTCCATCGTTTTCTTCCAGTATCTGATTTATCAGATCAGCGGTCACCGTTGTTTTGATGGCTTTATTTTTCTGGGTTCCGATAACGCTCACGGTTGGTGTATTTTGTCCGGCCGCGTTTCCATCGGACGGTGTTTGTGTACCAGCTGTATTTCCGTCAGACGGAGTTTCTGCATCGGTTTTGTTTCCGTTGGATGGTGTTCCCCCTCCGGCTGTGTTACCACCCGAAGTATTTCCGCCACCGGAACTTTCTCCGGAAGATGAGCCGCCTCCAGTCGTTCCACCGCCTCCGGAAGATGAACCGCCTCCGGTTGTTCCACCGCCTCCGGAAGATGAGCCGCCTCCGGTTGTTCCACTTCCTCCGGAAGATGAGCCGCCTCCGGTTGTTCCACCGCCTCCGGTGGAACTGTCCTCTTTGATTGTAACGGTCGCGGCTTCACTTGTCACTGTTTCGTAATAAGTCTGTCCATCCTTATCATCCGGCTCATATACTGCCTTAAACTGATAAGAACCGCCACGTTTTAAGCCTGATACAACCGTATCGGCTTCCCCATATACGAGTTTTTCCTGTGCCTTTATTATGGTTCCGTCCTGATAAAAAGAAATCGAACCAAGCGGAATACTGCCATTTCGGACTCCATCTACCTTTGCATACAGATGTACGGAATTACCGTTTTCTGTCTCTGCCATAAGACGAATCGATGGTTTCGCCGCTGTAATGGTAAAGGTTCCGACTTTTTCCTCTATCACATCGTACTGGTTTCCAGTTACTTTAAACCACACCTCATAGCTGCCCGGCTGCACCGGAACAACATTTTTCCCATCCTGCCGATAGAAAACTTCAGGCTTTACCTGCGAATCTACCGTCTTTCCGTTGTCCTTTCGGACTACATTTACCGTGGAAACAAAGCAGCTCTGTTTCAGCCCTGTGTATGCAGCTGTCTGCTGGATGGTATCATACTGCATCTTTACGGCAATTGGATTTACCGTCACGGTTTCGTTTGCCTGGGAAGGAAGTGCCCTGTAGTTTTTATCGGCTGCTCCTGCATAAGAAACTGTAATTGCATTTTCTCCCATATGAAATCCGTTTGCCTCTGAAACCGGAATCTTTATGGCTGCCTCTCCGTTTTGAAGTGTGATGCCGGATACTTCATAAGGGGTCTGGTTAATGTATACCGAAAAATCAGCAGACGGCACGTTCTGTCCCTGTAAGCTGCTATCTGTATAGACCGTCTGCACGGTAAGATTCAGTTCATCCTGCATGGACACGGCCGTTGGTAATCCATTTATCGTAGTGGTTGTTTCCTTTGAAGTAGCCGTCGAACCGGATGTATCCGGATCTTTGTTTACAATCAGAACTACCTTCTGCTCAATTTGTTCATCTGCTGAAAATGGACGGATTGTGATGTAGTAGGTTCCCGGTTTTACCGTAGAACTATTAGCCGTGCGATAGCACATTAGTGTGATCGCATTCTCCTCTATTCCCGTTTCGAACATCAAATTAAAATCCGGAATACAAATAAAACTACCTTCATCATTCTCTGAAGAAAGTGTTTTCCCATTAAATGTCACTTCATATTGTAACGGAACACAGGCTAAATCTTTAAATGTCTCCTCTGTTTCATCCGGCCAGCTCACGTCTGCCAGATATGACTTTCCACTTCCAGAAATCTCTGAAACCGTTGTGGTAATTACCGGATTTTTTATGGTCATATTTTTTACTGCAACCGGTTCATTCCCTGACAACTCACTGGTTTTCCAGATTTCTCCGTTTCCAGACGATGTCCGTTCCAGTGTCATTCCCGCCTGTCCGTCTGTCGGTGTAAAAGAAACCGCCGTATCCGCAGCCCTTCCAAGTTCCAGATAGGTGTGACCATACTCCGCAATTCCGGATTTTCCATTTCTTCCATTCAGGGTTTCAAATGTAAGTGCACCCGTAATGGTATCTGTAACATTCAGCTTCTGTTCTTTTCCTAAGATCAGTCGGTTTCCTGCTGAATCCGCACTCACAATCGAATGTACCTGTGGAGTTTCCATCTGGGAAAGATCAATCGCACTTGCCCCTTCCAGCCTGACCGTACAGCTGTCCAACGCTGCCGGTGCAAATGTTCCACCGCCCTTTACTGTGAGGTTTCCTACTTTGCTTATACCTGGAATTCCGGTATAGGACTGGTCGGTATCTATGGTCAGAAATGTCTTCCCTGCGTGATTTTCAGATACTCCGTACACCTGTTTCGTATCGGAACCGGTAAGTGAAATTTCCACATCGCCGGAAACCGTATATTGTCCATCCGCTGCCGGTGGATCCGGCTCCTGCGTGGAAAACCAGTCATCCTGATTTACATATGGTTCAATGGCACCGGATGCATAGATTTCCCCATTTTGCGTACCGGAAACGTGCGCAAGCACGATCTGTGTCTTACCGTCATATGTTCCGTTCATGGAACCGGCATAAATATTCCCCAGATTGGTACCACCACCCGTAATCAGAATCTGTGCCTCTGATCCCGGATGATTCCCCATATTCTTTCCATTCTCATAAAGGGATCCGCCAAAGATATCTACATAGCGGAATCCGCTGTCGCACGTAACATTCTCAAGAACAAGTTTATGCCCATTTGCAAAAATTGCATCGTGCAGACGATTGGAAAACCGCAGCGTAATGTTTTTAAATGTCACATCCGTATTCAGGATAAATCCCCCCTTACGGTTGGAAAAAGTATTTCCATTTCCGTTGACGGTCACGCTTTTATCAAAAATAAACGGTTCCGCAGCCTCGGCATTTAAAAAAGCACCACTTCCCAAAATTGAGATTTCATCCCCATTGCCGGCAGCCGCATAGGCATCCTCAAATAAATTGTAGGGATTTCCATAGCTTCCATCTCCAGAATGGGTAGAATTTCCATCTTTAAATTCCGTATAGATCGTTCTTGCCGCTGTCTGCACAGCCTCCTGCGCCTTTACCGGCACGACAGGCTGCACGGTAATACACATGGTGAGCACGATAAAAAATGCCCATAGACGTTTTGCTGCATTGTCTGGTTTCATCTGATTGTTCTTTTTCATCCATTTCTCCTGATAATAAGAACAGGGGGATGAGTCAAAAACTCATTCCCCTGTCACTTCATTGATAGTCTCTACCATCATCCTAACATGGTTTCCTATCATCGTCAACAAATTTATGACCTGTTTTTATACCTATATCATCTGCTGATTTTATATTTTATTATTTCTATCTGTTCTATCTGTGTGATATCAATCTTCTGATTGAAAATATAACGAGCCCCACAATATTTCATTTCACTTGCAGATGCATAGCCATCTCCAAGCTCTTCAAGATCTGTACCATCCATGAAAGGATGTTTCTTTTTTTCAGTTCCTTTTCTGTCATCGGTAAGAGGTAACTCTCCTATGGAATATTGCTTTCCGTCTTTTGTTGTTGCAACTACATGATAAAAACACCCTTTTTCTCTCCAGTCATTGACGGGACAAATACTAACCGTATAAGGTGTAATTTCAACAGGGATTGTTTTTTTTGTTTTCTTAACATCCGCTTTTAACATCTTCTCCTTCATTGGAACAACTTTTCCCTTAACCAAAACATTTTTTAATGGCGTATTTGAATTATCCGGTGATTGAAATCCCTTATATACTTTCGGATTTTTCCACGCAGTATCATCGGAATAAAAGCCGCACACATTGATCTGAATACCATCACCTGTATCTATTACATCCACCTTACTGGTAGTATCTAACCCACCTAACCAATAATTTGTTCCTTCCAAAGATTTTGCGTTCGGAAGGAACACCTTTGCACGCATAACCTTCGTATTTGAAGCAACCTGAATTGATGATATGATTATCTTTTGTTCTTTTCTGCCATCATCTTCTCTACTGTTTGATTTTGCATCAGAATTTTTTCCACACGCACACAGACAATATAGCATTGTAAAAATTAATAAGTACAAACTGATTCTCTTCATTCATAATCCTCCAATTTCTTTTTCTTTAAAACACTAAGGATTATTATGCTTCCTATCACTATAATTCCAATGCCAGCCACATATTTCATCGAACTTCTGCTCTGTACTCCAGCTCCTGTACTTACCTC
>ULWC01063809.1_pt1 | contig 10255 bp, 9 predicted proteins | sample 1959931 | NCBI WGS metagenome assembly ULWC01 (sample SAMEA4835801, study PRJEB28245) | human gut metagenome | biome: gut microbiome; material: fecal sample | place: Denmark | collected 2008
TGTTGTGTTTTGCGGGGTGAGCCGCTCAACGTGTGCTATTATACGGGAAAAGCCCGGAGTTGTCAAGCATATTTTTGAAAAAAAGTTGTACTTTTTTGGAAAATGCCGCAGCATCGCCGGATAATCTATGCCGGAGCGCTGCCACGCTTCGGCAGGTTCTGCGCACCGCACCGCCTATACTGGAAGGTACAAAACCTTGCAAAGTACCAGAAGGAGGATGCCTATGCCGGAACGAACCACACAAAACGCCCAGACCCTGCTTTCGCCCCGCGTCCCGCGGGATACCGAGCACGAACGCTACCACCCGGAACTGGAAGAGGAACTGAAGGAATGCCTGTTCTGTTTGAAGCACAACGAGATGATGTTTGATATGGAGGTGGATACCGACCTCATTGAGCAGCGCATCTACGAGCGGCAGGCGCTGCTGTGCCGTTACCGGTACTTACTGGCACGCGCCCGGGAGCTGGGGCTGCACACGGTGCTTACCCGCTACCAGCCCATGGGCGGGTGAAAGAGCTTAGCGAAAAAATCTTGACAAAAGGCGCGCTGCGTGATATCCTATTAAAAGATAAAAGCGTACCGGAACTATGTCCGGCGCGATAAATTTTTGAGAGTTAGAGAGGTTTCTATCATGGAGCGTATTAAGACTATTGCTACTCGTGACCTGACCAAGAGCGTTAAGACCGGTGGCTGCGGCGAGTGCCAGACTTCCTGCCAGTCCGCCTGCAAGACCTCCTGCGGCGTGGCTAACCAGCAGTGCGAGAACAGCAACAAGTAATTTTTGCAAACCTTATGCCGCCTTTGCCGGGCGGCATTTTTTTGTGTAATCTGGAATGGAGTGTAAAATGGTACATCAGTATCAATTGAACGGTTATAACATCGTGCTGGACACCTGCAGCGGCTCGGTGCACGTTGTGGACGAGGTGGCCTACGATGTCATCGCCATGTACCCGGAGCATACCGCAGACGAGATCGTTGCCGCCATGCTGGCAAAGTACGGCAGCCGCCCGGACGTGACCGAGGAGGATCTGCGCCAGTGCATCGACGACGTGACCAGCCTGAAGGAAAACGGCAAGCTGTGGAGCCCGGATGTCTATAAGGACATGGCCTTTGACTTCAAGAACCGCAACACCGTGGTCAAGGCTCTGTGCCTGCACGTTGCCCATAGCTGCAACCTGAGCTGCTCTTACTGCTTTGCCTCGCAGGGACGCTACCACGGCGACCGCGCCCTGATGAGCTTTGAGGTGGGCAAGCGCGCCATGGACTTCCTTATCGAGAACAGCGGCACCCGCCGCAATCTGGAAGTGGACTTCTTTGGCGGTGAGCCGCTGATGAACTTTGATATGGTCAAAAAGCTGGTGGCCTACTGCCGCGAGCAGGAGAAGATCCACAACAAAAACTTCCGCTTTACCATGACCACCAACGGCGTGCTGATCGATGATGACGTCATCGACTTCTGCAACAAGGAGTGCCACAATGTGGTGCTGAGTCTGGACGGTCGCAAGGAGGTCAACGATCGCTTCCGCGTGGACTGCGCAGGCAACGGCAGCTACGACCGCATCGTGCCCAAGTTTCAGGAGTTCGTCAAGAAGCGCGGCGACAAGAACTACTACATGCGCGGCACCTATACCCACTTTAACACCGACTTCACCAACGATATCTTCCACATGGCAGACCTCGGCTTTACCGAGCTGAGCATGGAGCCGGTGGTCTGCGACCCCAGCGACCCCAGCGCCCTGACCGAGGCTGATCTGCCCATCCTGAAGGAGCAGTACGAGATCCTTGCCAAGGAGATGATCAAGCGTGACCGCGAGGGCAGAGGCTTTACCTTCTACCACTACATGATCGACCTGACCGGCGGCCCCTGCATCTATAAGCGCATCTCCGGCTGCGGCTCCGGCACCGAGTACATGGCGGTTACCCCTTGGGGCGATCTGTACCCCTGCCACCAGTTCGTGGGCGACCCCAAGTACCTGCTGGGCGATATCTGGAAGGGTGTCACCAACACCGCCGTGCGGGATGAGTTCAAGCACTGCAACGCCTACGCCCGCAAGGAGTGTCAGGACTGCTGGGCAAAGCTGTACTGCTCCGGCGGTTGCGCTGCTAACTCCTACCATGCCACCGGCAGTATTACCGGCGTGTATGAGTACGGCTGCGAGCTGTTCAAAAAGCGCATGGAGTGCGCCATCATGATCAAGGTAGCCGAGAATCAGGAACTGGCAGCCAAGGGTATTGAGGTGCCCATTGAGCTGGGCTCTACCTGCAACGCCTGCGCTGACGGCGAAGCCTGCGAATGAGCATGACTACCCCCATCGTGGATTTTGTGCGCAGCTATGCACAGTCCGGCACCGCCCGGCTGCACATGCCCGGCCACAAGGGGCAGAGCCTTTTAGGCTTTGAGCCGCTGGATATCACCGAGATCTGCGGTGCGGACGAGCTTTACGCGCCGGAGGGCATCATTGCCGAAAGCGAAGCCAACGCCACCCGGCTGTTTGGCACGGCGCACAGCTATTACAGCACCGAGGGCTCGTCCCAGTGCATCCGCGCCATGCTGTTTCTGGCGCTGCAAGGCGCACCGCAAAACGGCAGGCGTCCGGTGCTGCTGGCTGCCCGCAACGCCCACAAGGCGCTGCTGTACGCGGCGGCGCTGCTGGATTTTGACATCTGCTGGCTCTGGCCGTCTGCGCAGGCAGAGGGCGCACTGTGCAGCTGCCCAGTCACAGCCGAAGCGCTGGCCGGGGCTTTGCACGCGCTGGCGCAGCAGGGGATAAGCCCCTTTGGTGTGTACGTCACCAGCCCGGATTATCTGGGCGGGATGCAGGATATTCCGGCGCTGGCCGCTGTTTGCCGGGCGCAGGGCGTGCCTTTGCTGGTGGATAACGCCCACGGGGCCTACCTGCGCTTTCTGCCGCAAAACTGCCACCCCATCGCGCAGGGCGCGGCCATGTGCTGCGACTCTGCCCACAAGACCCTGCCGGTGGTCACCGGCGGCGCGTACCTGCATCTGGCGCACGATGCCCCTGTGCAGGACGAAGCCGCCGTGCGGGGGGCGCTGGCGCTGTTCGGATCTACCAGCCCCTCTTACCTTATTTTGCAGTCGCTGGATGCCTGCAATGCGGTGTTGGCAGGGGACTATCCCCGGCAGCTGGCACAGTGCTGCGCCGCGCTGGAAAGTCTGCGCCGCAACCTGAACAAGGCCGCAGCGACGCAGCAGTGCCCGGTGCCGCTGGCGGTTGCCGGGGCACAGCAGGAGCCGATGAAGCTTACGCTGGACGCTGCCGCCCTTGGCTGCACCGGCACGGCACTGGCAGAAGCCCTGCGCCGCGCACAGCTGGAGTGCGAGTACGCCGATCCCCGCTATGTGGTGCTGATGTTCACCCCGGAGAACCCGCCGCAGGACTTTGAACGCCTGCAAACCGCGCTGGAGCAGCTTTTAGCTGCCGTGCCCGCCGGACTGCCCCGCCCCGAGAACCGGGCAGGGGAGTTTACCGCCTTGCAGCAGCAGGCGGTGCAGCGCTGCACCATCCGGCAGGCGGTGCTGGGCGCACAGGTGCGCGTCCCGGTGCACAAGGCACTGGGACGGGTGTGTGCCATGCCTACGGTGTCCTGCCCGCCCGCCATCCCTGTGGCGGTCAGCGGCGAGGAAATCACCCCGGCGGCTATTGCCTTGATGCAGCGCTACGGCATCGAGGAACTCTCGGTGCTGCGATAAAGATTTTATAAGAAGAGAACCCGGAAGGTCTGCGGGCCTTCCGGGTTCTCTATATTTATTCTTAAATATCCGTCCGGGGTGTTGCACACATCTCCCAGAAGTGCAGCTCGTGCTCCGAGCAGGCACGGAAGATTGCGCGGCAGCGGTCGGCGCGCTCCGGCGAAAGGCCGGTGCAGGCTGCTTCAGCGCGTTCTGCCCATGCGCGGCAGGCGGCATCGTAGCCGGGACCGGCGTAGTCCAGCACCAGCGGGCCGTAATAGGTGTCCTTCACGGCGGGGGAGCGCTGCAAAAGCTTCTGGAACAGCCAGCCATAGCTCAGCATACAGGGCAGGCAGGCCATCAGGCACTCAGCTTCCCCCTCGCCGGTACGGGCAGCATCAATCATGCAGTCCAGATAGGCGCGGCTCTCCGGGCGCAGGGGCAGGGACTGGATATCGGCTTCCCGCAGACCGTACTGCTCCAGATATTGCAGCCGGGTCAGGTCCTCGTTCTCCTGCACGAAGGACAGCAGGGAATAGTAGGTGCGCATGGCAGCCATGGTGGTGGCCTTGGTCATGCCCCACGCAAAAATTTTGGCGTACTCCCGCAGATACAGGCTGTCCTCCACAAGGTAGCTTTTAAAGCAGTCCTCGCTCAGGGTGCCGTTTTCCATCTTTTGCAGAAACTCGGTCTGTAAGCACTGCTCCCACACGGGCAGGTCTGCCTGCACCAGCGCCGAAACAAAGGGCAGGTCAGTCACGGACAAAATCTCCCTTCAGGTTGAAGGTATGATCCATGGGGCCGGAACCGTGCCCTAAGTCCAGCATGGCGGACAGACAGCCGGAAATGTAGGCCTTGGCGCGCTCCACGGCGGTGTCAAGGTCGTAGCCCTTGGCCAGATTGGAGGCAATGGCGCTGGACAGGGTGCAGCCGGTGCCGTGGGTGTTGGGGTTTGCAATGCGCTTGCCCTTGAACCACTTGCCGGTGCCGCCGCGCCACAGCAGGTCGTCGGCATCGTTGATCTGGTGACCACCTTTGCACAGTACGGCGCAGCCGTAACGCTCGCTGATGGTGCGGGCAGCAGCCTCCATGTCGGCGGCGTTGGCAATAGTCATGCCGGACAGGATCTCAGCCTCCGGGATGTTGGGGGTAAGCACCTCGGCCAGCGGCAGCAGCTTTTCGGTCAGCGCCTGCACGGCATCGTCCTGCAGCAGCTTTGCGCCGGAGGTGGCCACCATCACGGGGTCCACCACGATGTGCTTTGCGCCGTAGAAGTGCAGCCGCTCGGCGATAGTGTCGATGAGCGGGGCAGAGGATACCATGCCGATCTTTACCGCATCCGGGTAGATGTCGGTGAACACGGCATCGAGCTGCTGTGCCAGAAACTGCGGCGTGGTGTCAAAAATGGCGGTCACACCAGTGGTGTTCTGTGCCGTCAGGGCGGTAATGGCGCTCATGGCAAACACGCCGTTGGCGGTCATGGTCTTGATATCGGCCTGAATTCCGGCGCCGCCGCTGGAATCACTGCCGGCAATGGTCAATGCAGTTTTCATAGGTGAAATGCTCCTTTGCAGCAAAAATGCGGATATGCCCGCAAAGACATATCCGCAGATAAAAGCGCTATCTCCCTACGTTGGCATGATCCAAATCAGGTCACAGGTCAGGGCAATACAGCCCACTCTCAGCCCGCTTGCACGGGCTCCCTTTTTATAGTAGAAAGCATACCACAATCGGGGAAAAGATGCAAGAAAAACAGGCTGCGCAAAATGCACCGTTTATTCGCCCAGTGCGGTGCGGATGTTGTCCAGCACCTTTTTGCTCAGCAGCACAAAGGCCTGCTTGGTGCGGCCTGCGGACACATTGGCGCAGCGTACGTTTTCCCGGGCAAAAAAGTCCTCGGCAACGGGGCCTGCAGCGGCGCGGGTGTCGCAGAAGAAGCGGGTGCCAGGCAGATCGAGCCACTTTTCCAGCGCGGCGGAATCAAAGCCGGGGCCGATGGAGGTGTTGAACAGCACCTTGCCTGCGCCCAGCTGGGCAAACTCGTTTTCGCCCAGCAGCAGTACGTTCTTGTTCAGGCAGGTGAACACCACCTCGCTGTCCGCCAGCAGCTGAGCCAGCGGCTTATAGGTCATACCGGCGGCTTCGGCGTCCGGCTTTGCGCTGCGGGCAAAGTAGCTGATCTCTGCGCCCATAAATTGCAGCGCATCAGCGATCATCCGGCCGGAAACGCCCAGACCCACAATGCCCACCTTCAGACCGGTGATCTCCACAGGCTCGTCCCGCAGCATAGGCATTCCAAAGCCGTGCAGCAGGCCGGTCAGTTCGTGCAGAACATACTCCACAACGCCGCGGTCGCCGTAATCCCGGATGCCCAGCACCTGGATGCCCCGGGTGCGTGCGTAGGCGATATCCACGTTGGCGCTCTCCTCAGAGTACAGGCTGCAGCACATGCCGATATAGCGGATGTTGGGGCACTGCGCAATGACTTCCTTGCCCATGCGGGAGGTGTAACTCAGCAGCACGGCGTCGGCGCCCCCGATGCGGCGCACCATTTCGGCGTCACTGCCGGGTACATCCCGGTACAGCACTACCTCTTTGGCGTAGCGGTGCAGTTCTTCCTCGGCAGAGGGGATCAGACTGACAGGCTCAATGGCAACAAGCTTTTCAAACATGACGGACTCCTCCTTATATTAGTAGAAGCAGACGGGCGAGGCCAGATTGCGCAGCAGGGAGACGGCGCTCCAGCCCGCAATGGCGCTGGTGGAGGAGCAGATGTCCACCACAGCCTTCACGCCCTCAATCTCGGCAGTGATGCAGTGGTCATCGCCCACCCAGCCGGGAACGGAGTGCATGGTCACGCCGGTGATCTCGGGGCCGGTGGTGGCCAGAGAGGTAGCCACCGCCACGTTCACCCGGCGGGGGAAGGTAGCAATGGCCTGCTTTGCATTGCCGGTGAACACGGTGGTCTTTTCGGTGTCGGTCAGCAGATGCTCTGCCCACACCGGGGTGTTGCGGAAGCCTTTTGCACCGGTGTGGGTCTCGATGCCGGCAGTCTCCGGCAGGCCCTGCGCCTGTGCCATCAGGGTGACCGTCTGCAGCACGTCAAAGCCGCCGATGGCACCGCTGGCCAGATGCACCTTGGCGCCGCCCTCCACGGCGGCTGCCTTGACCTGTGCGTAGAAATCCAGATCCGCAAAGGCACCGATGGACAGAATGACCAGATTCACGCCCCGCTTCAGCACCGGGATGGCCATAGCGCGCACCGACTCCACCGAAGCAGCCTCCACGATGTATTCCAGTTCAAGCGCCAGCAGCGCGTCCACGTCCTCACAGACGGTGCAGCCGACGTTGGCGGCGGTCTTTTCAGCCGAAGCGCGGGTGCGGCTGGTCACGCCCACCAGCTCGTAGTCCGGCAGCAGACCCTTCTTCCACGCGTCAGCCACGATGTTGCCCAGAAAACCGCAGCCCACAATACCCAATTTTGTTTTCATACCGTATCCTAAACTCCTTTTTTTCTGCCTGTGGCAGCATATTCATAACCAGTATACCATATCGGGTACAAAAAGGAAAATGATGTTTGCGGCAGCCCGGCGGGGCAGGACATAAAAAGTTAACAAAATAAATTACAAAAAAATTACAAAACCCTATTGCAAAATGGTTTCAAAAGAGTTACAATATGGTTACAGCAAGGGCAAAGCCCCAAGGCTGTGTGTGAAATCTTTTTCTTCTTGTTTTTGGGATACTGGGCGCGGATCCTCCTCCTCCGGCTGTTCTCCTTCACAGCTATGATCCATGCGCCGCACAGGCAGTGTCCCGCTTCGTGTGCAAAAGGGCTCGTCCGATGTTTCGGACGAGCTTTTTTGCATTCTGCAAGCCCTGTTTTGCCTGCAAAAGTGATACTTCAAAAATCAAAGTATGACCAATGCCCGAAAACGCTTGGCAATTTGTCTGTTTTTCCGCAAAGGACAATTATAAAGTTTGGCGCGGCAGGGGTTTGTATTCTTGCGGGCTTTGTGGTAAAGTATATACAATCAATTTATAGGCAGCAAACATGAATGATTTTGATGCTGATTTATATCGGATGCGTTAAGAGAAAAGGAGTTTGATTATGGCTTATTTCTACGAAGAACCCTCCCGCACCTTTGGCGAGTACCTGCTGGTCCCCGGCTATTCCTCTGCGGAGAATGTGCCCACGGCGGTCAGCCTGAAGACCCCGCTGGTCAAGTACCGCAAGGGACAGGAGGAGTGCCCGCTGCAGATGAATATCCCCATGATCAGCGCCATCATGCAGTCGGTCTCCGGCGATAAGCTGGCCATTGCACTGGCCCGTCAGGGCGGCGTTTCCTTTATCTATGGCTCTCAGAGCATCGAGAACGAGGCTGCCATGGTGCGCCGCGTCAAGAGCTTCAAGGCCGGTTATGTGGTGTCCGATTCCAATCTGGCTCCCACCGCCACCCTGCATGATGTGCTGGAGCTGAAGGCGCGCACCGGTCACTCCACCATCGCCATCACTGCCGACGGCACTCCTAACGGCAAGCTGCTGGGCATCGTGGCTTCCCGCGATTACCGCATCAACCACACCCCGGACGACGCCTGCGTTACCACTTTTATGACCCCCGTTGAAAAGCTGGTCACCGCTCCGGCCAACACCTCTCTGCACGACTGCAACAACATCATCTGGGACAACAAGATCAACACCCTGCCGCTGGTGGATGCCGAGGGCAACCTGGTGTATATGGTGTTCCGCAAGGACTACGACTCCCACAAGGCCAACGTCAACGAGCTGCTGGACAAGAACAAGAGCTATGTTGTGGGTGCCGGTATCAACACCCGCGACTACGCCGAACGCGTGCCTGCACTGGTTGAGGCCGGTGTGGATGTGCTGTGCATCGACTCCTCCGAGGGCTACTCCGAGTGGCAGAGCCGCACCATCGGCTGGATCCGCGAGCACTACGGCGACACCGTCAAGGTGGGTGCCGGCAACGTGGTGGACGCTGAGGGCTTCCGCTTCCTCGCTGAGGCTGGCGCAGACTTCGTGAAGATCGGTATCGGCGGCGGCTCCATCTGCATCACCCGTGAGACCAAGGGCATCGGCCGTGGTCAGGCTACCGCTGTCATCGAGGTTGCCAAGGCTCGTGACGAGTACTACAAGGAAACCGGCATCTATGTGCCCATCTGCTCCGACGGCGGCATCGTCCACGACTACCACATCACCCTCGCTCTGGCTATGGGCGCAGATTTTGTCATGCTGGGCCGCTACTTTGCCCGCTTTGACGAGAGCCCCACGAACAAGGTGCGCATCAACGGCCAGTATATGAAGGAGTACTGGGGCGAAGGCTCCAACCGTGCCCGCAATTGGCAGCGCTACGACCTGGGCGGCTCCACCAAGCTGAGCTTTGAGGAGGGTGTGGACAGCTATGTGCCCTATGCCGGTCCTCTGGCGGACGGCGTGCAGACCACCCTGTACAAGGTGAAGAGCACCATGTGCAACTGCGGCGCTCTGTCCATCCCCGAGCTGCAGCAGAAGGCCAAGCTGACCGTTGTTTCCTCCACCTCCATCGTGGAGGGCGGCAGCCACGACGTTGTGCTGAAGAACGCCACCCCCAGCATCATGAACGGCTAAGCCTGTTCTGAGCAAGCGATTCCTTTGAACAAAGAGACCGCTGCACAGCGTTTGTGCAGCGGTCTCTTTTTGCACAAAAATACTTGCACAGGCAGGGAAATCGTGCTATCATGGTAGAAACGCTCTGTCTTGACAGGGCGGTAGATCCTCCTGCCGGGCAAGCGGCAGGCGGCGCAGCGGGGAAGACCCCCGCGCCGGGCATAAATAGAGAGGAAAACGTTCATGAACGAGATCAAGGTCGAGCCTTATATCCCTGACGAGGACTACGATAACCCCGCGATGGTGGTGGACTTTTACGAATTCACCATGGCAAACTGCCTGTTCCTGCATGGTTTTAAGGATACCACGCTGGTGTTTGATATGTTCTTCCGCAAGAACCCGGACAATCAGGGCTATTCCATCAGCGCAGGCCAGCGCAAGCTGACCCGCTTTTTGCTGGACTATCACTTCAATGAGCAGGACATCCACTGGCTGCGCACCAAGGGCATGAGCGAGGAGTTCTGCGAGTATCTGCGCACCTACAAGTGGAAGGGTGATATGTACGCCCTGCCCGAGGGCACGGTCTGCTACCCCCATGTGCAGATGGTGCGCATTGAGTGCGATCTGGTGGGCGCGATCCTGATCGAGACCTACCTGCTGCAGACCATGAACTTCCATAGCCTGATCGCCACCAAGGCCACCCGCGTTACCGGTCTGAACACCCACACCCCTCGCAGCGTCATGGAGTTCGGCACCCGCCGCGCACAGGGCGAGAGCGCCGGTAACGATGGCGCTTACGCAGCAGTGCTGGGCGGCTGCATCGGCACGGCCAACTGTCTGGCAGAGATGAAGTTCGGCGCAGAGGTCAAGGCCGTGGGCACCGTGGCACACAGCTTTATCGAGTTCTTCCCCACCGAGTTCGATGCCTTCAAGGCCTTTGCCGATACCTACCCGGATTCGGT
>ULWC01026083.1_pt1 | contig 10182 bp, 8 predicted proteins | sample 1959931 | NCBI WGS metagenome assembly ULWC01 (sample SAMEA4835801, study PRJEB28245) | human gut metagenome | biome: gut microbiome; material: fecal sample | place: Denmark | collected 2008
CGGCAAGCAGTGGGGACGCCCCTGCACCGAACTGCCCGCCTTTATCATCAAGCGCCTGCCGGTGCGCTTTACCTACGACGACAACTACTTCAACGCCCTGTATCAGGGCATCCCCAATGGCGGCTACACCGCCATGGTGGAAAAGATGCTGGCTGGTACCGAGGTGCGCCTGAACGTGGATTATCTGGCCGACAAGGCTGCGCTGGACGCACTGGCTGAGAAGGTGGTCTACACCGGCCCGGTGGATGCCTACTTCGGCTACCGTCTGGGCGCGCTGCAGTACCGCAGCGTCCGCTTTGAGACCGAGGTGCTGGATACCGACAACTATCAGGGCAACGCGGTGGTCAACTACACCGACGCCGAGACCCCCTATACCCGCATCATCGAGCACAAGCACTTCGAGTTCGGTACGCAGCCCAAGACCGTCATCAGCCGGGAGTACAGCGCCGAGTGGAAAAAGGGCGACGAGCCCTACTATCCCGTCAACGATGAGAAGAACGGTGCCCTGTATGCGCAGTACAAGGCACTGGCCGATGCCGAGCCGGGTGTGATCTTCGGCGGTCGTCTGGGCGAATATAAGTACTACGATATGGATAAGGTCATCGAGGTAGCGCTGGACGTGGCCGCAAAGGAGCTGGCGTAAATGCCCCGCTTCCTCTTGCCCAAAAACGACAAATGCGCTATACTATTACCATAAGACTGCACCGGTTTTCCGGTGAGAAGTGAGGGATACTATCATGAAAGTGATTCTGAAGCAGGATATCAAGGGCATCGGCAAGAAGGACGAGATCCATGAGGTCTCCGACGGCTACGCCCGCAACTACCTGTTCCCGCGCAAGCTGGCCGCTGTGGCGGATGCCAGCGCTGTGAACATGGCCCGCGGCAAGGAGGCCGCAGCCGATTTCCACGAGGCTGAGAATGTGGCAGCCGCCAAGGCTCTGGCTGCCAAGATCGAGGACAAGACCGTGACCATCAAGGCCAAGGGCGGCGCATCCGGCCGTCTGCACGGCAAGGTGACCGGCAAGGAAGTTGCCGAGGCACTGGCTGCGCTGGCAGGTGCACCTATCGACAAAAAGAAGATCGAGCTGGAGACCAAGGACATCAAGGATGCCGGCGTGTTCAACGGCAAGGTCCGTTTGTACGTTGGCGTCGTGGCTTCCTTCAAGATCCAGGTGGAAGTGGAACAGGCCTGATCTGTGTGCCGTTTGCGCCCCCTCACAGCAGGGGGCGCTTTTTGGCTTTACAGGAAGCTTTGGATTTTGGATAAGGACAAACTACTATGCCAAACGAACGACGTTATTCCAATGAACTGAATCTGGAGAGCGTGGGCATCAATCTGCCCTACAATATGCAGGCAGAACAGAGCGTGCTGGGCGCGGTGCTGCTCAAACCCGACACCCTGACCGATCTTGTGGAGATCCTCAAGCCGGAAATGTTCTACACCCGGCAGAACGCCCAGATCTGGACCGAGATGCTGCGCCTGTTTACCAACGACCAGACCATTGATTTTGTCACCCTGCTGGATGCAGTGGTGTCCGATGGTGTGTTCCCCAGCGCAGACGAGGCCAAGATCTACCTGACCGGTCTGGCGGAAACGGTGCCCAGTATCTCCAACGTAAAGGCCTATGCCCAGATCGTGCAGGAAAAATATCTGGTGCGTCAGCTGATGGGGGTAGCCAAGGACATTTTGCAGGACGCCGGGGACGAGCCGGACGCCGACCTTCTGCTGGAAAACGCCGAGCAGCGCATCTACGAGATCCGCTCCGGCCGCGATTCCAGCGCCCTGACCCCGCTTTCGTCCAGCATGGTGGAAACGCTGACCAATCTGCAAAAAATCAGCGGCCCGGATGCGGATAAGTACAAGGGCATCCCCACCGGGTTCCGCCTGCTGGATACCGTGCTTACCGGCCTTGGCCGCGGCGATCTGGTCATTCTGGCAGCTCGTCCCGGTATGGGCAAGACCAGTTTTGCACTGAACATCGCCACCCGCGTGGCCATGCAGCAAAAGGTGCCGGTGGCTATCTTCAGCCTGGAAATGACCAAGGAACAGCTGACCAACCGCATCCTTTCATCAGAGGCCGGTATCGACAGTCAGGCCTTCCGTACCGGTGCGCTGCGCGCCGAGGACTGGGAGTATCTGGCACTGGCTACGGAAAAACTGCACGATGCACCGATCTATATGGACGATACCTCCGGCATCACTATCACCGAGATGAAGGCCAAGATCCGCCGGGTGAATCAAGATCCTGCCCGCCCCAACGTGGGCCTGATCGTCATCGACTATCTGCAGCTGATGACCACCGGCCAGCGCAGCGAGAACCGCGTGCAGGAGATCAGCTCCATCACCCGAAACCTGAAGATCATGGCCAAGGAGCTAAACGTGCCCATCATCGCGCTGAGCCAGCTGTCCCGTGCGGTGGAAAAGCAGGGCAACAACTCCAGCCACCGCCCGCAGCTTTCGGACCTGCGCGACTCCGGTTCCATCGAGCAGGACGCAGACTGCGTTCTGTTCTTGTACCGCGATTCCTACTACGCCAGCCAGAACCCGGACGGCGCTGAGGTGGATGCCGATACCGCCGAGTGCATCGTGGCAAAGAACCGTCACGGCGAGACCAGCACCGTGCCGCTGGGCTGGGATGGTGCCCACACCCGCTTTATGGATGTGGACTTCAAGCGCTGATGGATGCCGTGATTCTTGCCCGGGTGGAGGATTTCTGCACCCGCGAGGGGCTTTTGCAGCCCGGCGCACCGCAGCATCTGGCAGCAGCAGTCTCCGGCGGGGCGGACAGCATGGCGCTGCTGCTCTTGCTGCGGCAATTGCAGCCGAGGTTCGGCTATACGCTCTCTGCCTGCCATGTGAACCACGGTCTGCGCGGGCAGAGCGCCAACCGGGACGAGGCCTTTGTGCGGGCAGAATGCGCCCGCTTGGGCGTGCCGCTGCGGGTGTTCCATGCGGCAGAGCTGGCCCCGCCCCCGGCGCACGCCGGGGAGGACTGGGCGCGCCGTCTGCGTTACACGGCCTTTGCACAGCTGCAAGGGCAGGGGATAGATGCCATCGCTACGGCCCATACTGCAAATGACCAGGCCGAAACGCTGCTGCTGCGGCTGGCGCGCGGCACCGGGCTGCACGGGGCTGGCGGCATCCGGCCAAGGCGCGGGTGCTACCTGCGCCCGCTGCTCTGCCTGAGCCGCGCCGAGACCGAGGCCGTCTGCCGGGCAGCAGGACAGCCGTGGGTCACCGACGAGACCAACGACACCGATGCCTACGCCCGCAACCGGCTGCGCCACAGCGCCCTGCCTGCGCTGGAAAGCACCAACGCGGCGGCGGTGCAGAATCTGGCACGGTTCTGTGAAAAGGCCGCGCGGGTGGATGCCTACCTTGCCGCCGGGGCTGCAAAGCTTCTGGCGGCGGCACGCCTGCCCGGTGCAGAACCGGCGTGGCGTCTGCCACCCTTGCAGGCGGCAGACCCGCTGCTGCTGGAAACTGCGCTGCACAGCCTTGTGGCGCCGGTGCGGGACGCAGAGGAAAAATATGTGCAGCTGCTGTGTGCCGTGGTGCGGCAGGGCAACGGCGCAGTACAGCTGACCGGACAGGTGCGCTTTTGCGCAGGGAACGGCTGCCTGCGACAGGAAACGCTGCCGGACGCGCTGCCCCGGCAGTTGGAGAGCGCGCCGCCGCAGCTGCCCTTTTTGCCTCAAAAACAGCCGGAATTCCGGCTGCGCGGGGGCTGGAAAGGGAAAGCAGAGCTGTTAAAAGCCGATTTTGAAGAAAAAATACAAGTCGTTCATAAAAAAGACTTAAAAAATCGGGCGGATTATGCTAGAATAACTACGTTGTACACTAGTCTTGTTCTGCGTGCCCGACAGCCGGGAGACCGCTTCCGGCCTGCGGGGCGGGGCTTGAGCAAGCCGCTGCGTAAGTGGATGAACGAGGCCGGTGTCCCGAACGAACTGCGGGATACGCTGCCGCTGCTTGCCAGCGGAAGCGAAATTTTATGGGTGTGTGGAGAAGGCTTTGCCGATGGCCTTGCACCGGACACGGAAAGCAGATGGATCCTGCACTTGGATGCAGAGATCGAAACACAGGAGGAAAAAACAAATGAGTATGCACGATGATATCAAGACCGTTCTGGTCAGCGAAGAGCAGCTGAAGGCCAAGGTGGCAGAGCTGGGCGCTCAGATCAGCCGGGATTATGCCGGTAAAAATCTGGTGCTGGTGTCTATCCTCAAGGGCTCGGTGGTCTTTATGGCCGATCTGATGCGGGCTGTGAGCATCCCCTGCAATATCGACTTTATGGTGGTCTCCAGCTACGGCGGCAGCAACACCACCTCCAGCGGTCTGGTCAAGATCATCAAGGATCTGGACGGTGATCTGTCCGGCAAGGATGTGCTGATCGTGGAGGACATTCTGGACACCGGCGTCACCCTGTCCAACCTTGTGCCCATGCTCAAGATGCGCAACCCGAACTCCGTTAAGATCTGCACCATCCTTGATAAGCCCAGCCGCCGCAAGGCCGACATCCAGCCGAATTACGAGGGCTTTCAGGTGCCGGACGAGTTCGTGGTGGGCTACGGTCTGGACTACGATGAAAAATACCGCAACCTGCCCTATGTCGGCGTGCTGAAGCCCGAGGTCTACACGAAGTAACGTGTCCATTATAAAAATCCAGAACTGGAGTTGATTTTTTTGCAACCGAAGAAACCCCGTTTCAATCCGCTGGTGATCGCCATTGTGCTGGCAGCCGTGCTGATGGTGTGGTCGGTGCTGGGCGGCACCGGCGGCAGCACCAGCGGCTCCTCCATGGCATATTCCACGGTGGTACACTATTTTGAGAGCAATCAGGTCACCAAATTCTCGCTGGATCTGAATACCGGCGTGATCACCATGACCCTGAAGGAGGGCGCACAGGAGCTGCCCAACGCTGCCGAGCAGGGTACTGCCCAGTCCACGGGCGGGCTGCTTTCCGGTCTGCTGTCCTCCTCTTCCGCTGCCCCCACCGGGGTGAAGAAGAACGAGGACGGCACCGAGACAGTCAGCTACAAGCTGCCCTACGCCCGGATGTTTGTGGACCATGTGTCGGACTACATCGCCCAGTACGATGCAGCCAACCCCGACGCACCCATGGTGTACGACTATGTACCTGCCAAGGAGACCATCCCCTGGATGGAGATCCTGTTCTATCTGGCTATGCTGGGCTGTACCGGCTTTTTGCTGTTCTCCATGATGCGCGGTGGCGCCGGTGGCGGCGGCATCATGAACGTAGGCAAGGCCAAGGTAAAGGACGAGCACGAGAACAAAAAGACTGCCACCTTTGCCGATGTGGCCGGTGAGGACGAGGAAAAGGAGGAGCTCAAGGAAGTTGTGGAGTTCCTCAAGAGCCCGGATAAGTTCAATACGCTGGGTGCCCGTATCCCGCATGGTGTGCTGCTGGTGGGCCCTCCGGGTACCGGTAAGACCCTGCTGGCGCGTGCCTGTGCTGGTGAGGCCGGGGTGCCCTTCTACTCCATCTCTGGCTCTGACTTTGTGGAAATGTATGTCGGCGTGGGCGCCTCCCGTGTGCGTGACCTGTTCGATAAGGCCAAAAAGACCATGCCCTGCATTATCTTTATTGATGAGATCGATGCCGTGGGTCGTCAGCGCGGCGCAGGTCTGGGCGGCGGTCACGATGAGCGCGAGCAGACTTTGAACCAGCTGCTGGTGGAGATGGACGGCTTTGAAGCCAACGACGGCATCATCGTCATGGCTGCCACCAACCGTGCTGATATTCTGGATAAGGCGCTGCTGCGCCCCGGCCGCTTTGACCGTCAGGTCTATGTGGGTCTGCCGGATGTCAGGGGACGCGAGGAGATCCTGAAGGTGCATACCCGCAACAAGCCCCTTGCACCGGACGTCTCCCTGAAGGTCATTGCCCAGCGCACTGCCGGTTTTGCCGGTGCAGACCTTGAGAACCTTGTCAACGAAGCCGCGCTGCTGGCTGCCCGCCGCAACCGCAAGGCCATTACCATGGAGGATATCGAGGAAGCTTCCATGAAGGTGATGGCAGGCCCTGAGAAGAAGAGCCGCGTGGTCACCCCGGAGGAGAAAAAACTCACCGCCTACCACGAGGCCGGTCACGCAGTAGCAGGCTTCTACTGCAAGCACCACCCCCGCGTGCACGAGATCACCATCATCCCGCGCGGTCAGGCTGGCGGCTATACCATGTATCTGCCCGAGAAGGACCGCAGCTATGTGACCAAGGGCGAGATGTTTGAGGACATCGTGTCCAGCTTGGGCGGCCGCGTGGCCGAGCAGCTGATCTTGGAGGACATCTCCACCGGTGCCTCCAACGACCTGCAGCAGGCCACCAATATCGCCCGCCAGATGATCACCCGCTACGGCTTCTCCGAGCGTCTGGGCCCTGTGGTCTATGGTACCTCGCAGGAGGAGACCTTCCTTGGCCGCGACTTTGGTCAGGGCAAGGGTTACAGCGAGACCACCGCTGCCGAGATCGACAGCGAGACCCGTGATATCATCGACGAGGCCTACGAGACCTGCCGCCGCACCCTGACCGAGCACATCGACCAGCTCCATGCGCTGGCCAAGGCTCTGATGGAGCGCGAAAAGCTCAACGAGGAGCAGTTCAACACCATTATGGCCGGCGGCACTCTGCCCCCCTGCGAGGATGCAAAGCCTGAGCAGGCGCAGCCCGACCAGACCGTGCAGCCTGCCCCGGTGCAGCCCGCAGAGCCTGCGGAAACTGCTGAGCGCGCCGAACCCGCCGAGCAGGCCGAGTCTGCCCAGCCGGAAGCGCCGCAGCCAGACGCCCCGGAGCAGCAGGACTAAGCTTTTTTAAGAAAAGGAGCGAACATCGTGGAGGAAAATTTTAACCCGGTCGCCCAGACCCGCGCAAACTACTATACCCCCGGCAGCCCGGTGCAGTTCGTCTGCGTGGAGCTGCTCAAGGGGGACGTCAGCGGCGAGCACGCTGTCTGCCTGACCTTCAAGAATATTTCCCGCGTGACCCTGACCGCACTGGAGATCCACTTCAAATGCAAAGGCGTGGACGGTGTGATCCTGTGCGAGGATAAGTTCGAGTATCGGGATCTTCAGGTAAAGCCCGGCGAGCTGTTCGGGCAGGACGATGCCGTGTTCATCACGGCAAAGGCCATCACCAGCGTGGATGTTTCGCTGTGCAATGTGTACAACGGCAAGCGTGTGGTGCATCTGGACGGTATCAAGCGTGTGCGTCTGCCCGCACCCCGCCGTCTGGCTCCAGAGCTGCAAAAGACGCTGGAAGCCCGCATGAACCGCACCGGGCTCAAGTATCAGCCGCAGGTGTTTGAAAACGGCTGGTACTGCGCCTGCGGTGCCTTCCATCCCACTGAGGAGAACACCGTTTACTGCTCGGAGTGTGGCTGTGACCGCATTCTGCTGCAGAACGCGCTGAACACCCTGTTGCAGCCCGCCGCCCCGGCAGACGAGATGGAAATGCCCCTCAGCGCCCCGGCGGCGCCCGCAGCGTCCGCTGCAGTGGAGGAGCCTACCCGCATCGTCGGTGTAGCCCCTACCGCCCCGGCAGCGCCCGTAGAGGAGCCCACCCGGGTCATGGGCGCAGCGGCTTACCAGCCGAAGGCTGCCCCCGTCCAGCCCATCTCGGAGCCTACCCGTGTGCTGGACGCCGCTGCCCGCGCATCGATTTCCGACGTTGCTGCGGCAGACGAGGGCACCCGCGTGATGCCCGCCGCTGCCCACCGTCCGGCACCGGCTCCGGTGCGTCAGCCCGCGCCTGTGGAGGACGATGACGAGGAGTACGAGGACAGCCGGGACAGCGTGGCAGAAGCGCTGATCCGCTGGGTGCCGCCCATTACGGCTATCCTGTGCGCAGCCATTGCGTTGTGCGGCTTTGTGTACTACCAGTTCGTGCTGTAAAATAAGATTCATCCCGGCGGAGGGGGCAGCGTGCCTTCTCCGCCTTTTGTGTGCATTGCACAGAAAGGAAATGCCATGCCGGAACAAGCTTTACAGGTGGCTTTTGAAATCAAGACCGCCTGCGATGAGATCAGCCGCCGCCTGCTGCGCTGGCACTGGGAGCGCAAGCCCGGGGCGCACAGTCTGGACGCGCTGCTGGAGCATATTGCCGCCCGCAAGCAGGAAAGCCCGGATTATTATGACCGTATGCCGGATCTTACCGGCAAGACCAGCTGGCAGCAGTTGGACACTACCCTGTGTATGCGGGTGCTGCTGGACCCGGAGACCGATGCCGCCCGCCCGCTGGACTTGCTGGGCAACACGGCGCACCCCTCTGCCGCCCGCCATGCCTGCAACGCCATCCGCACCGCCCGCAACGGAGCTGCCCACGCGGCAATTGCAGCAGACGGCGCACAGGCGGCGCTGCTGTTCAACGAGGCCATCGAGGCACTGGAAGAGGGCTACGCCGGTACCGCCTTTAAAGAAAACGAGTTGGCGCAGTATTACCGCGAAGCCGAGGACTACCTGAGCCGGTGCAGCGAGGGCAAACCCCTTAAAGCGCGCCAGAGCAGCCCGCAGAACACACAGCAGGGGAAAGCTGCTGCCCGCAGCAAGCCCCGCAGCGCACAGCAGACCCGCAGCACTAAAAACACTGCCGCCCGCAGCCGCAGCACCGGTACAAAGCAGAGCCGCGGCACAGCCTCCCGCAGCAAAAAGCAGCAGACCGGCGGCGAGAGCAAGGCAGCGCTGGGCATTATTCTGGCGGTGCTGGTGCTGGGGCTTATCGCACGCGCCATCAGCATGGGTCTTGTGTGATCACAACGGATTTCGCAATTCTGGTGGTAAAATTAGAAAGCGAAAACGGCTGTGCTGTACAAAACAACCAAAAAAGTAGCGGATAGCCCTGTGGAAAAACGGTCATTGCACCTCTTGCGGGAAATATGAAATGGATTTATAATAAGCATGAAAACGTTTACACATTACCACCGGAGAGGGAACGGAGAAAAAACCCATGACCATCAGTGATATTGCAAAGCTGGCAGGCGTTTCCAGTGCTGCGGTCAGCCGCTATTTGAACGGCGGCCCTCTCAGCGAGCAGAAGCGTGCCGTGATACAAGCCGTAGTGGAGCAGACCGGTTACAGCCCGGACACTGCCGCCCAGACCCTGCGCACCGGCAAGGTGCGTCAGGTGGGGGTCATTGTGCCCAGCATCAGCTCCCAGTCGGTGGGGCAGATCACCAGCGGCATTGCAACCGAGCTGGGCGCAAGCCGCTACCTGATGCTGCTGGCTGACACCGAGCTGGACGAGCAGATGGAGCTGGAATATCTTACAGCATTGCAGCGCAACCACGTGGCCGGGATCATTCTGTTGGGCTATGATTCTAGCCCGCAGCTGTGCAAGGCGCTGAAGGACTGCCGTGTGCCCGTGGTAGTAACAGGGCAGCGCTTTGCAGACCTGCCCTGCGTTTATAACGACGACCGCTCTGCCGCCCGCGACCTGACCCGGAAGATGCTGGAACATGGCCGAAAGAATATCGTATACATCGGCGGCAGCGAGCAGGACGCTGCCACCGGCGCAGCCCGCCGTCAGGGTGTGCAGGATGCGCTGCGAGAGGTGGGACTAAATGCAGATGGTCTGCCCCGCGTCTGCTGTGCTGCCTTTTCCATGGAAGAAGGACAACGCTGCATGGAGGAGCTGTTGGCGCGCTGCCCGCAGCTGGACGGTGTGATTTGTGTGACCGATACCGTGGCCTTTGGCGCTTTGCAGGTGCTGCGCGCTGCCGGACGCAAGGTCGGGGAGGATGTCGGCCTTGCAGGCATCGGAGATAACTGGGCGAGCAAGGTAGTGCAGCCCGGCTTGACCACCATCCGCTTCTACCAAAAGCAGGTAGGGCAGGAGGCCGCCCGGATGCTGCTGCAAAGCCTGGAGCATACCGGGCCGGATGCTGCGCCGGTGCGCCAGACCACGCTGGGCTATACGCTGGTAGAGCGCGGCTCGCTGTAAAAAAAGAGGAACAAATGAAACAAAAACTGATTTTTTTAGATATCGATGGCACTCTGCTGCCCCCGGGCGAGATGCTGATCCCCCAAAGCACGGTGGAAGCGCTGCGCAAGGCGCACGCCAACGGCCATAAACTGTTTCTGTGCACCGGGCGCAACCTGCGCATGACCCAGCCGCTGCTGCACTACGGCTTTGATGGCGCAGTATGCAGTGCCGGCGGTTATGTGTTCTG
>ULWC01023304.1_pt1 | contig 10090 bp, 8 predicted proteins | sample 1959931 | NCBI WGS metagenome assembly ULWC01 (sample SAMEA4835801, study PRJEB28245) | human gut metagenome | biome: gut microbiome; material: fecal sample | place: Denmark | collected 2008
ATATCTGAAACCAAAGAGAACAATGCTTTCCGCAGGCATGCGGGAATTCTCAGTTGCTGTGCAGGGCTTTGTGGGTGCGGCGCTGCGGGTTCATCCGGCGGGCAAGTTCTTCATGCGAGCGCTTGCTGCGCGCAGCGTTTTGCGCGTTGCCCGCCCGCGATATGCTTAGTATAATGCCCATCTCACACAATAGAATCAGCAAGCTGGTACCACCGGAGGAAAAAAACGGCAGGCTAATGCCGGTATTTGGGGCCACATTGGTGACCACCGCAATGTGGATCATGGCCTGCCAGGCAATTTGCGACATAATGCCAATACCCAGCATCGTACCAAAATAATCCGGCGAGTTCAGGGCGATGATAACGCCCTGAATGATCAGTGCGGCAAAAAGGCCCATACAGATCACCGCGCCGATAAAGCCCAGCTCTTCGCACAGAACGGAAAAGATAAAGTCGTTGCTGGCTTCCGGCAGCCAGAGGTGCTTTTGGCGGCTGTTGCCAATGCCTAGGCCGGTCAGCCCGCCGGATGCAATGGAATACAGGCTCTGCTGGGTCTGGTACAAAATATCGCCCTCGTCACCGTTCCATGCGCCGAGGCGCTGCTGAACATAGTTATTCTGTCCGGTCAGCATTTTGTAAATCACAAACGCAGCCGCGCCTGCCGCAGGGATGCACCAGAACCGGCCCACACCGCCACACAAAATCATACTGCCTGCAATCAGCAGGATCAGCATGATAGCAGAGTTATGGGGTTCTTTGTACAGCAGAACCACCACCGGCAGCAGCGGCAGCACGGGCAGCACAATGCCGTAAAGCAGTGTTCCCCGTTTTTCATAATACCGGTCCGCAAAGCAGGCAAGACCCAAAATAGCCGAAAACTTTGCCAGCTCCGAAGGCTGCAGGGTTGTGCCAAACATATACACCCAGCGGTAACAGCCGTTGTACGGCTCACTGAACAGGGCCCACACCAAAAGCAGCAGCGTTAAAATGTATAAGTACCAGTTCATGTGGCGCAGGCTGCGGTAGTTGATGTTGGAAATCAGATACATCAGCACCAGCCCCACCACCGCCAGAATTGCCTGCGGGCGGATAAAGTGGTAAATATCCCCCTTGAAGCGGTAATACCCGGTGGAATAACTGGCGGAGAACAGCATGATCAGCCCGTAAGTCAACACAAGGATCAGCGTGCCGACAAAGCCATAGGAAAGTTTGCCGCGTTCCTCTTTTTTGAACGCGCTTTCCTTAAAAAACCTGCCAATGTTGCCAAAGGCCAAATCGAAAAGCTGGGCAAGCGTCATTTGCGGCACAGCCCCCTTTCTGATATTTTATGCCATGTAAACGTACATCAGGCCCAGCACCACGCCGATAATAGCGATCAGGCTGAAGAAAAAGTCGATCTTGACTTCTTTCCAGCCGCGCATCTCGAATGCGTGGTGGATCGGTGTCATGCGGAAAATGCGCTTGCCGTGGGTCAGCTTGAAGTAAACGCGCTGGATCACAACGGTCATGGCGTCCCAGATATACACAATGCCAAAGAAGAACACCAGCTCCGGCCGGCCCATGATAAAGGCAAGGGCCGTTACCATACCGCCCAGGAACATGCTGCCGGTATCGCCCATGAACACTTTGGCCGGGTAGAAGTTCCACACCAGGAAGCCCGCTGCCGCAGCAGCCGTTGCCGCCGCCAGAACGGCCACATGATAAAAGCTGAGCATGCTGGCAGCCAGCAGGTAGCCCAGCATGGAAACAAAGGTCACACAGGAGCACAGGCCGTCCAGACCATCCGTCAGGTTGACGGCATTGACCAAAAAGATGATGCCGAAGAACGCAATGGGGTAATACACCCAGCCCAGATCTACCGCACCGATAAAGGGCAGCATAATGATGGTGGTCAGCAGGCCCTGCATGTGCAGCCCCACCAGGAAGCCGCCGGTAACAATGAACTGCATGATAAGCTTTTGCCAGGCAAGCAGGCCCAGGTTGCGGTGCTTGACGACCTTGATATAGTCATCCAGAAAACCGATAAAGCCGGAACCAAACGCCAGGAACAGCGCCAGCAAGGCGGCGCGCACCTGCACAATGCCCAAAAGGTCCTGTGCATAGCGGTAGAACCCGGCATACACCAGGCCGCAGGCCACCAGAATGCCAAAGATGAAGCACAGGCCGCCCATGGTGGGTGTGCCCTGTTTTTTGTTATGCCAGGTCGGGCCGGATTCCCGGATGGTCTGGCCGAAGTGCAGCTTGTGCAGTGCCGGAATTACAAAACAGCCTGAAAGTGCCGTAACGGCAAACGCACCGATTGCCGCGGCAACCAGCATCCAAGAAACGATCATTCCCATGTGATATTCCCCCAAAATATGCAATTATGCGTTTGGCAGCGCCGCGTAAAGCCGCTTTAATACATCATCCAGCTTCATGGCGTGGCTGGCTTTTGCCAGCACAACATCGCCGGGGCGGACGTTCTGCCGTAGATATTCTACTACTTCCTCCGCCGCTTGGCAATGGATGGTTTGCAGCCCTTTCTGCCGGGCTGCTTCGGCCATGGCTGCGCTCAACGGGCCGTAAGCCACCAGCAGGTCGGCGGCATCGGCAGCCCATTTGCCGGTCTGGCGGTGGCCGGGTTCACTGGCAGCGCCAAGTTCCAGCATATCGCCCAGCACGGCAATGCGGCGGCCGCCGGGGCCGGGCTGGCGGTCATGCAGAATCTGCAAGGCTGCTTTCATGCTGTCCGGGCTGGCGTTATAGCAATCCTCAATAAAGGTCGCACCGCCGTGCTGCACAATGTTCTGGCGCATACCGGTGGTCTGATAGCTGGCCAGCGCACGGGCGGCGCGGGCACGCTCCAGCCCCAAGCGGGTGGCAGCAGTGTAAGCAGCAAGGGCATCATACACGGTATGAACACCTGCCGTGGGGATGGTTACACTGAACTCATAGGTTTCACCGTCCACGTTATCCACCAGGGTAAAGCCGGTACCCTCCCCTACGGTATGAATATTGATGGCACGCACATCGGCGGAGCTGGAGCGGATGCCGAACCACACCGGGCGCAGGCGGCCGGGGATCTGTGCGGTGGGCAGCAGGTCATCGTCCGCGTTCAGCACCAGCGGGGCGCCGTCCGGCAGGCCCTGGCAGATTTCCATCTTTGCCTTCAATATATTCTCCCGTGTGCCCAGATTTTCCAGGTGGGAAACGCCGATCATCGTAATGATACCGGCAGACGGCCGCGCTGCGCGCACCAGGCGGGCAATCTCGCCCAGGTGACTCATGCCCATTTCCACCACAGCATACTGGGTGGTATCTTCCAGGCGGAACAGCGTGTTGGGCAAGCCGATCTCATTGTTCTGGTTGCCCTCTGTTTTTAAGGTATTGCCAAAAGCCGAAAGAACCGCATAGCAGAACTCTTTGGTGGTGGTTTTGCCCACGCTGCCGGTCACACCGATCATCAGCGGGCTGAACAGCGTGCGGTAGTTGGATGCCATACGGATCATGGCAAGGTAGCTGGATTCACAGATGACAAGGTGATCCTCCGGCACGCCCTCCACGGGATGGTTGGCGATCACATACTCGGCCCCGGCCTGGTACGCCTTGGCGGCATAGTCGTGGCCGTCCACACGCTCGCCGGGGAAGCAGACAAAAATGCAGCCCGGCTGCACCTTGCGGGAGTCCGTTACAACGGCGGTGATGGGCACCGGGCGGGCCAGTGCCAGCCCGGCCAGAAGTTCGTTCGCGTTCATGGGTTTCATGGGAACACGCTCCTTTTGGTTGGTTTAGTTGCGGCATGTTTCAGTTTGCTGTGGGGTCCCCCTGCCGTGGCCGGGGTTATTGCTGCTCGGCATCGCTGCCGGTATCATCCTGGGTCGTGCTATCCTGATCGTTTTCACCGGCGGCGTCCTGGGGCGTATCGTCCTGGGCGGCATCGTCCTGCGGGGTATCTGCATCCTGCTGGGCATCGCTGCTGCCGTCGGGTTCCGTGGTCAGGGTAACGACTGTGCCGTAGGGCACCACACTCCCAACCTCAATATCCTGGCTGACAACACGGTCCGATGCACTGCCCGAAATTGCCACATTGACGCCGGAAACCTTGAGCATCTGTGCGGCAAAGGTTCCGGTTTTGCCGGTGGCATCCGGCACGGTGGTGGTGGCGTCGGTGGTGGACTGGGTATACAGGTAAACCGTGGAGCCTGCGGGCACCACGGTGCCGCCTGCGGGGTACTGATACACAACATCGCCGTCGCTGGTATCCACAAACCGGTGGGAAAGCCCGGCGGCGTTCATCTTGACCTGGGCGGAAGTCCAGCGGGTGCCAATGGCATTTGGCACTTCCACACTGCCGTTGCTATCATAAGAAGCATCCCGTTCAATGCCAAGATACGGCGCGATCTGGCTGATGATGTTGCCGGTAACAGGGGCCACAATCTGGGAAGCGTAGTCAAAGATCCAGCGCGGGTCATCCATCATAACCAGCACCAGAATTTCCGGGTCGTCCGCCGGAAGGATGGCGGCAAAGCTGATGGCCTTGCGATAGTCGCCGTCCGGGCGGTACTTGTAAGTGCCTTTCCAGTCCAGCTGTTCTGCCGTACCGGATTTGCCGCCGATGCGGTAGCCCGCCACATAAGCGCTGGCACAACCGTGATAGTCCAGGTCATTGCTGGTACCGGTGTGACCCACGTTGTTTTCCATCATGGCGCGGATCTGCTCACTGACTTCCTCGCTGACGACCTGGCGCTTAATGTCGGTTTCAGCCTGCCATACCACGTTGCCGGTGTCGTCCGTCATATTATCCACCACATAGGGGGTCATCAGGTAGCCGCCGTTCACGGTGGAAGCCACGGCGGCTGCCATCTGGATCAGGGTCAGCTTTTGGGACTGGCCGAACGCGGTGGAGTACAGGTCCGTTTCCACCTGCTCCATCTCCTGCTGGGTTTTGGAGATGCCCTTTGCCTCATACGGCAGGTCAATGCCAGTGGTCTGGGTCAGGCCAAACGCCTGGTAGTAGTTATAAAAGAATTCGGCGCTCATTTTTTCCGCCACCTGGATAAAGTACAGGTTGCAGCTGTGGTTCAGCGCCCCGGCCATATCCAGCCAGCCGTGAGCGTTGCCCTCGGCGCAGCGGTAGCTGTGTTCCCACTCGGTATTGGGGAATACTGTCAGGTCGCCGCCGCAGTAAAACTGCTGGTCCGCCCCCATCAGGCCGGAATCCAGCGCCGCAGCGGCCGTCATGAGCTTAAAGACTGAGCCGGGGTAATACAATTCCGTCACGGCTTTGTTCTTCCACTCGGCCTCACGGATCATGCCCTGCAGCTGGCTTTTTTCGCTGGGAACGTCGATTTCGTTGCCTTCTTCGTCGGTGCTTTTTGTTACATTGGGGTTCACAACGCCGTCCGCAATGATATCAGCTACGGCATCCTGCCCCAAACGGCTTTGCAGGACGGAAATATCGTCCTCCGTCAGTGCCGTTCCGGCATTATCCAGGATAGCCTGCAATTTGGGTTCGGTGATATTATACGGATCGTTGGGGTCAAACTGCGGCGCCGTTGCCATACCCAGCACCGCGCCGGTGTTCACATTCATCACAATGGCGCTGGCACGGTTCTGCACATCATAGTCATCAATCGCGTTGGAAAGCTCGGTTTCCAGCACGGTCTGGATGGTATCGTCAATGGTCAGGTTCAGGTTATAGCCGTTGATAGCCGCGTGGGTATCGCTTTCCTCGTTAGCCAGTTCATAGCCCCATGCGTTCTCGCTGCTGATGCTGCGCCCCGGTGTACCGACCAGTTTCTCATCATACGATTTTTCCAGGCCGTACATGCCGTTGCCGCTGTCATCACAAAAGCCCAAGACCGAGGAAAGGTACATTCCGTTAGGGTATTCCCGCGTGGAGGAGGATTCCTTGTACATGGAAAGCACCGTTTCGTACTTGGCATCCGGATCCCCCTCCGCCTTGCCGTTGGTAATGCGTTTGGTGTTGGCATAGTCAATAATGGATTGCGCCGTTACCATATCAATGTCCTTGGCAATCACGCGGTACTGGCTGTTCGTTTTGCTCAGCTGCTCCTGAATTTTTTCCGCGCTGACGCTCCCGTTCAGCAATTCGCTGATTTTCTGGCTGGCTTCCGCCACATAATCCTGGTTGCACTTGGACGGGTTGGCAATAATGTTCCACACCACACTGCTTTTGGCCAGCAGTTTGCCGTTAGCGGAATAAATAGAGCCGCGCGTGGCGGGGATCTGGGTATCGGAAAGCTGCTGTTCCGCCGCCTGAACACGGTACTGCTCAGCATCCCGGATCTGCAGGGTATACAGCTTATAAATCAGAACGCCGCACCCCGCAGCGATAAAGCCGATCACCAGCAGCAAAACCATAATGCGTCCGTTCAGCGTAAGCGCATGATTCTGCCCCGGCTCCGGGCTGCGGCGGTTGTGATGACGCGTGGATTGATTCTTGTTGTCGGGTTGCTTTGGCATAGGTTCATTCCTTTACAGAAAAGACTGTTTGCACGAATACGCGCCCGCCCATGATGGCAAAAAAAGCGTGCTCCTGTTGGGATGCACGCTTTGGCGCAATGTAAGGGCAGCACCGCATGATTCCCACCTGACGGCTTGGGCACCCAAAGTTATGCGGTATTGCCTTGACCAGATCGGTTACGGGTCAAAACTGCCAAGCAGACTGAGCGCTGCGGTTTTGATACCGGCAAAAAACTTGTCTGCTGTGCCGGCTGCGCGTTCGATCACGCTTTCATTTTCCAGCCGGACATACGTCACCTGGCTGGGGTCCATTTTAACCAGCCCCAACCGATCCTCTGCTTCCTGCTGGACGCTGGTGCTGTTGGTGATCTGATCCATGGTGGTGGACAGATAGTCGTTATAGCTCTGGGCATTGGTCAGTTCCGACTTGGCGTCATCAATTTCGCCGGAAAGCTGTGTGATGCGTGCCTGGCTGGCGACAATGCTGGCAAACAAACCAAAAAAGATGGCAATGACCAGCACCGTGCCCGCCGTGCGGGCAAACTGGCGTGCCTTGCTCAGGCCGTAGCGTCCGCCCTTGACAACGCGCACCCGCGGTGTGCGGGAGGAACCGGAATGATTGTTGGTTGAAATTTCTGCTGCTGTGGAAGCCATGGGCGCCGCCCCCTTTCTCGTATCGTAAAATTTCGGCTTTCCTTAAGCTGTGCGGCATGGTCACAAGCGCCATGCCGCGCTGCCAATGTTCCCTCCTGGCACGCTTATAATTTTTCCAGTACGCGCAGCTTGGCGGAACGGCTGCGGCGGTTTTCTTCCAACTCACCAGCGTCCGCTTCAATCGGCTTGCGGGTAATCAGTTTAGCTTTGGGTATCCCGCCGCAGGTGCAAATAGGCTGCTCCGGCGGGCAGGTGCAGCGCTGGGCCCAGCGGCGGAACTTCTGTTTTACCAGCCGGTCCTCCAGGCTGTGGAACGTGATGATGCAGAACCGCCCGCCGGGGGCCAGGCGGCTGAAAATCGCCTCCATCCCCTCGTTCAGGGCATCCAGTTCCCCATTGACGGCAATCCGCACTGCCTGGAAGCTGCGGCGGGCGGGGTTCTTGTTCTTGCGGCGCTCGGCAGGCGGCATAGCGGATGCAATCAGGTCCGCAAACTGCAGGGTCGTCAAAATCGGGGCTTCCTCCCGTGCTTTCACGATTTTACCCGCAATCTGCCAGGCATACGGTTCCTCACCATAATCGCGCAGGATGCGGGTCAGTTCCTCACGGTCCAGGGTGTTCACCAAGTCTGCCGCGGTGGGCCCCTGCTGGCTCATGCGCATATCCAGCGGGGCATCCGCGTGATAGGAGAAGCCACGCTCGGCATCGTCCAGCTGGTGGCTGGAAACGCCAAGGTCCAGCAGCGCGCCGTTGATGAAGGGGATCTCCAGTTCATCCAGCACGCGGGCGGTTTCGCGGAAGTTGGCCTGAACCACCTGGGCGGGTAAGCCCTTTAGCCTTGCGGCAGCGGTTGCCACCGCATCCGGGTCCTGATCCAGCGAGATCAGCCGCCCGGTGGTCAGGCGTTTTGCTATTTCCTTTGAGTGGCCTGCCCCGCCGGCCGTTCCGTCCAGATAAATCCCGGCAGGGTCAATGGCCAACCCATCAAGGCATTGGCTGAGCAAAACGGGGATATGACTAAATTCCACGGTGTTCTCCTCTTTCCCCGTTTCACACGGTTTAACATGCAGGGGTACACCCCCGCTCAAAGTGTATCTTAAAAATCAAGGTCTTCCATTGCGGCGGTAAAATCTTCATCGCTTTCCGCCTGGCGGGCTTCCCAATCCTGGGTGTTCCAGATCTCCGCAAAGTTGCGGTTGCCGATCACGCTCACATCGTGGTCCAGGTTGGCGTATTCCCGCAGTTTTGCGGGCAGCTGAATGCGGCCCTGCTTATCCGGTGTTACTTCCACCGCAGAGGAATACAGCATACGGCTGACATTGCGGCCCTTTACCATACCTTTTTCGGCAATGCGCTGGGCCACTTTTTCAAACTCCTCCGGCGGGAACGCGGCAAGGCAATGGTCCAGCCAGCGGGTCACGATAAAGGTTTCGCCCATTCCATCCCGGAACTTTGCGGGGAAATTCAGACGGCCCTTTGCGTCCACTGCGTAGTCATACTGACCCATGAACATTGTCGAACCCGCCCCCTTCCCGGTTGGAACTGTCGCTTTTTTAGCGTTTCAGCGGAATTTCGCGGTTAACAACCCTGTGGAATGTGTGGATAACTTACCACTTTAACCCCAAACTGCCCACTTTTACCCACTGGAACACTTATATAGTACCAAATCGCGGGGCAAAAAGCAAGCCCACAGCGCCAAAAAGCGCTGCGGGCCATAAAGTTTTCACAAATGCTGCCTTATTTGTTGTTTGCGGGGCAGGAACCGTGCAGATCTCTTTCACAAAGCCCGCACAGGGGGCCGATTTTACAGATTCGGTTTCTGTGGGCCATGGGGACCGCGGCTGGCCAGGTTGCGCAGGTTCATGCGGGTATTTTTGATATCCGCCACACTGCGGGCCAGAACTTCCTCCGAGTTTTTGAGGATATTCTCACAATAAGCCGCGGAGGCATTGTTGATCTTTTTCGCCTGTGCCTGTGCGGCGTTCACCAGCTCCACGGCCATCTTCTGTGCGCGCTTGGTGATCTCTTTGTCCGATACCAGCACCCGTGCGCGTTCCTCTGCCTGCTTGATGATGTTATCCGCATCGGTCTGGGCGTTCTTTAAAATCTGCTCGCGGTCTGCCACAATCTTTTTGCTGTCGCGCAGTTCATCGGGCAGGTTATTGCGCACCTCATCCACGATATCGCGGCAGCGGTCCACATCTACCACACGCTTGGCGGCGGCAAACGGCACAGCGGTACCCTCCTCCAGCGTTTCCTCCAGCATATCCAGCAATTCCTCAACATTCATAGCTGTTCCTCTTTCTCATAGCGGCTTACCAAAATCTTGCCGTACTTATATTGTTTTGCCAAAACAAGCCCCTCAACCTGTTCCGGCAGCTCGGCGTCCAGTTCTGTTTCACACAGCACCACACCGCCAGGGGCCATGTGCGCTGCCAGCTGCGGCAGTGCTTTGGCTACCGTGCCGTGGTGGTACGGCGGGTCCAGCAGGGCAAGATCAAACTCTTCCTGCGTGGTGGCCAAAAAGTGGAACGCATCATCCGGGATGACCCGGCTCTGCGCAAACACGCCCGCCGTTTTGCAGTTGGCCAGCACGATCTGGATCGCCTCGCGGGAAGCATCCAGGAAAACACAGCGCTTGGCCCCGCGGGATAATGCCTCAATGCCAAGCTGGCCGCTGCCTGCAAACAAGTCCAGCACGCGCGCGCCGGGCACAGAGAACTGTACGCTGGAGAACATTGCCTCCTTTACGCGGTTAATGGTGGGGCGGGTAACATCCTCCCCCGGTAGCGCAGCAAGGTTTTTGCCGCGGGCTGTACCTGCAATCACACGCATCATGTTAGGCCGCCTGCCTTTCATTTGTTATATGGCAGCCACCCATCCCGCTGGGAAGCTCAAGCCAGAGCACTCCTATTCGGGATAAACAGTTGCACTTATGGCAATACCGCATAATTCTAAGTGCCGATACGGCG
>ULWC01054679.1_pt1 | contig 10087 bp, 9 predicted proteins | sample 1959931 | NCBI WGS metagenome assembly ULWC01 (sample SAMEA4835801, study PRJEB28245) | human gut metagenome | biome: gut microbiome; material: fecal sample | place: Denmark | collected 2008
CTTTTTTGCCTCGATGGAGATCGCAGTGCTGTTCGCGCTCTTGCAGGTCATCGACAATCCGCGGCAGGACGTGCCGCTCATTGCCGTGCTGCGCTCTCCGCTCTTCGGCTTTACACCCGATGAGCTCGCGGCGATCCGCGCGCGGCAGCGCACGGGTGACTTCTACGATGCGCTGCTTTTGAGCGAGGATGACCACAGCAGAGAATTTCTCGATACGCTGGACGCTTTGCGCAACAGCGCGGCGCACCTGAGCGTGCGCGAGCTGCTGAGCGAAATCTACCGCCGGTGCAACGTGCTCGGTATCTTCGGCGCGATGCGCCGCGGGTCGGAGCGCAAGGAAAATCTGCTCGCGTTTTTGGAGCTCAGCGAAGACTACGCGCGCTTGGGGCGGCAAGGCCTTTTTGACTTTGTGCGCACGCTGCGCGAGCAGCTTGCCGAAGGCGAGGCGGGTTCGATGCAGACCGCGCACGCCTCTACGGGCATTCGCATCATGTCGATCCACAAGTCGAAGGGCCTCGAATTTCCGGTCGTGATCCTCTCGGACCTCGCGCGTCGCTTCAGCAATATGGACTTTTTGAGTTCGGTGCTCGTGCACCCGCAGCTCGGGCTGGGGCCGGTGTGCGTGGACACGCAAAGGCACATCCAGTACCCGACGGTCGCACGGCAGGCGCTCGAGCGAACGCTGCGGCGCGAGGCGAAGGCCGAGGAGCTGCGTGTGCTGTACGTTGCGATGACGCGCGCGAAGGAAAAGCTCGTCATGGTGCACACGCAGGCAAACGCGAAAAGCCGCGTCGCCGACCTTCTGGCGCTGAGCGATTGTCCTGTGCTGCCCGAGGCTGTGGACAGCGGCAAGTGCATGGGCGACTGGATCATGCTGCCGCTTTTGCAGCGCAGCGAAGCGGCGTCCCTGCGCGAGCTTGCGGGGCAGAATGGCGCGGGGAGCTTCTATGCTGACGAAACGCCGTGGACGGTGCGTGTGCACGACGGTTTGAGCTTTGTGACGCCGCAGCAGCGGCCCGATGACGCGCCAGTGGATGCCGCGCCGCCGAAGGATGAGCTGCCGGTGGATTTTGCTGCGCTGTCGTACCGCTACCCCTACGCGGGGCAGACGGCCTTTCCCGCCAAGCTGACGGCCACGCAGCTCAAGGGCCGTGCGCTGGACGAGGAGATATCCGAAAACACGACGCTGCCGCCGCGGCTGCGCAGCATATGTAAACCAAAATTCCTTGCGGGCGAAACGACGCTCACGGGTGCGGAGCGGGGCACGGCGCTGCACCTTGTGATGCAGGACCTTGACTTTTTCTGCGAAGCAAGCGAGCAGAGCGTGCGTGAGCAGGTCGAAAAGCTCAGAGCGCAGCGCAAGCTGACCGACGAGCAGGCAAGCGCCGTCGATGTGCGCGCGATCGTCCGATTTTTGCGAAGTGATCTTGCCGCGCGCATTCGCAAGAATGCGCAGACAGTGCGGCGCGAGTACCGCTTCTCGCTGCTGCGGCCGGTGCGGGACTTTGCCACGCTGGACGCCGACGACGCGGTGCTGCTGCAGGGCGTGGTAGACTGCTTTTTTGAAGAGGACGGCGAGCTTGTGGTCGTGGACTTCAAGACTGACCGCATCGGAAGAACACAGATCGAAGAACGAGCTGGGCACTACCGCCCTCAGCTCGAGGCATACTCCATGGCCCTTATGCGCGTGATGGGCAAAAAGGTCAGGGAAAAGGTGCTGTATTTCTTCTCGGTCGGCGAAGAAAAGGTGCTGTGAATACATAAAAACACCCTCCGCGGGAAATCCGCGGAGGGTGTTTTACAAGATTTGCTCACACGATAAAATGCTCTAAGATCAGCACTGTCGCGCAGCAGACGAGCGAGACGGGGAGAAGTCCCAGTCCGCACCAGGCGGCGACGATGCCGATGACCATGGCCGCCGCGCCCGCGATGGGCGACTGCGTGGCGTTCATGATGGCGGGGAACGTCATCACCGCGAGCGTGACGTAGGGCACGTAGAAGAGAAACGAGCGCAGGAAGGGATTCTGGATCGGCTTGCGGATCAGCGTGAGCGGCAGGACGCGGATGAGATAGGTCGTGGCCGCCATGACGAAAAGATATAAATATGTTTTCATGCGACGAGATCATCCTCCTTGTGCGGGAACAGAATGGCGGCGGCAGCAGAGATCACGATGGTCAAGACCAGGATGCGCATGCCCTCGGACAGCTCGCGCGTGAACGGCAAAACGCTTGCAAGAAGCGAGCAGAGAAAGCTCACGCCGATGCAGCCGAGCACGATGCGGTTCTGCTTGCCGACGGGGATGATGATGGCGAGAAACATGCCGAACAGCATCACGGAGCAACCGCTGACAGCCCAGACGGGCATGAGATTTCCCATCAGCACGCCGAGCACGGTGCCGATGCTCCAGCCCGGCATGGCCGCGCACATGGTGCCGAAGTAATACCACACCTCAAGATACCCAGGCTGCGCGATGGCGAGGCCGAAGATCTCATCCGTCAGGTCATAGGCGATGAGGAGCCGCCAGGGAAGCGGCGTATCGGGCGAGAGACGCTGGCTGAGCGCACAGCTCATCAGAAGATAGCGCGCGTTGACGACCAGCATCATCAGCGCCATGGCCCAGAGGCCGGAGTCGGCGGCGATGATGGTGATGCCGCCGTATTCACCCGACGAGGCGTTGTTCAAAAAGCTCAGCAAAAAACCTTGAAAAATGCTCAGGTGCGCGTTGTGCGCGCTGATGCCGATGCCGAAGCTGACAGCAAAATAACCAAGCCCAATGGGGATGCCGTCGCGCAGTCCCCGCAGAAAATGTTTTTTTGACATAATTCTGATGTTCCTTTACTTCCAATCATCCGTGCGCAAGGCGCGTAAGTGCCATTATACGACTGAAAACGGCAGAAGTAAAGAGAAATTGCATAACGAGCGTTAAAAAATTGACGATGAAATTAGGGAAAAGTGCTAAGGAAGAGAAAAGCGCGGAGAGGATCAAAAATTTCTCTTGCAATTTGACACAAAGCGTGGTAATATCCTATATGGCTTTTTTAGAAAAGTACATTTGGATCAGAAAGAGGTGAACACGAGCAATGAAGGAAGGAATCCATCCCAATTATCAGCAGACTACTATTACTTGCGCCTGCGGTAATGTGATTGAGACAGGTTCCACCAAGCAGAATATCAAGGTGGAAGTGTGCTCTAAGTGTCACCCCTTCTTCACTGGTAAGCAGAAGCTGGTCGATACCGGCGGCCGCGTTGCCAAGTTCAACAAGAAGTTCGGCCTGAACTAATTCAATCACAAAAGCAGCTCTGCTACGGCAGAGCTGCTTTTTTCTGCTTTTTTGGAACGCTCAGTTTTGCCCGTCGGGATATTCGACGATGAAGGGGAGCGGCTCACTGAGACTTTGGTCGAGGTAGTTTATCTCCTCGTAGCTGTCGCCGCCTGCAATGGCGCGCACCTGGAAGAGGCGGACGCGCAGTACTGTGTCGTCCGCAAGGTTGACGACAAGCTCGCAGACGAGCGGCGTTGCCCCGAGCGGGAGCGTGAAAGCATCCGATTCGCTGCTGGAGGCATAGGCGAGGTCATAGTACGACACGCCCTCTATGACGGATGCGCCCACGGCTTCGGCGCTGTCATCGCCGACATAGGTGACGGCGCTGCCATCGCTGTACGATGCTTCGAGCGGCACGCGCCTGAGCAGCTGATTGGCGCACGTGTATTCAAGACACGCGCTGCGGATGGACACATCGGACAGCGCGCCGAGCGAGATGGTGCCGAGCGGGATGCCGGCATTGCCCGGCGTGAACTGGTACTGCCATTTGCTGCCGGCCTGACGCTCGTAGGAGATGGGGGCTAGAAAGCTTTTGAGCTGCGGCTGATACTGGGATTTGAGATTGCTGATCGTATCGAGCTCCTGCGACTGCGTTTCGCCGTTCGTCATGAAGTTGACACCAACGCCGAGCTCGTCGCTCAGAGGGACGGTTACACTACCGTGCAGATACCCGAAGCCATCCTGCGTAAGGTCGGCAGAGTAGCCCGGCCGATAGCTGTCCAGCGGCGAGGAATTGCCATGGTCGGTCACGCCGATGATGACGATCGTGTTCTCACTGATCGTCTTCGGCAGAAGAGAAAAGGCAAGCGTGCACTCCTGCTTTTTGAGGTTGACGCTTTTGACCTCGCAGCTGTATTGCGAGATCAGGCTCGACTCGCGCGCCAAGATGTCCGAGACATTATTGCTGATGCCCGCGATCTGGTTCGAGAGGTTGTTCTGCACGTTGTAGAGCTGGCTGCGAAGGTCATTTACTTGCGTGCTGAGCGTGTTGATGCGGTTGTTGTAATGCACGCCGACGGCGATGAGCGCGGCGAGCGCCACGGCCGCACCGCCGATGATCTTCTTGTGCTGTATGCAGAAATCGCGGAAGCTCAGCTTTTCCGCGGGAGCTTTTTCGGCGTTGCTTTGAACCGGCGATTCGGCGGCATCCTGCTCGGGTTTGGCATGCTCCAGACTGAGCAGCTCGTCGACGGAAACGGAGTAGAGCTTAGAGAGTTCGATGAGCTTGCTAAGCTCCGGCTGCGTCGCGCCGCTCTCCCATTTGGAAACGGCCTGACGCGAGACACCGAGCTTCTCCGCCAGCTCCTCCTGCGACATGCCGCTCGCGCGGCGCAGTTCGTAGAGCTTTTCATATAGTTCCATGAAAGGTTCCTCCTTGGGGAAATGTTGCTGCGTTCGACGCCGTGCACTGCGCCTTTGCAGGAAAAGCATAGCAGGAAAACGGGAGAAAACACCACCAACTGGGCGTTTCTTTTTGTCAACCTGAGGTTGCGTCCACCCTATTTTCACATGAAAGGGGCGGAAATGTCAATGAAAAGCGTTTTTGCCTTTTCTTTTGGCGGAAAATACACTATAATAAAAATGATTTGTACAGCGCCGATTTCGGCGCGATAAGGAGAATCTATGGAAGAATTGAAAGAGAACAACGCGCCGCGCGACAGGGCGATTTTAGTTGGCCTTTCGTCGCCGCGGCTCGATCGAAAAGAGAATGCCGACGAGGAGAGCCTTGAAGAGCTCGGTGCGCTCGTCGAAACGGCGGGCGGTGTCAGCGTCGGCGTGGTTTTACAAACGCTGCCGTCGCCGAACCCGCACACATTCATCGGCGAGGGCAAGGTGGACGAGATCCGCGAGCTGGTAAAGTCGCAGGAGGCGACAATGGTCATCTTCGACAATGACCTCTCGCCCTCGCAGATGCGCGTTCTGTGCGAAGAATTCGGCGTGCAGGTACTCGACCGCAGCGGCCTCATTCTCGATATCTTCGCCCAGCGGGCGAAGACAAAAGAGGGCCGGCTTCAGGTCGAGCTTGCGCAGTATCAATACCTGCTGCCGCGCCTGATCGGTATGTGGACGCATCTGGAGCGCCAGGCGGGCACGTCGGGCAAGGGCCCCATCGGCTCGAAGGGCCCCGGCGAAACGCAGCTTGAGACCGACCGCCGCCACATCCACAGAAAGATCGACAAGCTGAAGGCGGACCTTGAAGAGGTGCGCCGCGTGCGCGCCACGCAGCGCGACCGCCGCAGCAAGAATGAAATTCCCGTCGTCGCCATCGTCGGCTACACGAACGCGGGCAAGTCGACGCTTTTGAACGCACTGACCGGCGCGGGCATTCCCGCGAATAACCGCCTGTTTGACACGCTGGACACGACGACGCGCCTTCTCACGGTGTCCGACACGCTGGATGTCGTGATCTCCGACACGGTCGGCTTTATCCGCAAGCTGCCGCACCAGCTGGTCGAGGCCTTCAAGGCAACGCTCGAGGAACTCGAATACGCCGACCTTCTGCTGCACGTCATCGACATTTCCGACCCGCACTGGCTCGAGCAGGCGCAGATCGTGGACGAGCTCATCGAAGAGCTCGGCGCGCAGCAAATTCCCTGCCTGCGCGTTTACAACAAGTCCGACCTCTACTTCGGCGATATCCGCCCGCACGGGGAGGACAGTGTCAACATCAGCGCCAAGACCGGCGAGGGCGTGGATGAGCTGCTTGCGCGCATCGACAAGCTCCTCGACAAGGGCACGCGCCGCGTGACGATCCACCTGCCCTATGACAAGGGCGGGCTTCTCGATATGCTCTACCGCGAGGCGAAGGTCGAATCCGTCGAATATGGCGAGACCATCGACATTGTCGCCACCTGTGTGCCGCGCGTCATCGGCCAGGTCAAGGACTATATCGAGGGCTACCGCGAGCCGAAGGAGGACTGGGAGGAATGACGTTTGAAACGACGCGCCTTCTCCTGCGTCCGTGGTGCGAGAGCGACGCGGAGAGCTGCTATCGCTACGCCAGCGACCCGCTCGTCGGCCCCGCCGCGGGCTGGCCGGCGCACACAAGCGTCGATAACTCCCGCGAGATCATCCGAACCGTCCTCTCGGAGCCGGACACGTTTGCAGTCATTTTGAAGGAACGGCCAGACGAGCCTGTCGGCTCCATCGGCGTGTTTCCGACGGAAGCGCCGGAAATCGGGAGTGAGCCGGAAATCGGCTATTGGATCGGCCGTCCGCTCTGGGGTCAGGGGCTTATCCCCGAAGCCGTGCGAGAGCTGCTGAGGTACTGCTTTGAGGATAAAGGCGCACAGCGGGTTTGGTGTTCGCACTATGCCGGCAATGAAAAGTCAAAGCGCGTGATCGAAAAGTGTGGCTTTTCTTATCAGCTGACCTGTGAAAGGCCGACGCTTGTGGACGATGCGCTGCGGCCGACGCTTTTTTACGCTCTCACGAAAGAAAAGTGGGAGAAAACCCGCTGAAAGGAACATTGAAACCATGACAGAGTACCTTGTCCCATACGAGAGCGCGGAGAGCGAGTTTGAAGAAAAGCGCTCGCGCTTCATCAGCCACGTTTTCCTTGTGGAGAGCGAGGCGGAGGCCCGCGAGCGCATCGACGAGATGAAGAAGAAATACTACGACGCGCGCCACAATTGCTGGTGCTTCGTCCTGCACGACGGCACCGTTCGCTACGGCGACGACGGCGAGCCGCAGGGCACGGCAGGCCAGCCGATGCTGAACGTCTTCCAGCGCGAAAACGTCGAAAACGTCGTGTGCATCGTGACGCGCTACTTCGGCGGAATTCTGCTCGGTGCGGGCGGGCTGACGCGCGCCTACGCCAAGGCGGCGAAGGACGCGCTTGACGCAGCGGGCAAGGCGCGGATGCAGCCGTTTTCCGTGCTGCTGCTCGAATGCCCGTACCCGATGTTCGAGCGCATAAAGCTGCTGATCGAGGGGCACGAGGGAAGAATCGAGTCGAGCGATTACGGCGCGGCCGTGACGCTCACGTTTCTTCTGCCTGTGCAGAAGGTGGCGGACTTTTCCGCCGCGCTCACGGAGCTTTCCGGCGGACAGATGAGCGCGGAAGAGGTCGAGCAGCGCTTTCTGCCTGGCGCAAGGGAGTGACGGCATGAGTTTGCGAAGAAAAATCTACGAGGTCATCGAGGTCGCGGACAAGGACGACCGCGACAGTCTCATTTACGACCGCTTCATGCTCATGTGCATCGCGGCGAGCATCGTGCCGCTGTGCTTCAAGGAGACGAACTCGCTGTTCGTCTGGCTCGACCGCGCGACGGTCACGGTGTTCATCGTGGACTATCTGCTGCGCTGGTGGACGGCGGACTTAAAGTACGAAAAGAGCGGGAAATGGGCGTTTTTGCGCTATCCGTTCAGCTTTTTCGGTATTGTAGACCTGCTATCCATCCTGCCGTCGCTGACGATGCTGTCGTCGGGGTTCAAGCTGTTTAGGCTTTTCCGCCTCAACAAAGCGCTCAAGGCGCTCAAATTCCTGCGCTACTCGCACAGCTTTGAACTTATTTTGAACGTTATCAAGCGCGAGAAACGCGCGCTTGCGGCAGTGTGCGTGCTGGCGGGCGGGTATATCGCGCTGTCGGCGCTCATCATGTTTCAGGTGGAGCCCGACAGCTTTGACACGTTTTTCGACGCCATCTACTGGGCGGTCGTCACGCTGACGACCGTCGGCTATGGCGACATCTATCCGACGAGCGAGATCGGCCGCATCGTGAGCATGACGTCGTCGTTCATGGGAATCGCCATCGTCGCGCTGCCCACAGGTATCATTACGGCTGGCTACATGCGCGAGCTCAGCCGTGAAAAGTGGGACTAAATAGAGAGGGCAGAACCATGGAGATCAGAACAGCAACGATGAACGATCTGGACGCGGTCACGGCGGTGGAAGCCGAGTGCTTTCCCGTGGCCGAGGCAGCGACAAAAGAGGAATTCGCCGAGCGGATCAGATACTACGGCGACCATTTCTGGCTGATGTTCGATGGCGGTAAGCTCATCGCGTTTCTCGATGGCTTTGTAACGGACGAGCCCGACCTGACCGACGAAATGTACGCGAAAGCATCCATGCACGACGAAAATGGCGCGTGGCAGATGCTCTTCGGTCTGAACACCTTGCCGGAGTACCGGAAAAACGGCTACGCGGGCGAATTGCTCCACCGTGCCGTTGAGGATGCGAGAAAGCAGGGGAGAAAGGGTGCAGTCCTGACCTGCAAACAGCGGCTCGTCGACTACTACGCGAAGTTTGGCTTTGTCGACGAGGGCGTGACAGACAAGTCCGTGCACGGCGGCGTTGTCTGGCACCAGATGCGCATCACATTTTGATCGAGACTGACAGAAAAAAGGAGCACGCTTGCGCGTGCTCCCTTTTTGCGATTTTTATTGCTTTCCCGCGAGGTAGTAGTCGCTTTGCCCCGGATGATAGAACGGACAGGCGGTCAGCTTGCCGCGCAGGAACGACGCCATCTCGTCCTCATCGAGTTGCTCGTCACAGTAGTAGCTGTCGGACTCTTCATCGTAGCTGTAATAAACGCAGTCCTCGCACAGGCTGATGGACATGAGATCATCTCCCGAAAGAAATTAGTGCTGATACTCGAATTCTAGCTCGTACATGCTGACGATGTCGCCGTCCTTGATGCCAAGGTCCTCAAGCTGCTGGAAAACGCCGTTTTCTCGCAGCATCTTATCAAAGAACATCCGGCTCTCGTAGTCACCGAAGTTGACGTTGCTCATAAGGCGTTCAAGCCACTTGCCCTCGACAATGTAGGTGTTGTCCTCGACGGTGATCTTGAGCGGCTCGCTCGCGTCGATCTTCACGGGCTTGGGAACGTACTCGGGCTCGTAGACCGTGACGGGCGGGAGTGTGGAGAGCTTTTCGGCGATCTTGAGCACGAGCTCGCGCGTGCCGGTGTGCGACGCAGCGGACAGGGCGAAGAGGGGATAGCCGAGCGGCTCGACATGCGCGCGCAGCTTTTCGAGCAGGCTCTCGTCCTCCATGATGTCGGTCTTGTTCGCGACGACGATTTGCGGGCGGGTGGCAAGGTCGGGGGAATACTGCGAGAGCTCTGCGTTGATGGCGTCAAAGTCCTCGACCGGGTCGCGGCCCTCGCTGCCCGACACGTCGACGACATGAACGAGTAGGCGGCAGCGGTCGATATGGCGCAGGAAGTCGTGACCAAGGCCCGCGCCCTCGGCTGCGCCCTCGATGATGCCGGGGATGTCGGCCATAACGAACGAAACGCCCTCGTCGACGTACACGACGCCGAGGTTGGGGTAGAGCGTGGTGAAGTGGTAGTTTGCGATCTTGGGGCGCGCCTTCGACACAACGGAAAGAAGCGTCGACTTGCCGACATTCGGGAAGCCGATGAGGCCGACGTCGGCCAGCAGCTTCAGCTCGAGCACGACATCGTGCTCCTCGCCCTCAAGGCCCGATTTGGCAAAACGGGGCGCCTGACGCGTCGGCGTTGCGAAATGCGCGTTGCCCCAGCCGCCCTTGCCGCCGCGGCAGAGGATGAACGGCTCGGAGTCGGACATATCCTTGATGATCTCGTTCGATTCCGCGTCGCGCACGACGGTGCCGCGCGGCACGCGGATCGTGAGATCCTTGCCCTGCTTGCCGAACTTGCGCGCGCCCTGACCGTCCATGCCGTTGTCGGCGACGTATTTGCGCTTGTAGCGAAAGTCCATCAGCGTGGACATGTTGTCGTCGACAACGAGGACGATGTTGCCGCCGTTGCCGCCGTCGCCGCCGTCGGGGCCG
>ULWC01071410.1_pt1 | contig 10075 bp, 7 predicted proteins | sample 1959931 | NCBI WGS metagenome assembly ULWC01 (sample SAMEA4835801, study PRJEB28245) | human gut metagenome | biome: gut microbiome; material: fecal sample | place: Denmark | collected 2008
CGCGCCCGAAGAGACAGCGCGAGGCAGCGTCGAGCAGGGCGGCGTGGGCCGCGAGGTTGCGTGCCCGGCCCCGTGCCAGGTGCACAATCTGGTATGGCGCCGGAAGACTCACAGCAGGAAGATTTTCAGCAGCAGTTCGCGCAGCAGCTCGCCGTCGGGCGCGCCGCCCGCATTGAGCCCCTTGCTCTTGGCGTCGTATTCGCGCAGCAGCCCCAGCACCTGGAAGACCTTGCGGTTGTCCCACAGCGCGGCCTGCTGCTTGATCTCGTTCAGCACGTAGGTGTTGTTCTTGCGCAGGATGCCCATGAGCTCCGCATCCTGCGGGAAGGGCTTGCCCTTGTGGCGCGCGAGCCAGCGCAGGTAGTTGACCACGAACAGGTCGCGGAACTGGCCGAAGAGCGCCATGATCGTCAGCAGCAAGGGGTTCTCCCGGGGGTTGCGGGCGAAGTGGTCGGCGATCAGCAGCGCGCGCTGCATGTCGCGCGTGACGACGGCGCGGCACAGCTCGAAGTTGTTGAACTCCTTGGAGATGCCGATGTTGGCCTCGATGTCGGCGTCGGTGATGCGCTTCGTCCCCTCGGGCAGCGAGACGGTGAGCTTGTGCAGCTCGTTGTCGATGCGCGCGATGTCGGTGCCGAGGTGGTCCGTCAGCATCGACAGCGCCTTCTGGTCGATCGTGAAGCCCTGTTGCCGGACGAACTGCTGGAGCCATGCGGCGATCTCGTAGTCGCGCGGCCGCACCGACTCGAAGACCGTGCCGTTGGCCGCGCACCCCTTGTAGAGGGCCGAGCGCTTGTCGACGTTCTTCTCCTTGTGGCAGATGACGAGGATGGTCGTCGGCGAGGGCTTCTGCGTGTAGAGCGAGAGTTTCTCGATGTTGCGCAGCTGCTGCGCCTCCTTGAGAATGACCACCTCGTAGCGGCCCATCATCGGCAGCTGGCGGCAGAGGTTGATGACCTGCCCGGCATCGGAGTCCTTGCCGTAGACGACAATCTGGTTGAAGGCGCGCTCGGCCTCGTCGAGAATCGAGGCGGCGAGCTGCTCCGCGAGGCGGTCGATGAAGTAGCTCTCCTCGCCCATGAGCAGGTAGACCGGGGCGAAGCGCCCCGCGCGGATCTCGCCCGCGATGCGGTCGTATGCGGCGACCGTGTCCCTGAATTTGACAGCGCTTTTAGCCATAATCAGACGATCTCGCGCGTGATGCGCAGTACGTTTTCGGTCTCGGCCGTGAGGCGGAAGCGGTCGTCGATTCTCCGTCCGACGAGCCAGACGATGTCGTCGCCCGACAGCAGCACGAACTGCCGCTGCTTCTCGGGCAGCGGAACCTTGGCGTCGATCAGAAAGTCGCTGACCTTCTTGCGGCCCGTCATGCCGAAGGGGATGAACCAGTCGCCCTCGCGCCAGCGGCGCAGCGTGAGCGGGAAGCGGAGTTTGTCGGCATCGATCTGCGCGACCTGCTCGGGGGTGCCGAAGGTCTGGATGTCGTCGATGTCGCAGTATTCGTAGTAGAGTACCGCATTGCCGCAGTAGCTGCGCACGGCGCCGCGCTCGACCGTCGTGCGGCATTCGTCGTCGGGGGCGATCGGCGTGACGATGATCGCTCCGCGGTCGATCGTGGCCATGCGGTCGCGGGCGTAGAAGCGGCGTCCCGTGGCGTCGTGGTTCAGGGCGTGGCACAGCGCGTCGATGACGTCGCCCTTGAATCCGTAGGCGGAGTTGAGCAGTTCGTAGATGACGAACTCGCGCGGGAAGGCCGGGTCGATGCGGTCGACGCGGATCGTGTCCGTATCGCCCTGCGAGGTCACGGCTTCGCGGCGGATGCGCTCGATGCCGTGGTCGATGAAGAGCTGGGCGTCGGTCAGGCGGCCGATGTTCTTGCGCATGAGCTCCGTGAATTTGGGGTTGATCTCGCGGATGCGGGGGATGAGTCCCAGGCGGATCTTGTTGCGCAGGTACTTCGTCGAGCGGTTCGAGGAGTCCTCGCGGAAGGGGATGCGGTTCTGTACGGCGTATTCGAGAATCTCCTTGCGCGAGGCGAACATCAGCGGGCGGATGACCTTGCCGACCTGCGTCGAGATGCCGGTCAGTCCGCGCAGCCCGGTGCCGCGCAGCAGGTTGATGAAGAAGGTCTCGATCGAGTCGTCGATGTGGTGGGCGATGGCGATGACCGTATATCCCTCTTCGCGGCTCAATGCGTCGAACCAGGCGTAGCGCAGCCGCCGGGCCGCCATCTCCATCGACTCGCCCGTGCGCTCCATCTCGCCCGCGGTGTCGAAACGGCGGTTGTAGCAGGGCACGCCGCAGCGGGCCGCCTCCCGGGCAACGAGCTCTTCGTCCTCGTCGCTCTCGGCGCCGCGCAGCTGGAAGTTGCAGTGGGCCACGCCCACCCGGTAGCCGCTGCGCGTGAAGAGCGAGAGCATGACCATCGAGTCGACGCCGCCCGAGACGGTCAGCAGGATGCGGTCGTCGTGCGTCGCCAGGTCGTTTTCGGCGATGTAGCGTTGGAAGGATTCGAGTAGGGGCATATCTTGACAGGTATCATTGTTTGCTGTGTCGTCTGCGGTGCGGGCCGCTGTCCGGGAACTCTCCGGATTGTTGCCCGGAGGTCGTCCCGATTGCCGCCCGGGTCTCCGGCGCAGGGGCTCCGGCCGGGGCTGTCCGGGTGTCCGGGTGCCGCGGGGCGTGCCGGGCGGTCGTCAGAGGATGTTGACCTCGGTGTCGATCTCCACGCCGAAGCGCTCGCGGACGCGCTGCTGCACCTTGCGGGCCAGGGCCAGCACCTCGCCGCCCGTGGCGCCGCCGAAGTTCACCAGTACGAGGGCCTGCCGCTCGTGCACGCCGACGCTGCCCTCGCGGTAGCCCTTCATCCCGGCGCGGTCGATAAGCCACCCGGCGGCGAGCTTCGCCCTGTCGGCCTGTCCGGCGGCGGGGTAGAGCGGCATGTCGGGAAACTCGGCCCGCAGGCGGTCGGCCACGGCCTGCTCCACGACGGGGTTCTTGAAGAAGCTGCCGGCGTTGCCCAGCACCTTCGGATCGGGGAGCTTCGCGCGGCGGATGGCGTAGATCGCCTCGCGGATGTTGCGCAGCGTGGCGCCGCCGCGTACCTCGACCTCGCGTTCGACGTCGCCGTAGCCCAGCCGCGGGCGCGGTGTGCGGTGCAGGGCGATCTCGATGGCCGTGATGACGACCTTCCCGCGCAATTCGTGCTTGAAGACACTCTCGCGGTAGCCGAAGGCGCAGTGCGCGGCATCGAGCGTGAGCCGGTTGCCCGTCCCGACGCAGAACATCTCCACGCGGCGGATCGCATCGCTGGCCTCGCAGCCGTAGGCGCCGATGTTCTGCACGGGAGCGGCGCCCGCCTTGCCGGGGATGAGCGAAAGGTTCTCGATGCCCCACAGACCGCGCTCGACGGCCCAGGCAACCAGATCATCCCACTCGACCCCTGCCTCGACGCGCAGGCGCACCTCGTCGCCCTCGTCGGCCAGCAGCTCGATGCCGCGGGCCACGGGCGTGAGCAGCACGCCGTCGTAGTCCTGCGTGAAGAGGATGTTGTTGCCGCCGGAGAGGACCGTCCAGCGGTCGGGCACCCCCGCGGCGAAGATCGCGCGCAGGTCGTCGGCCGTTTCAAACTCGACGAGCCGCCGGGCGTGCTGCGCGACGCCGAAGCTGTTGCGGTCGCGCAGGTCGATGTAGTGAAATTCTCGGATCATGATGTGCAAAGTTACGAATTTATTTACTAACTTTGATAAGATAATCGCCCGAACGACAGAAACCCTAAAATACCACAAACCTATGTTTACCGAAAAAGACTTGCATCAAATCGAGCAACACGGCCTGACGCGCGAGGCCGTGGAGCGCCAGATCGAAAATTTCCGCCGCGGCTTTCCCTTCCTGAAGGTGGTGCGCGCCGCCTCGCCCGGCGACGGGGTCGTCGTCGTGGACGACGCGGCGGCCGATGCGGCGCAGGCCCGTTACGAGCAGGCTGCGTACGGCCTCTCGGTCGTGAAGTTCGTTCCGGCGTCGGGTGCCGCCACGCGCATGTTCAAGGAGTTGTTCGAGTTCGTCAACGAGGGCAAGCGCGGCAAGGGCATCGACACGCTGCTCGAAAACATCGAGCGCTTCGCCTTCTGGCCCGAACTGAAGGCCGTGCTGCCGGAGGGTGCCGACGATCGGACCGTCGTGAGCTGCATCGTCAAGCAAGGACTCAACTATGGACAGAAGCCCAAGGGGCTGGTGACCTTCCACGCCTATCCGGACGGCGCCCGTAAGGCCGTCGAGGAGCACCTGGTCGAGGGGGCGGCCTACGCCTCGACCGACGGCGTGGCCCGCATCCACTTCACCGTCTCGCCCGAGCACCGTGCCGGCTTCGAGAGCCTGCTCGCCGAGAAGGTCCCCCTCTACGAAAAGCGCTTCGGCATCCGTTACGAGATCTCGTTCTCCGTGCAGAAGCCCTCGACCGACACGATCGCCGTGAATCCCGACAACACCCCCTTCCGTCAGGAGGACGGCAGCCTGCTGTTCCGTCCCGCGGGCCACGGCGCGCTGATCGAGAACCTGAACGAGATCGACGCCGACATCATCTTTATCAAGAACATCGACAACGTGACGACCGACGCGCGCCGCGGCGACACGATCCGCTACAAGAAGGTGCTGGCCGGACTGCTGCTCGAACTGCAGGAGCAGGCCTTCGCCCACCTGCGGGCGCTGGAGGCGGGCACTGCCGACCTGGCCGAAGTGGCCGCATTCGTCGAGCAGCGGCTCTGCGTGAAGCTGCCCGCCGCGTGTGATGCTGCGCTGCTGCGTGCGGTGCTCGACCGCCCGATCCGCGTCTGCGGCATGGTCCGCAACGAGGGCGAGCCGGGCGGCGGCCCCTTCTGGGTGGCCAACCCCGACGGCACGGAGTCGCTGCAGATCGCCGAGTCGAGCCAGATCTCGCCCGACGACATGCCGCTGATGAAGTCGGCCACGCACTTCAACCCCGTCGACCTCGTCTGCGGCGTGCGCACGTCGCAGGGCGGCAAGTTCGACCTGCGCCGCTATACCGACCCCTCGACGGGCTTCATCTCGTCGAAGTCGTCGGGCGGCCGCGAGCTGCGCGCCCAGGAGCTGCCCGGACTGTGGAACGGCGCGATGGCCCGCTGGAACACGGTCTTCGTCGATGTGCCCATCACGACCTTCTCGCCCGTCAAGGTCGTCCAGGACCTGCTGCGCCCCCAGCACCAGCAGTGATCCGTCCCGGGAGGGAGGTTTCCCCGTGCGGCCTTCGGAGTTTTGGCTCCGGAGGCTGCTTTTTTGTGTCTGAAGCTGTCGCTTGATCGTAAATTTTCTTATTTTGCTGCGGCGTGAAAATAATTTTGCTTAAATTTGCGGTAGGTGACAGAAAATTGATTTACGAACCCGAAAACTGCTTTCCGAATGAAAGAGCGAGCCTTGGCCGTGGACCTGCTGCGGGGTCTGGCCATCGTGGGGATGGTCCTCTCCGGATACATCTCGCGCAATCCCGATCTGCCCGCGTGGCTTTTTCATGCCCAGCTGCCGCCCCCGTCGTTCGCCTTCGACCCCTCGGTCCCGGGCATCACGTGGGTCGATCTGGTCTTCCCGTTCTTCCTCTTCTCGATGGGGGCCGCCTTCCCCTTCTCGATCGGACGGCGCCTTGACCGGGGCGCAGCGGCCGTGCAGGTCGCCTGGACGATCCTCCGGCGGGGCCTGCTGCTGGCCTTCTTCGCCATCGTGCTGGGGAACACGAACCTCTGGACGCTTCATGAGGCGCTGCAGCGCCCCGTGGCGGTCTCTCTGCTGACGCTGGTCGTCTGGGGGGCCTTCTTCGCCATGTTCATCCGCCTGCGGAACCGGAGCGAGCGGTTCAACACGCTGCTTAACGGCTGTGGCATCGCGGCGCTGCTGCTCCTGCTCCTCCTCTACCGGGCATTGGGGGTCGACGTGAACCTGTACCGCTCGGACATCATCATCCTGATCCTCGCCAATGTCGTCGTGGCCGGGTCGTTCCTCTGGTGGCTGACGCGCCGCAAGCCGGGGCTGCGCATGGGCCTCGTGGCGCTGCTCGTGGCGCTGAAGCTCTCGGCCGCCGTGCCCGGATCGTGGACCGCAGAGGTGTGGAACGCCACGTTCGCCCCCTGGCTCTACCATACGGAGTTCCTGCAATACCTCTGCATCGTGCTGCCGGGCAGCGTGGCCGGCGAGCTGATCGCCCGCTGGCTCGCGCGCAAGGGCACTGCGGCGCCGACGGCTTCGACCGATCTCTCCGTCACGGCTGCGGTCGCGCCGCACTTCGTCAGCTCCGTCACCTGCACGCCGGCAGCCGCCATGCCGCTTCCGGACGGACAGGCTGCCCCGACCGGGGCGGCCGTTTCGGCAGATTCGGCCGTCCGGATTGCCCGTGTCGGTTCGGCTTCCGCCGCTTCTTCCGCCTCGCTTTCCGCCCCGGCGGCAGCCGGCGTGCCGTCCCCGGCCGATGGCAAGGGCGCACGGCCGGCAGCCGCTTCGCACGATGCGGAGCCGCTGCCCGGGCGTTTCCGTCTTGCCGGGGCGTTGGTTCTCCTGCTCCTTGCGGTGAATCTTTGGGGACTGTATATCCGGGCGCTGACGGCGAACCTGCTGCTGACGCTGCTTGCGGGCGGAGCGGCTGCCTGGCTGCTGCGCCGCCCCCGCACCGCGCTGCAGGAGCTCCTCTCGGCGCTCTTCGCGACGGGTCTTTTCTGGCTGCTGCTCGGGCTCGTCTTCGAGCCGCTCGAAGGGGGCATCAAGAAGGACCCCGCCACCGTAAGCTACTTCTTCGTGACGGCGGGCATGGCTTCGCACGTGCTGCTGCTGGCTACGCTTCTCTTCGAGTCGCTGCGCGGCCGGGCGGGGCTGCTGGTCCGCTGCGGCGAGAATCCGATGATCGCCTATACGGCGGCGGGCTATGTCGTCGTGCCGCTGCTCTTCATCGAGGAGCAGTGGGGCTTCCCGATGCCCTGGATCTGGGGTGCGGGCGGCTGCGGCGCGGGTATCGCCCGGGGCGTCGTCGTCACCCTGCTGGCCATGCTGCTGACCTCGGCCTTCACGCGCCGCCGGCTCTTCTGGCGCACCTGACCCCGGCGCGCCCGATTGCCGGTGCTGCGGCCTTTTCGCCTCCTGCTCCGGCCAGTCAGGCCACAAAAAAACGGGACCCGTCGGGTCCCGTTTTTCGTCTCTGCCGGCCATCGGCGCCGCAGCGCCTGCCGGGGTGTCTCTCCTGTTATTCCGCCCGGGCTGCGGCGCGGTCGATCTCCGCCTCGAGCCGGTCGACTACGGGCGGCAGAATCCGCTCCATGACCTCGTAGCCCACCTCGTTCGGGTGTACACCGTCGTTGGTGTAGGCGGCGATCATCGAGCCGTCCCCGGCAGCCATCGGGGTGTGGTAGTCCACGTAGGGGATGCCCTCCTGCTCGGCGTAGGCGCGGATCGCGGCGTTGAGCCGGATGATCTTCTGCGCCGGTTCGATCCCCGGACGCCACGGATAGTCGCCCGTGGGGTGGATCGAGCAGAGGATCGGCCGGATGCCGTTGGCGCGGGCCAGGTCGACCATCGACTGGATGTTGTCCAGAATGTGCTCCGGCGAGATGTAGCCCGTATTCCGGGCCAGGTCGTTCGTGCCGCCGCAGATCACCACGATCTTCGGGTGCAGCTCGATGACGTCGGCGCGGAAGCGCACGAGCATCTGCGAGGTGGTCTGTCCGCTGATGGCACGGCTCACGAAGCCGTTGCGGGCGAAGAAGTCGGGATGTTTGCCGATCCACCCTTCGGTGATCGAGTTGCCCATCAGCACGGCCCGCGGCGCGGTGGTCTGCGCGGCGTTCTCCTGCTCGAAGCGGGCGAAGTTGGCCCAGTCGTCGGGTGCCTGGGCGGCGGCCGTCGTCGCAAGGCAGAGTGCGGCGGCCAGCATGCGGAGTTTTCCTTTCAGTGAGGTGTTCATGGTATGAGGGATTGGTGATTTAATCGTTGAGAAGCTCCTTGTCCACGGCCTCCTCGTCCGCACGCTCCTCCTCGGTGTCGGGATAGGAGAAGGGGATGCGCCAGGCGATCAGGAAGATCGGCAGCGTGGCCAGCAGCGACCAGAGGAAGAAGTAGTGGTATCCGCCGACGCGCTCGCACAGCCAGCCGCTCACCATGCCCGGGAGCATCACGCCGAGGTTGGCCAGCGACGAGCCGAAGGCGTAGTGGGCCATCTTGTGGCGTCCGGGTGCCACCTGCTGCATGATGAAGAGCGTCAGGCCGACGAATCCGAATCCGTAGCTGAAGTATTCAAAGACGATGCCGCCGCAGATCAGCACGCTCGAGGCGGGCTGGAACCACGCCAGCAGGGCGTAGACGACGAACGGGATGTTGAAGATGAAGATCAGCGGCAGCAGCGCGCGGCGCAGCTTGATCCAGGCGATGAAGTAGCCGCCGAGGATCGACCCCACAACGAAGGCGATGACGCCGAACGTGCCGTAGTAGAGACCGATCTGCTGCTCGGTGAGGCCCAGGCCCTGGTCGGCGACCGGGGCGTTGAGGAACAGCGGCACGATCTTGATGACGAGGCCCTCGGCGAAGCGGTAGAAGACGATGAAGGCGATGTAGATCCAGATGTACTTCTTGACGAAGAAGCTGCGGAAGACCTCGGCCGTCTCGCGCATGGCCTCGCCGACGCTTCCGGCGTGGGCCGTGGCCTCGCCGCCCGAGGGGAGCATGCGCAGGTGGTAGAGCCCCAGCAGGAAGAGCAGCGCGCCGCACAGCGCCATGACGATCATCCAGGCCTCGACGACGCCCACGCGCTCCTTCAGCGCGCCGGCCACGTAGACCAGACCGCCCATGGCGAAGACCTTGGCGATGTTGTAGAAGGCGCCCTGCCAGCCGATGAACTGGGCCTGCTGGGTCTTCGACAGTTCGGTGATGTAGACGCCGTCGGTGGCGATGTCGTGCGTCGAGCCGCTGAAGGCGACGACGGCCATCAGCGCGATGGCGTAGGGGAAGAAGTTGGGCAGCGAGAGCGACAGCGCCACCATGGCCAGCGCCAGGCCGGAGACGAGCTGCGTCGTGACGACCCAGAACTTCTTGGTGCGGAACATCTCCATCAGGGGGCTCCAGATGGGCTTGAGCGACCACGGGAGGATGATGAGCGAGGTCCACAGGGCGATGCGCGCGTCGTCGATGCCCAGACCGCGGAACATCAGCGTCGAGACCATGTTGACGATGATGAACGGCAGTCCCATGGCGAAATAGACGGTCGGGACCCACGTGAGCGGCGAGCGGCGCACGGACGGTTCGGTTTTCGTGTGGTTCATTTCGGGTTCTGTAAGCAGGTTGCGTGGTTATGATTCACGCAAAGATACGCAAAATCCCCGAGATTATTCGACACTCGTGTCGGGTAATTCCCATCCGGTGATCGTCGCGATGTAGGGAATCACCGACATGGCCAGCTTGCGGTGCCCGTGGTGGTTGGGGTGGTAGTTGGCGCCCATGTCGCTGTCCCAGTTGGTGACGCCCGGCAGGATGGCCGTGAAGTGCAGGTTGGCGTCCTGCCGTTCGGCGATCAGCTGCTCGAGGTAGCGCAGCACGATGGTGTTGTCGCTCGGTGCCACGCAGAGGATCGGCACCTGGCCCCAGATCGAGCGCAGGTAGTCGATCGCCCGGGCGTAGGAGTCGTTGAAGGGCTTCTCGGCGGGGGCAATGCCCGTGCTGAAGTCGTTGGACCCGAGTTTGATGACGACGATGTCGGGGCGGTAGGCGCTGCCGTCCCAGGCGGGCGACTCCTCCATGTCGAGCGTGCGGCGCATGCGCTCGCGCATCGTGCAGTCGGAGACCTCCTTCTCGTCGCCCCAGTTGCGGACGATGCCCTGCCCCGAGTGGGCGATGAGCGTGTATTCGGCGCCGAAGTAGCGGGCGACGATGCAGCCCCAGGCCAGGTCGCAGTTCTCGGTCTGCGGCGTGAACTGCTCCTCGGCCGAAAGGCCTTCGGTGCCGTAGCCGCAGGTGTGCGAGTCGCCGATGAATTCGATGTGGCGGGCCGGGGCCTCCGGTGCCGCGAGCAGCGGGGCGCCGCTCTCGATGCCGT
>ULWC01009435.1_pt1 | contig 10048 bp, 8 predicted proteins | sample 1959931 | NCBI WGS metagenome assembly ULWC01 (sample SAMEA4835801, study PRJEB28245) | human gut metagenome | biome: gut microbiome; material: fecal sample | place: Denmark | collected 2008
GGGCGTGTCAGGGCAATACATCTGTGCCGCATTATACAATGCCACAGGCACATACAACGTCGACTCAATCACCTACAAGCCCTTGCTCGACAAACTGATTGTCGGGTTTGAGCATTTCAACTTCATCTCGCCCCGCAAGCTTATCGTGACAAACGAGGACGGCTTCTACGCCATCGACGTTGACCGCGACCACCGCGTGAGCTGGAAGAGCAAACTGTTTGTGAGCAACATTTTCGCCACCAACCCCGACTCACTGATATACACCGCCGGCGGTGCGCTCCACAACAACGTGCTCGACTTGTCGTACGACCTCAACTCGCTGCGCTTCGAGTTTATATGCCCGGAATTCCGCGAGGAGGGCGCCGTGCTCTACAGTTATTATCTTGAAAACTACGACACTGGATGGAGCGCCTACACCACCGCCAACTCAAAGGAATACACGCAATTACACGAAGGCACATACACACTGCACATCCGTTCGTTCAACCGCTACGACGACAGCCGCTCGGAATACTCCTTCACCTTCCGCATCGCGCCGCCATGGTACAGAAGCACCTGGGCGATAACGTTCTACATCCTTTTCATCATCTCGTCAACATATTTCCTATTCATATACGTGCGGGGAAAGGCGCGCAAGTCGGCGCTGATGGTGGCGAAACGCAAGGAGGAGGAAATGCGTGAATACAAACGCCAGACCGAAGAGGAGTCGCTGCGACGTGAAAACGAAATCTCACGGCTGAAAAGCACGCAGCTGGAATACGACGTGCGCCACAAGTCGCAAGAACTGTCAAACGCCACGATGAACGTAATGCGCAAAAACGAGATTCTCATTGACATCTCAAACCAAATCAACAAATTACAGGAGAGCGGCGACACCATCTCGAAAACGTCGGCAAAGCAGCTGATGAAGATTCAGAAACTCATCAAAGAGAACATCTCGCACGATGACGACTGGCACAAATTCGCCCAAAACTTCGACGTGGTCTACGAGAACTACCTCAAACGCCTCGCCGAGCGGTTCCCGCAGCTCAACATCAACGACCAGAGGCTGTGCGCATATCTGAAGATGGGTCTCAGCAGCAAGGAGATTGCCCCACTGCTCAACATGTCGTACCGCAGTGTGGAAATGGCACGTTACCGTCTGCGAAAAAAGATGGAACTGAGCCGCGAGGTGAACCTCGTCGACTTCCTGCAACGGCTGTAACACTGTGCCATTTTGCTATATTTTGGGGCTTTTTTGCCTATTTACGTGTAAATTGTCAATCATTTTTGATGATTTTCTAAAAATTTGCCATATCTTTGTGGCAGAAAAAAGATAAAGATGGAAAAAATAGACAATCTTGACCGTAAGATTCTTGAAATCGTGATGCGAAATGCACGAATCCCGTCGAAAGACGTGGCTATGGTATGCGGGGTGTCGCGCGCTGCCATACATCAACGCATACAGCGGATGATTGATTTGAAGGTAATCACCGGTTCGGGCTACCACGTAAACCCGAAAGTGCTTGGCTACACAACCTGCACCTACATCGGCGTGAAATTGGAGAAAGGCTCTATGTATAAGGATGTTGTACCTGAATTGGAGAAAATACCGGAAGTTGTTGAATGCCACTTCACCACCGGCCCGTACACAATGCTGATAAAGCTTTATGCCCGCGACAATCAGCATCTTATGGAGCTTCTCAACGACAAAATCCAGATGATCCATGGTGTCGTTGCGACAGAAACCCTGATTTCGCTCGACCAAAGCATGAACCGCGAAATTCCAATACACTACGAAGAATAGCGTTTCAACGCCTAAAAAAGACATAAAAGCGCGCCGAATGCCGGTGCGCTTTTATTTTACGCTGATTGCCAAAAGCCGCACCCATCAGCATACACGCCGACTCTTCCATAGCAGCGTACCTCCGGCACGCTGACCGCAAGGAGCATATCGAATTACAGCACGCGCCGTTGCACTCCGCGACGATTGACAGCCTGCCACCGTCGCCGTCGCGCATGCCGCAAAATTTGACATGACCTTTTTTACATCAAGCCTTTTTATACCAAAGCCAGCACACTGATAATCAAGCATAAAGAATTTTATTTACAAAAAACTTGGCAAAAATTTTGCAGATTTAAAAACTTGTCGTACCTTTGCAATCGCTAACACAAAAGCAACTATCAATGGTGCGGTAGTTCAGCTGGTTAGAATACATGCCTGTCACGCATGGGGTCGCGGGTTCGAGTCCCGTCCGCACCGCAGAAATCCTGGAACGAAAGTTTCGGGATTTTTTGTTTTCCACAGCACTTCCGCATCCCTCCAACATAAGATTTTGCGGAAATCGGCAAAAGTCGGCAGAGCAGCCATCCAAACAGCGCGATGCGCCTCCAGGGAAGTCCACAACGTATGGCAGTCGGAATCCAGACAGCACCGACATCGGGAAAGTCCACAACGAGGACTCGCTTTCAGCTAACCCCGGACCGCGTCCGGGGCATAACGCCGGCACAACACACACCGCAACGCGGTGCCGCTGCATGCGGATGATACAGACAAAAAGAAAAAAGCCCGTCAATCCGACGAGCTCTGTTTCTTAGTTGCTTCGATGAAGCAACATTTACAAACCTAACATAAAACCATTATTCGAGACATTTTACTGCGTTTCACAACGAAATAAAACTAAATTCTAATACTCCATATTATAATCGTAGTGTTTAACCATTATTCGGTTGAAAGCATCTCTTTGCTTTCGACACTACAAAGTTACAGTCATTGTCAAGCATTTCAATCGCCATATTAACGCAAATATAGGCAAATATAGATGTATAAAATTTTATATGCTTGATTAGCAATGATATAATTTTCATGAAATATAAGCAAATATAAACGATTACATCAATCGATAATGCCGATTTTCATCACGTTTTTCTCAAAAGAATCCCTGTCGATTGCACGATTTTTCATTTTGTTGCGGTAGGCATATATGGTATTGACCGAATAGCGCAGAAACTCTGCAATCTTCGACGAGTCGACAATCCCGAGGCGCAATAAGGCATAGATGCGCAATTCAGTGTTGAGCGAACCGGGAGCCTCAATCTCAAAACGCTCCTCCGGACGCAGCAAGGCGTTGACATCATCGACAAACGTGGTGTAGATTTTAAGGAATGCATTGTCAAACTCCTTATAGAACGTAGGGTGCTGCTCATCGCTAAATTTCTGCGACTTCATCATCTTCACCAAATCATCCACCTGTCCCGACACAAGCTTACGGTTGACCAACTTAGTAAACGAGTCGAGGCGCTTCATATATATAGAGCACAGTTCAAGGAACTGACCCATATACTCATCCTTGGTCATGTTGGCCTCTTTCAGCTTCAGACGCGTGCGCGTGAGCTTCTTCATCTGCTTCACAAGATAGAACACCGCCACGGCAAGTCCGATGAGAAGGAAGAAACTCACCACTATATACATCATCAGCATCCGCTCATGCTCGGCAACCTCCTCACGATGCTGCGACTCGATTACCGGCAGCAACCCCGACACATTATAGACACGCATCTGCGCGTTGCAGAACGCCGCGTCCTCGAGCGACGTAAAAATATAACGATAGGCGCGGTCGATGTCGCCCTCTCCGTAAAGAATCATGGACAAGTCGAGAATCGACTGGTTTTCCTTCACCGCGCACATAATATCGCTGATCGCCGAGAGCGCAAAATAGCGCACACTCTCCTCCGACTTTCCCTCCGACCTGTAAATCTTCGCCAGAAACGCACAGGCAAGAGCGAAATCATTGCCGTCGCGGCGCAACGACGGAATCATGTCGACAAGAATCATCTTAGCCACCGCCTGCTTGCCGTCGGCCATCGCCTGCTCCGCCTCATAAAGCCTACGCGTGTTGGAGCTGACGGGCAGCGACTCAATCCATTTTTTTCTAAACGCCACAGTATTGGAGTAATAGCGGTCGTAGAAAAGCCCGCCCTCCGTCGAGCCATTGAGAGAGAAAGAGTAGATGCGATAGCCACTTTCGTAGAACTCCGGCAGCAACGTGTCGGGAATCTCCATGTGCGAAATCGCCTTGAAGTCGCTGTAGGCCTCCGCATAATAGCCCGCGATAACCTCCGAGCGCACTTTTTTCATTCTCACGAGCAGCGAGTCGGTAGGCGAAGACGCCAACTCGGCAGCCTTGTCATAATAGAAAATCGCGGAGTCTGCCTTGAAAAGCGTATACTCCTTACCCAGTTTCATGTAGGAGGAAAACGACGGACGCAAGGCAACCGCCCGTTTTTCTTTGTCGATGCGCGCATACTTCCTGCCCTCAAACATTTTTTTAAGGCCAATGTAGCGGTCGAGGCTGTCGAGCTCAGGCACCGACACCGCCACAGCGGTCTGCACGGAGACAAAGAGCAAAAACAGCGAAAGTGCCAATCTAAATTTAGACATAAGGAAAATATAAATGGTTTAAAATGTTAGTTTATTACGTGACAAAGATATAGCCTTCTTCTGAATAAACCAAATTATAAACATATTTTGTAGAAAACGCGTTGCATTCCAACCATTCTCCACAACGAGTTTCGCCCCTCATTCACATAATAAGCCAATTTTTACTATCTTTGTATAAATAAAAAAATTAAAGATGAGCGGAGAAAAGGAAAAGAAACTATTCATAGAGACCTATGGCTGCCAGATGAACGTGGCAGACAGTGAAGTTATAGCATCAGTGATGAAAATTGCCGGCTACGAGCCGACAGACGCGATTGAGGACGCCGACGCCGTGTTTCTCAACACCTGCTCGATACGCGACAACGCAGAGCAGAAAATCTTCTCACGCCTGGACTACTTTGCCTCGCTCCGCAAGAAGCGCAAGTCGAGATTGGTGCTTGGCGTGCTGGGATGCATGGCAGAGCGCGTGAAAGACGAGCTTATTGCCAACCACGGCGTAGACATTGTGGCCGGACCCGACGCCTACCTGTCGCTACCCGACCTTGTGGCGGCTGCCGAACTTGGCGAAAAAGCCATCAACATCCAACTCTCGACCACAGAAACATACCGCGACGTCATCCCGCAACGCATCGGCCACAACCGCATAAGCGGATATATCAGCATCATGCGCGGATGCAACAACTTCTGCTCCTACTGCATAGTGCCCTACACCAGAGGCCGCGAGCGCAGCCGCGAGCCACGCAGCATCCTCAACGAACTTGCCGACATGCAGGCAAAAGGCTTCAAGGAAGTAGTGCTGCTCGGACAAAACGTCAACTCCTACCACTACATTGGCGAAGACGGAGCCGTGGTTGGTTTCGCCGATCTGCTCAGAATCGTTGCCGAAGCCGCGCCGGAGATGCGAGTGCGCTTCACCACGTCGCACCCGAAAGACATGACAGATGAAATCATCGACGTAATCGCCACCGTGCCAAACGTATGCAAGCACATCCACCTGCCCGTGCAGTCGGGAAGCAACAAAGTGCTCAAGGCGATGAACCGCAAATACACCCGCGAATGGTATCTTGACCGCATCGCAGCCATCCGCCGCGCCATGCCCGACTGCGGCATCACCACCGATATGTTTATAGGCTTCCACGACGAGACGGAAGAGGATTTCGAGGAGACACTGAGCCTGATGCGCGAAGTGGTGTTCGACAGCGCGTTCATGTTCAAATACTCCGAGCGTCCCGGCACATTCGCGTCAAAAAACCTCCCCGACAACGTGCCTGAAGAGGTTAAAATCGACCGTCTCAACCGTATGATAGCATTGCAGAACGAGCTGTCGGCGGAAAGCTACCGACGCGACATAGGAAAAACTTTCGAAGTGCTTGTCGAAGGCACATCGAAACGCTCCCGCGAACAATTGTTCGGACGCAACGAGCAAAACAAAGTAATCGTGTTCCCGCGCGGCAACCACCACATAGGCGACCGCGTCATGGTGACCGTGGAGAGCGCGTCGTCGGCCACGCTAATCGGAAAAGAAGCTTAAGCTATGGACAAATATATATTCAAAATCACAGCAAAAAACTCCCAACCAAGCATTTGGAGAATTTTATCTGTTCCCGTCCATTACGATTTCGACCACTTCCACTTCTTAATCCAGGCAGCGTTCGACTTGAGCGGAATATTTGACTTCCAGTTTGTGAAAGGATTCCACAAGCCAAGTTTTGAATGCTTCAGATTCTCTCCCGACGACGATGTGGAAGTAATGCAGTCGGAAGGATGCAAAGATGCCGAAAAAACGGCACTCAATGACTTTTTCTCAACAGACGACACTCTGAGGTACGACTCGGGCGAATTGTCGTTCGAAATAAAGCTCATGGGATTAAAGGGCTCGGATTTTCCGTATGCCCATCTCGAGGATGGCGAAGGCAAGATTCTCTGCGAAATGTGTGGCGGCATCTACGGACAGCTAATGGTGCAGGAGGCGTTGGCCAAATATCCCAACGAGCCTATCGCCCAGTATGCCCGAAAGATGCTGAAGAAGAAGCGAAACGCGAAAATCGATTTTTCCTTCACATACAAAGACCTGAACGACTGCAACCGCACAATCCACAAATTCGAGATAGCGTCAATGCTGATCCCGAAGGATGACTGGGACGACTACGATTCTTCTGAAATGGGATTCGTGTCGGACGATGAATATCTCGACATAATCAACGAACGGGTACGCAACCAACAAATCGGCTTGGACAAAGACCTGCTCAACTGACACCTGCAGACGTCGCAAAAAAAGAGATTTGCCAACGTGAAAAAAGCATAAAATGTTGACAAACGGCATCTCCAGGTTGTAACTTTGCACAAATTAATTGACTATGGCAAAACAACAGAAATCAAAAATATCCTATTTCCAGTCAAACATCACAGCCACCGTCAGCGTGGCGTTAGTGCTGATATTGATTGGCGTGACAGCGTTTCTCGGCCTGTCGGCACGCACAATGAGCCGCGAACTTAAAGAAAATATGGGCTTCAGCATTGTGCTAAAAACCGACGCCACCGACGCCGACATCGCAGGGCTGAAAGCAATCTTCGCCAAAGCCCCGTACGTCGCCAAGACCACATTCATCTCAAAAGACCAGGCTTTGGAACAATGGCAGAAAGACACCGGAGAAAATCTTGTAGAGACTTTCGGCGTCAACCCTCTCAGCGCGGAGTTTCAGGTCAACGTCAAAGCCAACTATGCGGAAATAGGCAAGCTAAAGAGCATACAGGCACAGCTGATGCATCAAAGCGGAGTGGAGGACATTGCCCTTTATGAAACCGAGGTCGAGACCACCAACAAAAACATCGGCAACATCACCATCGTGCTGCTTTTCGTGGCGGCTCTGCTCGTGTTTATCTCCTTCGCGCTGATAAACAACACCGTGCGCCTCACCGTCTACTCCCGACGATTCCTCATCCACACGATGAAACTCGTGGGAGCGAAGCCCGGCTTCATCCGCCGTCCGTTCGTGGTGCAGAACATGCTTAACGGACTGATTGCCGCAGCAGTGGCGTGCCTCGTGTTTGTCGGCTCATACTTCGCGGCGCAAGACATCGTCGGCGAACTTGTGGGCACTATGTTCAACGAGCTGGAAGTTGCCGCCGTATTTGTCGGGCTGGCGCTTGCCGGAGTGGTGATTTGCGGCATTGCGGCGTTCTTTGCCGCCAACAAATACATCCACCTCAACTACGACGACTTGTTCAAACGATAAAAAAACCACAGAAATAAATATGGAAGAAATAAAGAAAGAAAAGAAAACCGACACACGTCCGCTCGGAAAAGAGAATTTCATCCTCATGGGCGTGTCGGTGGCATTGATTGTCATCGGATTTTTGCTGATGGGCGGCGGCGCCACTACCGAAGAAACGTTCAACCCCGACATCTTCAGCACAATGCGCACAGCCGTAGGTCCGGGCATCTCGTTCATCGGCTTTGTAATTATGTTTTTTGCAATATTATATAAAAAGAAAAAATAAATCAAATGGATTGGATACAAGCACTCTTGCTCGGACTCGTGCAAGGACTCACTGAATACCTCCCCGTCAGCAGCAGCGGACACCTCGCAATCGGCAGCGCCCTGTTTGGCATCGAGGGAGAAGAAAACCTCGCTTTCACTGTCATCGTACACGTTGCCACCGTGTTCAGCACACTCGTGATTCTCTGGAAAGAAATCAGCTGGATATTCAAAGGCTTGGCACAATGCCGCATGAACGACGAGACCCGCTATTTCATCAACATCGTCATCTCGATGATTCCTGTGGGCATCGTAGGCGTATTCTTCAAAGACTATGTTGAAGAAATATTCGGCAGCGGACTTGCAATAGTAGGCTCCATGCTGCTCGTGACAGCGCTGCTGCTCACGTTCTCCTACTTCGCAAAACCTCGTCAGAAAGCAAACATCTCGATGCGCGACGCCTTCATCATCGGTCTGGCACAAGCAGTGGCGGTGCTCCCCGGACTCTCCCGTTCAGGCTCCACCATCGCCACAGGTCTGCTTCTCGGCAACAGCAAAGAGAAACTGGCGCAGTTCTCATTCATCATGGTCATCCCGCCGATTCTCGGCGAAGCCCTGCTCGACGTGGTCAAGATGCTCCACGGCAGCGCCGACAGCATGCTGCAGAGCGTGGCTCCGCTGTCGCTCATTGTCGGATTTCTCGCAGCGTTCATCTCAGGCTGCGTGGCTTGCAAATGGATGATCAGCATCGTGAAACGCGGCAAACTGATATATTTCGCCATCTACTGCGCCCTGGCAGGCGCCGCAACATTGATTTTCAACTTCATTTAACCGAAAAGAGATGCTGCATCCCGTAGAAGGAGAAATTTTTTACGTTGACAAACCGCTGACCTGGACGTCGTTCGACGTTGTCAAGCGAGTGCGCGGAGAACTGAGCCGCCGCACGAAGATAAAGAAACTGAAAGTGGGACACGCCGGCACGCTCGACCCGCTCGCAACCGGTGTGATGGTAATCGTCACCGGACGCGCCACAAAGCGCATCGAGGAGCTGCAAGCCCACGTCAAAGAATATGAGGCGACAATACGCCTTGGCGCCACAACCCCAAGCTTCGACCTTGAGACAGAAATCGACACCGAATACCCGTGGGAGCATATCGACCGCACGGCTGTAGAAGAGGCGTTGAAAAAATTCACAGGGCGCATCCAGCAGGTGCCGCCAGCCTTCTCGGCATGCAAGGTCGACGGCAAGCGCGCATACAAGATGGCGCGCAAAGGCAAGGAGGTTGAAATCAAACCTAAAGAACTTGTAATCGACGAGATAGAGCTGCTGTCGTTCGACCTGCCGGAAATCCGCATACGCGTGGTGTGCAGCAAAGGTACCTATATCCGTGCCCTTGCCCGCGACATCGGTGAAGCACTCGGCAGCGGCGCGCATCTGACAGCGCTGCGGCGCACACGCGTCGGCGACATCCGCGTTGAGCAATGCGAATCGGTGCCCAGCCTCATCGCACGGCTGAAAGAAGAGGAGTTTGAGCTCCCCGAAGAAATGAAAAAAGAAGAAAATAAGAAAGAATAAAACGAAGGATCTATGAAGTTGTCACAATTCAAATTCAAACTTCCTGAAGAACTGATTGCCCAGACACCGTCAGAGGAACGCGACGAGGCGCGCATGATGGTGCTGCACAAAAAAACAGGAGAAATCGAGCACAAAGTTTTCAAGGACATCATCGACTATTTCGACGATGGCGACTTGATGCTTCTCAACGACACGAAAGTGTTTCCCGCTCGTCTATACGGAAATAAGGAAAAAACAAACGCGCGCATCGAGGTGTTTCTGCTGCGCGAGCTCAACGAAGAGCACAAGCTCTGGGACGTGCTTGTGGAGCCGGCTCGCAAAATTCGCATCGGCAACAAGCTGTATTTCGGCGAAGACGACTCGATGGTAGCCGAGGTGATTGACAACACCACTTCGCGCGGACGCACGCTGCGCTTCCTCTACGACGGGTCGCACGACGAATTCAAAGAGGCTTTGTTCAAACTCGGACAGACACCGCTGCCGCTCTACATCAACCGCGAGCCTACGCCTGAAGACGAGGAACGCTTCCAATGCATCTACGCCAAAAACGAAGGTGCCGTAGTGGCTCCCGCT
>ULWC01060927.1_pt1 | contig 10040 bp, 6 predicted proteins | sample 1959931 | NCBI WGS metagenome assembly ULWC01 (sample SAMEA4835801, study PRJEB28245) | human gut metagenome | biome: gut microbiome; material: fecal sample | place: Denmark | collected 2008
CCGGATTTCCCAGTCATAAGTCGCTGAATACTCATTGACAAGACTCCTCTTCTCGCTGCCTCTCTTGCGAAGAAGCGATGACAAGATATTCATGTCATTGAACGCATTCTTGCCCTTTCCGAGCTGCAGGATATCGTGCTTTCCGCTTATAGTCAGCTTCATGGTAGGCTGCTTGCTGAACATCCATTCCAGAGAACCACCGCCCTTGAACTCCTTGTCCTTGAAACCATAGCCCAGATAGCCCTCAATCCTGAATTTCTTGCTCAGCTCTGATGTGGTACGCGCCCCGAACGAAACCCTGTTGCCTTCAGTGTCATTGAAACTGTAAAGCCGCGAATACGGTCCGAAAGCGACGTATTTCGTCTCCAAGTAGCCGGAAACCACAGTATTCACGATATTATATACGGTATTGTACAGCGGAACCTGCTTGATGGAGTCCACCATATTGTAGATGTTCTGCTCCTTTTCCGATAACTTGTACGGCCTGGCCTCGCTCCACCACGCCTCATCCTTCTTCCCCGCATCCTTCATCACGTGCACGGAAGTCGCGTGGGACTGCTGGACAAGCTTCCTTGCCGGTTCACCCAGCACCGGATTCATATAATCTATCTGACGGTTGCCCAGGAACGACACGAACTTGGACGAATCACTCATCGTCACGGAAAAATCCACGTACAGCTTGTCCTGCTTGTAGAACCAGAGCGAATCCCCGACCAGCTGGTCAGTACGGTCTATCACCATGTCCCTGATCCAGTTCACATTCGCCCCTTTCATCATTTTCGCATGAATCTCCCTCAGCGCGAAAGTTTCCGAGTCAATGTTCATTTCCCCGTCGAAGACCGTCGAGGACACGCTCCTGCTGGGATGGAACCTGATTTTCCAAGTCTTTCTTCCGTCAATGTTGAGGCTGTCCACCAGATAATAATTATAGTAAACGCTTCCGTTGGACGACAGCGGGGACGGAATCTGCACATTGAAGGCATTGATGAAATTGTTGTAGAAATTCGTCTTCAGGTGCATGCTGCCGGTAAACTGCGAAATGGCATTGTCCTCATTGAAACCGGAAATCCTTGTCGCCTCTATGGCTTCCTTGCTGATATCCGGAGAAATGCTGTGGTATCTCTTGGCCCGCGTTTCCGAAATCATCACCGGAAGAAAAGGCTGTCCGGAAACCACAGACGTGTCCATGTAATCGAAGATGAAGCCGAAGTTCCTGCGTATCATACGGTTGCGCAAGTTGCGGTCAGGATTTGTCAGGTCCAGTTCCATCTTGGTGTAGATGTCGCAGGCATAGGCATCGCGGCGTTCCGGGTCATTGACCTTCTTGTGCTCGTCGATCTGCTTCAGAATCCATTTCATATACCGGTTGTCCGGCTTTACCACTGCCGCATTGAGCGAAGAAGTGACAGGATGTAGCCTGAAATCCACCTCGCTGAATGCCCTGCGGCTCACTCGTATCATCTGAGTCTCATATCCTAACAGCGCTGCGCAAAGCGTATTTGCAGTAGAATCACGTGTTTCCATAGAATAATACCCTTCCAGGTCAGTGGAAACGCCTATGGTAGTCCCATAGAAATATACGGCGGCGAAAGGTATTCCTTCACCGCTTTCCGAATCTGTCACCCTGCCTTTCACCTTGGTAGCCTGAGCTCCCGCTGAAACGGAGAAAAATATGGTCAGTAAGGCCGTCAGAATGACATTTATGTATATTTTTTTTCTCATTTTCTTCACACAAAAACTTTCAAATATATACAAACCTTACTAAAATACGAAACTTTCATTATCTTTGTGCGACCAAATTCGACATATATATGATTAATGTGGCTATTTTCGTGTCCGGAAGCGGAACGAACTGCGAATCCCTCATCCGTCATTTCAGCGGCTCTGATAAAGTCAAGATTTCTGTAGTCCTGAGCAACAAGGCTGACGCATATGCCCTTGTACGGGCGCAGAACCACGGGATACCCACAGTAGTCATGCCCAAGAAAGACTTCAACGACGAGTCCAAGCTGATGCCTCTGATGAAGGAATTCGGAATCGACTTCATCGTCCTCGCAGGATTTCTGCTCGTCGTACCGGATTTTCTTATCAATGCCTATGACCACAGGATGATAAATCTTCACCCTGCGCTCCTGCCTAAATTCGGCGGGATCGGTATGTATGGACATCACGTTCATGAAGCTGTAAAAGCGGCCGGAGAAACAGAGACCGGAATGACTGTTCATTACGTAAGTAATACCGTGGACGGCGGTGAGATCATAGCACAGCGCTCTACTCCGCTGACTCCTGATGATACTCCTGAAACAATAGCAGAAAAAGAACATTTGCTCGAGATGCGTTTCTTTTCAGAAATCGTGGAGTCTGTCATTTTGAGCCTCTAAACTGGTTCATTTGAGTTCATTTCCTGTAGCGAAAAAAGTTTAACTTTTTTCGCTTTTGGTTTTTTCGACCAAAAGAACATAATTTTTATCTACGCCAAAAAATGGCCTATGCGCCGTATTTTGCGTGTATCGCCTATATTCTACGCCAAAAAATAGCGTATGTTGATTTTTGCCAAAAATTGTCTGGGGGGTGGGGTGGCTAAATAGCACTTTTTGCCAAATTTGCAGCCCTGTATTTAGAAAAAATATATTTGCAAATCTCGATTCTCAAAACTAATTTTGTTCTACTTTAATAAAACGAAAGCAAGTGAAATATCCTCGGGACCCGTTCCCGACAGTGTAATATTTTAAGAACTGATATAAGTAGATGGCAAGGATTACAAAGCGGCTTCTTACAGTTGCTCTTCTGATTTCGGCCCTGTTTTCGGGGCAAGTCGGAGTTTCAGCTCAAGAAGCGACAACTCTTGATACCGGGCGTTCGGTTTCTGCACGATCTGTGGAGAGACGCTTTGCGATATATTATTGGCTGGACAGGGTCGATATCGATGAGCATTATCTTGACAACGAGTGGCAGATTGCGCAGATCCGCAAATACCTCCTTATTTCCCCTAAAATAGACAGCATCACCATTTCTTCCTATGCATCTCCTGAGGGTGTGTATGAGAGCAACGTATGGCTCGCCCGCAAGAGAGCAGAGGCTGCACGCCGTTTCATTGTGAAAAATATCCCTGAAGGCTCGTCTCTGAACGGGGACAAGATCGTCCTCAGGCCGCAGAATGAGAACTGGGACGGACTCAGAGCGGAAATCGAGGCCAACTACAAGCTTCAGAACAAGGACCGCGTCCTCCGCATCCTCGATTCCAAGGTGGGCAATGACACCAAGAAATGGCGTATCCAGCATTTGGACAACGGCTACACTTGGCATTATATAATAGTGAACCACATGCCTAAACTCCGACTCGCTACCTGGATCTGCGTCTGGGTGGATCCGGAAGTTCCTGTTCTGGAAGCAGTCAGACCTGATGTTCCTCTGAAATCCGAGAGCAGCATGGCATTGATTCCTCAGACTTATGTTCCTACAGAATTTACTCCGTCCGTGGCAGGCAAACCTGCTTACGAGCGCCAGATGATACTTGCCGGCAGAACCAACCTTCTCGTTCCGGGACTCAACTTCGGCATCGAGATTCCTATCGGAAGACATATTTCCATCGGAGCCGACTACTGGTACCCTTGGTGGCTTGCCAAGAACAACAAATACTGCGGTGAGATGCTCGGCTGGTTTATCGACGGAAAGTATTGGTTTACAGGACGTAACGGTAAATATGAATGGACTCGTGCCGACAAGCTCAAAGGACACGCGCTCGGAATCTATGCCGGCTGCGGCTACTATGACTACCAGAAGAAGATGAGCGGCTACCAGGGCGAATACATCGATTTCGGTGTGGACTACACCTTCGGCCTGCCTATCGGAAGACGTGACCACAAGTGGATGCGTATGGAATTCAATATCGGTGTCGGCTGTATGATGACACAGGCCCGTCACTACACCCCGACCCATGACTACACTCAGCTCATCAAGGACCCTGGCATCAAGCAGAAGTACTACACCTTCTTCGGGCCTACCAGAGCCGGAATCTCGTTTGTCCTGCCGATCATCATGAAACATAAAGTGAAAGGAGGCGAGCGATGAAAAAGATAATGATACTTGCACTCGCATTGACAGTGCTTTTCTCAGCACCTTCCTGCAAGAGGCGTCCGCTCAGCGATGCTGACTATAATGTCAATGTCGTATTCAACATAGATCAGAACATCTTGAACGGTCCGGAAATGACGGAACCGGAAATGATGAGAGTCGCGTTCTTCGACCATAACAACGGAAACCTCGTCGCCCAGGCCTATCTCCCTCCTCAGGGAGGCCCGGTGTCAGTGCTGCCGGGAAGGTCCTATGACGTGTTGGCCTACAACTTCGGTACGCAGGTCACCTTCATCCAGAACGAAAACAACTTCGGCCGCATCAGCGCCACGACCAACCAGATTGCCGACTCGTTCAAGAGTAAGCTCAAGAGCCGCGGTACACGAAGCCCCGGCGACGAAACGGAAGAGACCATCGTTTACGACCCTGACCACCTCTTCGTAGGCCGTCTGATGAATGTGGACATGCCTGCCCGTTCGGTGGAGTCTCCGGAAGTGACATTGACAATAGACTGTCATACAGTCGTGCAGTCGTGGATACTTTGCGTGAACAAGATCAAGGGCGCCCAGTATGTGGGTTCCATCTCGGCCGTCATCACCGGCCTGTCGCAATACCACAGACTCGGCCCTGGAAACCGCTCCGAAGAAGTCGCGTCAGTGTTTTTCGATGTCCGGAACTTGGACAGAGACGGATTTCTCGATGCCAGGTTCAATACCTTCGGACGTTCTCCTAAGCAGGGCGAACGGCAGATCCTGTCCCTCGTCATCACCGATGTCGCAGGTAAAGGATATATTTTCAATGTGGACATCTCCGACCAGTTTATCGACAATCCGCGCCAGTACATCCTCGTGGAAACTGACGATATCGAGATTCCGGAGCCTGAACACAAGGAAGGAGGCGGACTTGCGCCGTCTGTGGATGAATGGAAAGACATCAATACGAACATAAACATTTAAATTTTTCTTAATACTGTATTAAACATGAAAAAAATTATTTCAATCGTGCTTGGAGTTGCCGCACTGGCAGCCTGCACCAAAACATCAGTAAGCTATGAGCAGCCTGGTGAGATCGCTCTTGCTCCTGTGACAAGAGCCAATATGACTAAAGCTGCCATTACTGGAACAACATTCCCTACCACCAACGACATGGGAGTTTATGCTTTCTATAACGCAGGCAAACTTGCTAACACTGAGAAGGCTGATTTCCTTGCCGGTTCAGCTGCTTATCTGGACAATGTGGAATTTGTCAACAGGGCAGGTAGCAATAACTGGGGCGGTAAAACAAGTTATTACTGGCCAAAGACTGGTTCGCTTGTATTTGCAGCTTACTCGCCACGCGCAGCCGCTCTTGCTTATGATGAGCAGAAGGATGAGTTCTCTGCGACAAGCTATGTTCAGAGCGCAGATCTCTCTAGTACTGTGGACCTTCTCTGGAGTCCTATGACAACTAAATCTCATGACAAGACTACTACAGCTGTTCCAATGGTATTCTATCACGCTATGTCTTGGGTTACTGTTCAGGCAGTAGCTGCAAATTCGAAATCTGATAAACAGTTCAAAATCAAATCAGTTGAATTGAACGGTATCGCAAATAAAGGAGCATTCAAGACTGCCGGCGCTACGATTGCTTGGACCCCTTCTGATGAAACTGATAAACCGACACTCACAGTTTTCAGCGATAATAATTATAACGTGGTTGAGCTGCCGACTACTGATAAACCTGTTCAGGCACTTGAGAATAATGCAAAAGGAACTGTAGTTATCCCTCAGTCTCTTGGCGACGCTGCTACTCTTACAGTTGTATTCTCTCAGATGATGCCTACTGGCAATTGGTCAGCAGACCAGAACCTTACTTTCAAACTTAATGCATGTAAAGTTGGTGAGCCTGCTGTTGCACTGAACAAGTGGGATAATGGCAAGCACTATATCTACACACTGAATTTCAACATCAAGGGTGCTGCCGGCGAAAATGAGATTCTCATCAAGCCTACACTCACGGACTGGGAAAATGTTACTGCTAATGGCATCAATGCTCAGTAAGCGTTTGCAGATAGTTTAATTATAGTTATAGTATGAAAATCCTTTCCAAAATATTAGTACTGCTTCTGACAGCAGGCGTGTCATCAAGTTGCTTGTCACATCTCAAATATGACAAGACTACGGGTGAAATCAGATTGAGACCGGTTGTAGGCTTGGGTACAAGATCTGGAGAGGATTTCATTCCTTTTCCGGAAGATAGGGAGTTCCGCGTAACTGCGGTCTCCCGGGATTCCGGTGAAAAATATCTTGACGATGTCATTGTCAAGTCCCGTGGCGCCAGAGGCTGGTTCCCTGAGAACTCTCCACAGTGGCCATATGACCAGTCATTGACATTTGCAGGATATTATCCTACAGACCTTCAGGTAACCTGTGACCGTGAATGCAATCTCAAGATCGATTCGTACACGGTGGAAGGCAAGGGCATAGACATCCTTTTGGCAAAAACCGACAGGGCCTATACCAAGAACGACAGTATCGTGGGATTTCCGTTCCGCCACGCATTGACCAAGATGGACTTTCGCGTGAAGCAGACATTGAACTTGGAAACCCGCGTCAAAATTCAGAAAATCGAGCTTTGCGGCATTTTCAGGCAGGGAAGCTACGATTCTTCGGCATCACCGGACTGGAGATCGTCAGGGCAGAAAAGCGACCTCACCATATTTGAGGCTGACGGAGAAGGTGTCGAAGTCTATAAGATGTCTCCATCCTATTTGGGCGGCAGCTGGTTTGTCCTTCCGCAGGACGGCGGCGCGTCCATCAGAGTTACGTTTGCTCTTTCTACAGCCGGGAGCGAATGGCTTGGCAACCAGACTGTTGAAACACCTGCAGTGCTTAAGGAGTGGTTGTCCGACAGGCACTACACATATACGCTCAATATCCAGGAACCTGGTCCGGAAGACACTACCGGAGACCCGTTCGTGCTGAAATACACTACGGGCATAAGCAGCTGGGACGAGCGACTTTCAGATTAGTTGAAGATGATGAAAACTGATATCAAATATAGTTTGGCTTCTGTAGCGGCGCTGCTTGTCTCGCTTGGCTCCTGTACTACGGTCAGGGTCGAGCCGGATGAAGTGGTGAGTCGTGGTGATGAAATCCTGTTCATCGCCGGTTCCACTGAACCCGGTACGAGAGCGATGCTTGATGCCGGTTCGTTCAGACAGGTGGGCAATGCATTGAAAATCTTCGATATATATTCTCCTACCGCTACTTGGGCTACTGCCGAATTCTATATCCGCGATGCCAATGCCGTCTGCAATTCTGCTGCGGCCGGCTCCGTATGGCCTTTCTATAAAGGACTTGATGTGGCATCTGGTCAGGAACATTATTACTGGACCAAGATGGGCTCGCACAGGTTCTATGGCGTGGCCAATAAAATGGCGGGCAAGACTATTCCTGCAGACTGGAAATTCAATGATGAACATAAGGTTTTTTCAGTCCCTGCAACTTTCAATACTTATACCACTGACAAAGAGCAGTTCGACCTGATCTATTCCAATATAGCAGAGCGCAATCTGAACACTGGCGCGGGCACTGGCCCTGTAGAGTTACAGTTCCGCCATCTGTTTGCCGGATATGCGTTCACACTGAAAAATGACAGCCCTAATCCTCTCAAGATTACCTCTGTAAGGCTGAAGGTGGGCAATTCATGTACCGCGACCATCAATTACGGTCTGGCTTGGGACCCTAACAATACCGGTAGTCCTGAGATTGAATATACCTCTATGGTAATGGATCCTGCGGATGGTATTCCGGGTGCTGCCGTTGAGGGCGGTGCAGATGTTACCATCGCATCCGGCTCTACTGTGAACCTTATGATTCCGGGCAAGACATATACGGGCGCATCTTTCCCTGTGGAGGATTATCGTCTGATATGGCCGCAGCAGCTGGACATTACGAATGTGGCGAAGGGACCTGGTGAAGGCGGAGCCGAGGGCGAGTCGCTGGGTGCCAAGGTGCTGGAGATTAAGTATGAGACTACGGTGACGAAGATAGAGCCTTATGAGCATTATGAATGGACTGATGGGACTGGACAGTATTATGTTACTTTTGAGGAGGTAGGGCCTGGTAAAGGGGATTATACGAAAACTACCACCAGGTATAATACTTATAGTGATAGTTCTTGGCCTAAGGATTATAAATATATATTTGCCGGGAAAAATAAAGGTAGTTATAAAGCGGTAAATGCATATAAATCTTCTATTTATAATAAAAAATATATAAAGACTCTAGAAGTATCTACCACAACCACTGTCACCAAGACCATCAACATAAATCTTGCGAACATCACCAAGGATAAGCTTTGGGATGCCGGCCACAGATATCTCTACAACCTGGTTTACAGCAATGACGCCATCGGCACGCAAGTGACCGTGATGAACTGGGAAGGCGACAAAGGCGGAGATGTGACATTTGAATAATGAAGGGAATTATGAAACACTATATCGTAAACATACTGGTCGCTGCGGCATTGACCTTATGCTCATTGGCCTCCTGCGTGAAAGAGAACATCAGCGCTCCGGACCACGGGGAAGGAACCGTGTATCTCTCGCTCAATGTCCTTTCCGGCGGAATGGATCAGATCATCGTCAAGAGCCCGTGGGACCCGAACGATGACAATGAGCGCGCTGTGGAGAATCTCCGAATCTATATTTTCTCCAAGGCTACTGGCAATCTCGTGGGATACAAGTATTTCTCGAAAGACGACTTGACTTTTACGGATGACAGTTCCCAGCCAGGTTACGACCGCACTGCTACTGTCAGCAATATCCCTACCTCCACTGGCGAGGTATATATCTACGCCATTGCCAATGCAAGGACTTCGCAGTACAAGGTCACTGACGATGCCATCCTCGATATCGATGAGTCGAATCTTTCGCATCTTACCCGCGAAACCTTCCTGTCGGCTACATGTACCCGTCAGCTCGGTTCCATAAATCCTGCCGACAACCGTTTCGTGATGAGCGGTTTTGCCAATAACGGAGATCCCGTGACCATTGCGCGAAAAGATGGCACGACGCAGCAGGCTGAAATCACGTCTCCGACAGATGACGACCATAAGCGTGTGAAACTGTATAAAATCCTGTCCAAGAACAAGATAACAGTCAAGACGGAAGGCAATGTTACATTCAAGCCGGAGTACATGGAGATTCACAATGTGCCTCAGGTCTATGGCTTGATGCGCGGAAACAATGTGGCGTCTTCCGGTTTTGAGACGTTTGACCGAATCATCTGGTCAGAGAACAGTTACCAATGTTATCTTCCGGCAAATATCCAGACTGCTACTGCATTGCCGGCTTCCTTCAATGACCGGGAGAAGAATACTTACGATGCCGGCAAGAAGACCTTTGTCAATGCGCCTGAAAATGCCACCTATGTTGTCATTCACGGTAAATATCAGGGTGGTGATTATGCTGGAGATTTGAGCTATACTATCCATTTGGGCGATTTCACGCATAACAAGGCGGATTTCTCGGTCGCTGCAAACAGCAACTATGAATATACATTGACCATAAAGGGCGTGAATAACTTTATCGCTGAGTCCCAAAAGAATGGTGATGACCCTGGCTCTGAGGGAGTTGTCATCTTTAAAGGAACTGATATCCTGGAGGTGGACTGCCATTACGAGGCGAGGGTGATGAAGTTCTCCATGTCTGAACTGAATCAGATCATCAATGTTGATAAATACGGCTATATTCTGAAAATCCAGACAGCGTTCTGTGAGACAATATCAATGATTGTGGACGGAGAAGGCCGGATTTACGATGCTGCTGAATTCAAGACGCACTCTAACCCTACTGTCCTCACTACGGTCGGAACTAACGGTATGCCTGTGGATGCATCCAAAATTCTGATAAGCGGAAATGCGGATTTCGACTGGGTGCGTTTTGTGAAGAATACTGGATATTATTCTTCCTATTATACTCC
>ULWC01054478.1_pt1 | contig 10026 bp, 4 predicted proteins | sample 1959931 | NCBI WGS metagenome assembly ULWC01 (sample SAMEA4835801, study PRJEB28245) | human gut metagenome | biome: gut microbiome; material: fecal sample | place: Denmark | collected 2008
TCCCCGTGCCCCACCGGGGCTGTCACGGAGGGACTGGGGGTGAAGTATATCTCAGTTACTTGGAACTGAGATATTCATCAATCGCCGCCGCTGCCTTGCGCCCCGCACCCATCGCGAGGATCACTGTCGCGGCACCGGTGACGGCATCACCGCCGGCGAATATGCCCTCTCTGGTCGTGCGGCCTTCGGCATCAGCCTCAAGCCCGCCACGACGTGTGGCCTGAAGTCCCTTCGTCGTGTTGACGATCAACGGATTCGGAGCAGTTCCAAGAGCCATGATCACAGTCTCGGTCGGGATCTCGAACTCGGATCCCGGAATCGGGACAGGGGAACGGCGGCCGCTTGCGTCAGGCTCACCGAGCTCCATCCTGATGCACTTGATCGCCCTTACCCAGCCCTTCTCGTCACCGAGAATCTCAACCGGGTTGGTAAGCATCTGGAAGTCAATGCCCTCTTCCTTGGCGTGATGAACCTCCTCCTTTCTTGCAGGAAGCTCGTTCTCGGTACGACGATAGACTATGGTGGTGTCGGCGCCAAGCCTCAAGGCTGTCCTTGCGGCATCCATCGCCACGTTTCCTCCACCGACGACACAGCACTTCTTCCCGGCGTGGATCGGGGTGAGGTAGTCCTCGCGGAAAGCCTTCATAAGGTTGTTTCTCGTCAGGAACTCATTGGCGGAGAAAACCCCGTTGAGATTCTCGCCCGGAATGCCCATGAATTTCGGCAGACCGGCTCCCGTGCCGACAAACACGGCCTTGAAGCCTTCCTTGTCCATCAGCTGGTCGATGGTGACCGTCCTTCCGACAATCACATCGGTCTCTATTTTGACTCCGAGCGCCTTGACAGCGTCGATCTCGCGCTTGAGGACGGTGTCCTTGGGAAGCCTGAACTCAGGGATGCCATATTCCAACACACCGCCGGCCTTGTGGAGGGCTTCGAAGATCGTGACATCGTAGCCTTTCTTGGCGAGGTCGGAGGCGCAGGCCAGGCCTGCAGGGCCGGAACCTATGATGGCAACCTTCGCGCGGCCAGGGGTCGGAGCGGCTGGCGCCTCGACAGGATTGGCGCCGGTCGTGGCAGAGTAGTCAGCCACAAACCTTTCCAGCTTTCCGATGGCCACCGGCTCACCCTTGACACCGAGGATGCAGCTGCCCTCGCACTGACTCTCCTGCGGGCAGACACGTCCGCAGACGGCTGGAAGGGAGGAGTCCTCGGCGATGATGGCGGCGGCTCCGGCGATGTCAACTGCGGCCACCTTGGCGATGAATTCAGGAATCTTCACGCTGACAGGGCAGGCCTGCACACAGCGGGGATTCTTGCAATGGAGACAGCGTGAGGCCTCTGTCGTGGCTTCCTCAAGGTTGTAGCCGTAGCAGACCTCTTCGAAATTATGCGCGCGTACCTTCGGATCCTGCTCGCGTACCGGTACTCTTGGTATTCTCTGTGCCATTATATTCCCATTTTAGATTTAACCTCCGTCTCCTCGGGCCTGTATTGTCCGAGACGCCTCATGGCCTCGTCGAAATCAACGTCGTAGCCGTTGAACTCAGGACCGTCCACGCATGCGAACTTCACTTTTCCGGCCACGGTCACGCGGCATGCACCGCACATCCCCGTGCCGTCCACCATCAGCATGTTCAGGCTAACGTCCTCAGGGATGCCGAGTTTCTTGCAGGTCAGGGTGCAGAACTTCATCATGATCATAGGGCCGATTGACACTGCCTGGGTATATTCCTTGCCCTCATTGACCAGTTTCTCAAGCAGGCCGGTGACCATTCCGTGGAATCCTTCCGAACCGTCGTCAGTGCAAAGGTAGAGGTTGTCACAGGCGGAGGCCAGCTCTTCCTTGTAGATAAGAAGATCCTTGGTCTTCGCTCCGATGATGACATCGACCGCTATGCCTCTATCGTGCAGCCATTTAGCCTGAGGGTAGACCGGAGCGGTGCCGACACCGCCGGCGATGAATATGTACCTTTGGCCTTTCAGCTCCTCATCCGTCTTGTCAACGAAGGCGGAAGGGTTGCCCAGAGGTCCCACGACATCGCTGAAGAACTCGCCTTCGGCCTTGGAGATGATCGCGGCCGATGACGCTCCTATGAGCTGGGTGACGATGGTCACCGTGCCGTTCTCCCTGTCGTAGTCACTGATGGTAAGTGGTATGCGTTCGCCCTTTTCGTCGGAGCGGACAATCAGGAACTGCCCAGGTTTGGCGGCCTCGGCAATCCTTGGAGCCGACACCACCATCTTGCAGATGTTAGGAGTCAGCATCACTCTTTCAAGAATCTTGAACATAAGCTATCTAAAAATAGTGTTATTAAATGTAGCGGGCAAATGTAGGAAATTAAGTCGATATTCCAAATTATTCCCGAATATATGATGCAGGATCGCGCCCGATTGTCCGGTTTTGCGTTCGTTCTGTTGATTTGCCATAATTTAGTAAGCGTTAATGATTATTTAGCTTCGGAAATGTGTGTTTTGAAGGATTTTAATTGTATATTCGCAAAATTAGAGATGAGTGCCGAAAGGTACTATGTCCGTGACGATAAATGACACATTGATATGGCTAAGAAATCTACCTTCAAGTCCAATTGGCCGAAGTACCTTCTCCAGTTGGGAGTGCTGGCACTGCTGGTTTTCTTCTTGAGCGGACTCGCTTCGCTCGTGTTCACTGACATGAATGCTCCGGATCCGGAAAAATACTGCCCTTTCGGCGGCCTGGAGGCATTGGGAACCTATTTCGCCAACGGTTCATTGCCTTGCTCGATGACAAGCATGCAGATCGCTATGGGTGTTGTCCTCGCGGCGGCAGTCGTGCTTCTCGGCAAGCTGTTCTGCGGCTATCTCTGTCCCGTCGGAACGGTGGAGGATCTTCTGAAGAAACTCAGGCAGGCCATCGGGTTCAACGCCTTCAACATCAATGAGCGCAGTGTCGCCGACAAGGTGCTGAGGATCGTGAAGTACGTGCTTCTGTTCATCACCTTCTACATGACATTGACCGCAAGCGAGCTCTTCTGCAAGAATTTCGACCCGTACTACGCCACGGCCACGGGATTCAAGGGTGAGATCACGCTTTGGATGTCCGTCGCCGCTTTGGCGCTTGTGCTTATCCCCGGTCTTTTTGTGGACAGGTTCTGGTGCAAGTACATCTGCCCGCTCGGAGCGATCTGCAACTCCCTAAAATTCTGGGTGTGGATGGTCGTGCTGGTGGGTGTGTGGTGGATTCTTGGCCTTCTCGGACTACAGCTGCCTTGGGTCTGGCTGCTTGGAGCCATGTGTCTGCTCGGCTACCTGCTGGAGATCCTTTGCGGAAGGCCAAAGCCGCAGCTGCTCGGCGTGGTTATCGACAACGGCAAATGCAACGGCAACTGCCGTCTCTGCCAGAAGAACTGTCCTTATAATATTGATGTCCCGTCATTTGAAGGCAAGGTCAATTCTGTTGACTGCACCCTTTGCGGCGAGTGTGTCGCCTCCTGCCCTCTTGGCGCCCTCAGTGTCGGCGTAAGAAAAGAGGTTGATGGAAAACGCTGCAAGTCAGCCAAGTATATTCCTGCGGTACTGACTGTCGTGGCTGTCGCCATAGCGTTCATCATCGGAGGAAAGTTCGAGGTGCCTACAATCGACGAGAAGTGGGGGATAGAACCGGGAATGAAACTGGAGACGGTCAGGATGGAAGGCCTCAAGTCGGTCAAGTGCTTCGGCAGTTCGATGGCCTTCAAGGCCAGGATGGAGAAGGTGGCGGGAGTCCATGGAGTCAGGACATTCGTCGGAAGCCACACGGTCGTGGTCACCTATGACGCCAACGCCATCGACGCCGCGAAGGTCGAGGCTCTGATCTTCGTCCCTTCCAAGTTCAGGGTCAACAGCCTGGAGCCGGAGCAATACGACTCGCTCAAGTGCGTGACCATCAGGACGGAAAAGATGTTCGACAAACTCGACCTCAACTACCTCGGAATGCAGATGAGACTCACGGAAAAGAAGATATTCGGTCTGGAGTCCATCTACGAGTGCCCTCTCATCGTCAAAGTGTACATGGCGCCTGACGAGGATCTGGACGAGGCGTGGTTTAAGAATATTGTCGAGAAGAAGACCCTTGAGATGCCGGTTCACGGCGGCGGGGTCAAGACGATGGATCTCGGATTCAAGTTCATCCGTTTGGAGAAGGGAAGCACCATGATCTCCACTCCAGACTACCTAAGGATGATGTTCGACCAGTTCGCCGCTGAGTATGCCCGTGAAACCAATCTTGACACGGCCCAGTGGTGGTACGAGATTGTTGACCGCAACTACGAGAAGCCTATCGTGAAGAGAGGGATGCCATTCCTCAGCAACCATCTGTCCTCCCATGAAGGGGTTCTGGGAACATACCTCACCCTTAACGATGATCTGGAGCCATGCATCCGCATACGTTACACGGCTCCGATGACCGAGGCCGCGCTTTTCGAACTGATGACGATGCCGAAATGGACTATCAAGTTCTCGGATGACGACATCCGCGAGGTTGACGCCAAATTGAGTTTCGGAAAACCGGGCCGCAGCATCCCCGTCAAATAAGCGTTCATATTCATAAATAGAGGGTTATTTCTGTTGCCGCTTAATTAGATGAAAGGAATATACATCGCGCTCGCCTTGCTTTTCGCCGCGTCTTTTACAGCCAGGCTTGATGCTCAGATCGCCATATCTGAAGATATGTTCGGACGCACTTCATTCACGGTGAAGGCGCAGGTCCTTGACTCGCTCACCAAAGAGCCGGTCGCGTTCGCTTCGGCGTATCTCAGGCATCCCAAAGACACGGTCATCACCAGTTTCGCACTGACCGACACTTTGGGTAAGGCGACGCTGAAGGATGTCGCCAAGGGGGAGCATCTGCTTTGCATTGAATATCTTGGCTACAAGCCGGTCTATAGGAAGATCTTCGTCCGGAGCAACTACGACGCCAAGGTCATCCTGATGCAGCCTGACGACAAGGTCCTGAAGGCGGCGTCTGTCTCCGCGGTCGGGACTCCGATGGAGATGAAAGGGGACACCCTCGTCTACAACGCCTCCTCGTTCAGGGTGATGTCCAACGACAACCTTGCGGATCTGCTGAAGAAGATGCCAGGCGTGGAGGTAGGCGAGGACGGAACCGTCAAGGTCAACGGCAAGGAAGTCAGCAAGATAACGGTCGGAGGCAGGACGTTTTTCCTTGGGGACAACAAGGCCACTCTCGACAACCTTCCGGCCCGGATCGTGGACAAGGTGAAGGTCATCGACAAGGAGTCCGAGTCCGCCGAGTTCACCGGCATCAAGGGGGATAAGGAGAAGGTGATGGATGTCGAGCTGAAGGAGGAATATAAGAGCGGATGGTTCGGCAACGCCAAACTCTCGGGAGGAACGACAGCTTCAGGCAAGGATGACAACGGATTCAAGGAAAGGAAGGATCTGCTCTTCAGCGGCTCCGCGATGGTCTCGGCCTACGGCGAGAGGAACCAGCTCACGACCATAGCCAACGGCTACAACTTCATGGCTCCCGGATCCGGGATGCTGGTCATGTATGACGGTAATGAGAGCGATGTCCCGTCGTTGCCGTACAATGGCATGCACAGAAGATGGCAGGTGGGGACGAACTTGAACTCGGATGTGATAAAAGGCTTCACCACAGATGCTTCGGTTGTTTACTCATCAGAGAACGTGGACAAGCGTTCGAGGACTGACCGGACTTCATTCAAGGAGGATGGCGACCTTTTCGACACTTCAGGCGAGGTTGAGAACGGCAATCTGGACAAGTTCAGTGTGCGCGCCGAGTTCAAAAAGAAAAACAGGAAGAAGACATCACTTTACTTTGAGCCATACTTTTCCTGGTATGACTACAACAACACTTCCACTGGCAACACACAGTCGCTTATGGAAGGTGTTGAGAGAAACCGTTCGGCGTCAAACACATTTTCAAAGAAGAGTGGAATCTCCACCGGAGGTGATTTGAGCGCCGGAATCAAGAAACTCGGCAAAGATAAACGCGCGTTGACCCTTGATCTTGACTACACTTTGAGTGCGAATGACGGAAAATCGACAGAATATTCAAAAACAACGTTCGCTTCTTCAGGCAAAGAGGACATCCGTGATCTGATTTACGACAAGGACGGCAGTTACAGTGACATAGGCGGATCGCTCAAATACGTCGAGCCGTTCGGCAAGAACTGGGCGCTGTCCGCGACATTGAGCTCGCGCTATAGTGTAAGGAAGTCAACCAGTGACGCGTCCAATGCTGACGGATCGGCCAACGACTACTACTCGTCTGTGTCGGACAACTACTATTTCTCCAATGTGGGGCAGATTCTGGCTCAGTACAACAAGGGAAAGACCAACGTGCAGTTCGGTGGTCAGGCAAGGCTCTACAAGAACGAGAACTACGCCCGCTCTTTCGGGCTTGACACCAAGACAGGGGTTGACGAGTGGCAGACAACGCTTTCGCCTTTCGTGAACGTGAGGTATTCAGACAAGAACAACAATGTGTATTTCAGACTGTCCAGCAGAACGGCCAGACCTTCTTCAGCCAGCATTGTGCCGACATTCAACATTGTCAATCCGACAAGGATCACGGCGGGAAACATCTACCTCAAGCCGGTGACGACCGAATCGGCAACAGCTTCCTATAGAGGCTCATGGGGAAAGGCCAGGTTCAACGGTTGGATGTTCGGAGATTATTCCTCCAATTCACAGGTGTCCGCCATATGGTTTGATAAGAACAGCGTCAGATATTCGATTCCGGTGAACACGAGGAAGCCGTCCTATACTTGCAGCACTGACTTCAATTTCTTCACTCCGTTGTCTAAGGATGGAAAACTGCAACTCTCTGTTAGTGGTGGACTTGCGATCAACAGATCCGTCAGTTACCAAAGCAAAGGCTCGCTTGACGGAATTGACCTGGACTCTTTCGACTACACCGGTTTTATGGATAATTTCTGGGGCGACGCTTCCGGGGATCGCTTCTATTCCGGTCAAAGCGGGTTCCAGGAAAGCTTGACCAGGATCCTCAGAACTGATTTGAGTATTGAGTTAACATTGAATCTGGAACGATTTTCCGTGCAACTCGCCCCTGCGGTCAACAATTCAAGATCCAGATACTCTCTGGATTCAAGAGCGAACACAAACTATTGGGAGACATTCTTGAGCATAAGTCCATCCTATACATCGCCTCACGAGTTTGAGTTCCAGTCTGATTTCTCCTATAGAATCCTGCGAGGTTATGGTTCCGGTTATAATGATGACTATGTCCGCTGGAATTTCAGTGTCGGAAAGAACATAAAGTCTTTCAATATCACCCTTACCGCTCAGGACTTGCTCGACAGCGCAAGGTCACTGAGGCGTAACGTGCAGGATGATTACGTCCAGAACTCCTACACCAATGTGCTCGGCCGCAGGATCATCCTCTCCTTCACATGGAACTTCGGCAAGATGGACGCATCCAAGAGCGGAGCGGCCCAGAATGCCATGTGGAATATGGCGTACTAAAGCAGATGCCCCAGGAAGCGCGCCTTCTCGGAATCTGACATACCACGCCTGCGGGCATATTCATCAATCGCCTTCTGGCTGACGCGGCGGATTTCAGGATAGGTGGCCTCCGGATGAATGAATATGAGTCCGCAGATGCTGGCGTCCGGAATCATAGCGCAACTGTCCAGCAGCGTGATGCCAAGCCTCTCTGATTCAGGCAGCAACCTAAGAATATCCCGCTTGAGCGTGTGGTCCGGGCAACTTGAATACCCCGCCGCAGGCTTGATGACCTTCGCCCCGCTGAACTCTGATGGCAATTCTTTATGAATATGCCTGCTCAGCCATTCTGACGCCGCCTCCGCGAGAGTCAGCCGTACGGCCCTGGTAAGCATCGGCCCGTATTCCGTGCCGCAAGCCGGACAGTCGCATCCGGATGGATGTGATTCGGTGCGCACGGAAATCGCGAACATCCCCATAGGCGACTCGAACCCATATTCCTTAGGCGGAACGAAATCGGCCAGTGACCGTTCGCCTTCCTGCCGGAGCATCGGCAGCCGGAAATCTTTGGAGACAATGTCGTCCCCTTCGCTATGACATCCGTCAAACCTTGCCGAAATGGTTATCCGACAAGCGTTTCCGTTCTTTAGTCTATCAATTTCCTTATGTGCGTCGGCACGGAGTTTCCTCAGTTCGTCGTGTCCTGTTCCACTTTTTATTCCCCAGATCGCAGCGAACATATTCCAGTCAAAGAACGGCTCCACTTCCTCAATGCCGAGCCTCTTCCCCGATATGTTCCCGAATGGTTCCCCCTTAATGAAACTGAAGGCCGGGAACGGTTCGACGGGCTTGTGACCGGCCTTTTTCTGTGAAGACTGTGCATAAAGTTCACGAAGATGCTCTTGCTTTTTATGCTCCGCGGCCTCTGTGCCTTCTCTGTCCGTGATAAGCTGGTTTGCAAGCACCGCGCTTGCGGATGCGTCCTGGCCATAGAACACATGCCCGTAAAGGGGCGCCAGCCTGACAGCTGTGTGGAGCGCCGACGCAGCGGCTCCGCCCACAAGCAGGGGAGTGTCCAACCCTCTGGCCGTCATCTCCTTGCAGATCTCCTCCATCTGGTATAGCGAGGGCGTTATCAGCCCGCTGACCCCGATAAGGTCCGCGGAGCACTCCGCCGCCTTCTCCAGAATCGTCTCCTTAGGCACCATCACCCCAAGATCCACGATCTCGAACCCATTGCAGCTCAGGACAATCTCCGTGATGTTCTTTCCGATGTCGTGCACGTCCCCCTTGACAGTAGCGAACACGATCCGAGGCTTTTTCACCTCCGACTCTCCGCCCCTCTCCTCAATGTAAGGTTGCAGCAGAGCCACCGCATTCTTCATAGTCTTGGCCGACTTTACCACCTGAGGCAGGAACATCTTTCCCGCCCCGAACAGTTCCCCGACCCGAGCCATTCCGCTCATCAGCGGCCCGTCAATGATCTCCACCGGTTTATCGTACATGGTCAAGCACTCATTGATGTCCCTCTCCAGTCCAGACGAATCCCCTTTGACTAACGCCCGAACCAGTCTCTCCTCCACAGCCGCTTCGACAGGCTCAGCGACCGAAGAAATATTACTTGATTCCGCTCCCGTCAGCGCGCCCCCTGATGCCGCGAGGCGACCATTCTCCCGGACAGGGCGCGCAGCGCAGGTCGCCTCCGGCCCTTCGGGGCGCGCGCTGACCCCAACAGAATTCTTCTCATCAAGAATCCTCGAAGCCTTCTCAATCAACCGATCCGTAGCCTCTGCATCCGAATCCAGAATCACATCCTCCACACACTTAAGCAACCCCGGCTCAATCTCATCATAAACCCGCAACATCCCCGGATTCACAATCCCCATATCAAGCCCCGCCGAAATAGCATGGTAAAGAAACACCGAATGCATGGCTTCACGTACAGTATTGTTCCCACGGAAAGAAAACGAAAGATTTGAAATACCTCCCGAAGTCCGACACCCCGGCAGATTCCCCTTGATCCACCGCACCGCCTCGATGAAATCAATCCCGTACCTCGAATGCTCCGGAATCCCCGTTCCCACAGGCAACACATTCACATCGAATATGATGTCACAAGGCCGAACCCCGACTTTGGAAGTCAGCAATGAATATGCCCGCCGGCAGATCTCCACTTTCCTGTCGTAAGTCGTAGCCTGTCCCTCCTCGTCAAACGCTATCACGATGATAGCAGCACCCAACGCCTTGATCTCCCGAGCTTTCTCAATGAATATTTCCTCTCCTTCTTTAAGTGAGATGGAATTCACGATACACTTCCCCTGGGCGTTCTTGAGCCCTGTCACCAACGTCTCCCAATGCGAGGAATCTATCATAATAGCGGCCTTGGCCACAGCCGGATCATTGGAGACATAACGCAGAAACTTCTCCATCTCAAGCCTGGAGTCCAGCATGGCGTCATCCATATTGATGTCGATGATGCCCGCCCCGTTCTCAATCTGCCCGGCGGCGATCTGAAGCCCGGTCTCGTAGTCCCCGGCTGCGATCAGTTTCGCGAACTTG
>ULWC01071961.1_pt1 | contig 10015 bp, 10 predicted proteins | sample 1959931 | NCBI WGS metagenome assembly ULWC01 (sample SAMEA4835801, study PRJEB28245) | human gut metagenome | biome: gut microbiome; material: fecal sample | place: Denmark | collected 2008
ACCATGTTTCCGCTGAACACCCCCGCCGGGGTACAGGGAATGTTGGTGTTGTACATCGGCACATTCACGCCCTCTTCGATCTGGCGCACCGGGATGCCCGCTTCCAGCAGTTCAGATTCAAAGGAGAAGCTGCACCCGATCAAAAAGCTGACCAGGTCGTTCCTCTCCTCAAAGAATTTGCTCACATCGGTGTATTCCCCAGTCAGCTCGCCGTGTTCGTACACCCGGTAGCGCGGGATATCGGTAGCAATATCGCTGCCTTTGCCAAATTGGGCAAAGGTTCGCTCGCCTGCGTCCGCCACTTCCAGCAGCGGGCAGGCTTTGGGGTTGCGCTGGCAGAACAGCAAAAAGTCCCACGCCAGCGCCTTGGGCAGCACCACAAGGTTGCCCTGGGCATAACCGTTGCACATGCCGGTGGTCGGGCCGGTCAGTTCGCCCTTGCGGATCAGCCCGCGCAGGTCGGCCGGTTTCATGGCTGCAAAGTCCATTATTTCATCCGCTCCCTGATTTTGTCAAGCACGGCCGCCTGCGCCCTGGCTCCTGCAACAGCCTGCGCCGCGGTCACATATTGGAACGCCAGCTTTTCGCCGGGGCGCAGCTGCGCCATGGCCGAAAGGTCAGCGCTGATGACGGTTGCAATTTTGGCATACCCGCCGGTGGTCTGGTGGTCAGCCAGCATCACAATGGGCTGCCCGTTGGCCGATACCTGCACCGAACCCGCCACAATGCCGTCCGATACAATGTCCGACCCATCCACAGTCTCGATCTGCGGCCCCTGCAATTTGCAGGCCATGCGGTCACAGTCTGCTGTCAAAGCATATACCCCGTGTACAAATGCGGCCTGCCCCACTGCGGTAAAGGCATCGGTCTGGGGGCCGGGCACCGCACGGAACAGCGGCAGCTTCCGCCCGCCCAAAAAGCGCCACGGCCTTGCGGGGGTGCGCGCCGTGCCCAGCGGGCGGTTTGCCCCTTTGGCGCAGATCTGCTGCCAGCGCTGTTCCACCATGGCGGGTGCCGCCCCAATGGGCAGCACATCCCCAGCTTTCAGTGCGCGGCCATCCAGCCCGCCCATCCGGCATTTTAAGTCGGTGGAGCGGCTGCCCAGCACGGGCGGGGTATCCACGCCGCCAAACACGGCCAGGTAGCCGCGCAGCCCGCTGCGGGCCGCGCCGATTGCCAGCACCTGCCCCGTGCGGGCCAAAAGCGGCGTATAGGCGGGCACCGGGCGGCCATCCAGCGCGGCGGGCATATCGGCCCCCGCCAGGGCAAAAACAGCGTCCCCGTCAAACTGATACTTGCCGCCCTGCAGGGTCATTTCCAGCACGGCGGCACCGGCTGCCTGGGGGTTGCCCGCCAGCAGGTTGGCAGTCCGCATAGCGTAACCATCCGCCGCTCCACAGGTGCGGAACCCCCGCGCGGCATAGCCGGTGCGGCCTGCATCCTGCACGCTGGTCAGCGGGCCGGGGCTTATCACATGCAAGTTCACAGTGCCGCCCCCTGTTCTTTCTGGATGGTTTCAAACTTTTCCGGGCTGATGGGCACAAACCGGATGCGGTCCCCCGCCGCGTAAGGCAGTTTGCCGCCGCCAGCCGGGTCAAACAGGCGCAGCGGCGTGCGGCCGATCAGCTGCCACCCGCCGGGGGAAGCCAGCGGGTAGATGCCCGTCTGCTTGCCGCCAATGCCCACCGCCCCCGCGGGGATCTTGGTGCGCGGGGTCTGCAACCGGGGGCAGACAATGCGTTCATCCATGCCGCCCAGGTACGGGAACCCCGGCAGGAACCCCAGCATAAAAATGCGGTAGTCCCGCCCACAGTGGATGTCGATGACCTGCTGTTCGGTCAGCCCGGCGTGCTGTGCCACAAAGGCCAGGTCGGGGCCGTAATCTCCGCCGTAACACACCGGCACCTCCACCAGCCGCCCGGCCGCGGTGCTGCTGACCGGGGGCAAAGCGTCCCACAGGCGGCGCAGCGCGGGGATCAGGGTATCGGCATCGGTCTGCAAAGGGTCCAGCGTGACCAGCAGCGCCGCATAGGTGGGCACTGTTTCCACCACGCCGGGCAGCTGCGCCGCCTGCACAGCGGCATCCAGCGCCATAACCTGCGCGTTCACCTGTTCACTGATCTCACTGCCGCAGACGGCCAGCACGCCGCTGTCCCCCACGGGGGTAAACTGGATCATAACAAAAATCCCCTTTGCGTCCGGTATTTTGGGGCTGGTCAGGAAGTGTGCTGTACCTTTAGGTTCGCGGGCGCACATTGTGCGCCCCTACGGTCTCTATAAGGCAAACATATCGTTTTGAGTATACCGCTCTACCCCATTTGTAGGGGACGATGCTTGCATCGTCCCGCATGTCGAACCGATACGTTTTCGCAGGGGCGGGCATTGCTCGCCCGCCGACGTTTGGGCTGCGAAACGCTTTAAGGGTTCGCGGGCGCACATTGTGCGCCCCTACGGTCCCTAAACGTGCCGTTTTGGGTTCACTGCTTCCTGACCAAGGCCAATGTGCCTATTATAGCACAACCTGCTTTATGCCTGCTCAAAAAATTTCTTTGCCAGCACCGGGCCGAACCAGTGGTCCGAATTGTGGGAATACCGCACCGCATACGCCGTGCACTGCCGCATCATGCTGACAATGCCAACGTTCATGCGGGTATCAAACCCATCCACACCCGGCAGCAGCGAGCCTGTCATATCGATCATGCCATTGCGGGAAAGCACCCGCATGACCTCGCTTTCCATCTCCTCCCGGTGCAGGATGTCCATATCCTTTTTCAGGTAGGCCAGCGCGGCCATCAGCGCATAGCAGCCCCAGTCAGAGCAGGTTGCCGTGATGATGTTATCGGTGCTGCTTGCGGCCAGAATGCCGCCGCAGCAGCCGTCCTGGCATTCGCCGGGGGCGGTGAAAGGCACATATTTTTTAATGTGCTCCCCAATGGTGCCCATGCCGATCTCATTGCCCAGATCGCCGATGGCCACATTGGGCACGCCGCGGGCGCACAGTTCGTTCCACAGCACATCGCTTTTGGCTTCCAGTGCGGTCACATCCTTGCCCACCGCATTGTGGTAAACACCCTTGGCGTTGCCGCCGCAGGCTTCCACCGAGATCACCGCTGCGGGTAAAATCTTATCCGCCAGCGCTTTGGCCTTATCTTTGGTAAAGGCCACAACGCCAAGGCTCAGCGGCAGCTCCATGGCGGTATCCAGGTCCTCATACACATGCAGACCCACCACATTGCCGCATTTCTTAAAGGCTTCCACACTGTCCTGCGGGCAGACGATGATCGGCTTTGCCCCAAAGGCCAATACCAGAGACCGCGCCAGCAGGATCGCGCTGACAGAACCGTCCATTTCCGGCACCTTGTGGGGCAGCAATACAAACCCGACCAGGATATACACCGGGTCGCCGGGGTGGATGGCTTTGCACAACGCTTCGGCTGCGTGCATGGCGGTCGGCTCCCCGGTATATGCCCGGCTGCCCGCGTACAAAATGCGGCACACCCCGTAACCGCGGGGGTCCAGACACATGATGGCATCCAGGTTTTCGCCTACATTGCGTTTTTCCAGTTCGTCACGGGTCATGGTGTTTTCCCCCTTTTCAGCCCCACAGACTTTCGCAGCCGGTATAGTCATAGAACTCTTTCAGCACTTCGTCCTGGATGGCTTTCAGGGTAGCGGGGTCCTTGCCGCCGGCGGGCTTGCCCTCAAACTCGCAGGCATGCAGACAGAAGTTGGAGGAGGAGGTCACGATGATCTCATCCGCATCGCGCAGGAAATCCACCGTGAACGGTTTTTCCATCACGGTAATGCCCAGGCGGTAGCAGGCCTGCAGCATATGGGTCTTGGCAATGCCGCGCAAAATCAGTTCATCGTTCGGGTGGGAATAGAAAATCCCGTCTTTCAGCACTGAAACGTTGGAGTGCGCACATTCCGTTACAATATCCCCGCGGTGGAACACGGTCTCGCTCATGCCGGCCAGCTTGGCGCGCTGGGCGGTCATAACGCTGGGCAGCAGGTTCAGCGTTTTGATGTTGCAGTGGTAAAAGCGAGTGTCCTCCTCAGAGTTCAGGCGGATGGGCTTGTCGGGGTCGTTCAGGGTGTTGGGCCGGATGGAAACCCACAGCTTGCCGGGCACGCCTTCCTCATACACATGGTTGCGGGGCTCCACACCGCGGGTGACCTGCCAGTATACAAAGTTGACCTTGCTGTCCACCTTGGCCAGCAGGTCGGTCAGCAGCCTGCCCAGCTCGGCCTTGCTCATCGGGATGTTGATATCCAGTGCCTTGGCGCTGGTAAAAAAGCGGTCCAGGTGGTCCTGCAGCAGGTATACCTTGCCGTTCGCGCCAACGGTGGCATCGTAGCAGCCATCGCCAAAAAAGTGAACGCGATCATTGAACGGCACCATCAATTCTTCCGGTGCGCCGATTTTGCCATCATAATATGCAATGGATTCCATTTTTCCTTACTCCTCTCATCTTGGTTGCCTTTATGTTCAGCCGTTATTTGGCTTTCCCATCAAATTTCAGTTCAATCACTTTTTTTATCAGCTCCACGCAGTTATCCAGCCCAATGGCGGCGGAATCCAGGCAGAGGTCATAATTTTCCACCCGCTTCCACTGGCGGCCGGTGTGGTATTTGTAATAGCTTTCACGGTAGCGGTCCAGCTTGTCAATATAGTGCTTGGCCTGGCTGCTGCCAATGCCCTGGCGCTTCATCTCGCGCTCCACACGCCAGTCATAGGGGGCATCCACATACACGGTCAGCACGTTGGGCTTATCCCGCAGAACAAAGTCCGCCGCGCGGCCCACGCAGATATAGCTTTCCTCGTTCAGCAGCTCCCGCAGCACCTTGGCCTGGTAGTTGAACAGGTTTTCATCGCTGATAAAGTTGCCGCTTTCCGGCGGGATGATGCTGCCGTCATACACCCGTTCCGAAACCCGGTACAGCATGGTTTTGCGGGTGTTCTCATCGGCGTGGGCAAACAGTTCCTCGCTGATGCCGCTGTCCTCTGAGGCAAGGCGCAGCAGCTTGCGGTCATACAGGTCAATGTCAAATGCCTTTGCCAGCTGCTTGCCAATGTAGCTGCCGCCGCCCGAACCACAGGTGCGGGTAATGGCGACTGCAAAATACGGATAATTGGGATACATTTTCCACCCCTCCTTACTGGCCCAGATAGGCTTTCTTCACGCGCGGGTCGTTCAGCAGATCCGCGGCGTTGCCCTCAATGCTGATGTTGCCGGTTTCCAGCACATAGGCGCGGTCCGAGATGGCCAGCGCCATCTTTGCGTTCTGTTCCACCAGCAGGATCGTGATACCCTGCTTGTTTACTTCCTGAATGATGGCAAAGATCTCTTTGACCAGCAGGGGCGAAAGGCCCATCGAAGGTTCATCCATCAAAATCATTTTGGGCTTTGCCATCAGGGCGCGGCCTACGGCCAGCATCTGCTGCTCGCCGCCGGAAAGGGTGCCCGCCAGCTGGCGGCGGCGCTCTTCCAGACGGGGGAAGCGCTTATACACATCCTTCATCGTCTCTTCCATCCCGGCCGGGTCGGCATAAGCGCCCATTTCCAGGTTTTCTTCCACCGTCATCTGGGGGAAGATATGCCGCCCTTCCGGCACATGTGCCAGCTTGTAGGTAATGATCTTGCTGGGTTCCGCCTTGCGCAGGTCGTGCCCGTCAAACATCACGCTGCCGGACGCAGCTTTTTCCAGCCCGGTAATGGTGCGCAGGGTGGTGGTTTTGCCCGCGCCGTTTGCCCCGATCAGGGATACGATCTCGCCGTCATCCACATGCAGCGATATGCCGTTCAGCGCGTGTACCGCGCCGTAATTGACATGAAGGTCTTTTACTTCAAGCATCCGCTTCGACCTCCTCCTCTTTGTCTTTGCCCAGGTATGCTTCAATCACATGGGGGTCATTGGCGATCTCTGCCGGTGTGCCGGAAGCGATCGTGGTACCAAAGTCCAGCACCTGGATTCGCTCGCAGATTTTCATGACCAAACTCATGTCATGCTCGATCAGCAGCACCGATACCTTGAATTCGCTCCGGATATAATCAATAATCTCCAGCAGTTCCTCCGTTTCAGTCGGGTTCATACCGGCGGCCGGTTCGTCCAGCAGCAGCAGCTTCATGTTGGTGGCCAGCGCGCGGGCAATCTCCAGGCGGCGCTGCTCACCATAGGGCAGGTTGTCGGCCTCCAGGTCCTCCTTGCCGGAAAGGTGCACCACCTGCAGCAGCTCTTTGGCGCGTGCGGTGGCGGCGGCTTCCTGCTGCCAGTACGCCTTGGTGCGGAAGATGGCCTGCGGCATGTTGTAGGTCAGTTCTTCCAGCATGGCAGCTTTGACGTTTTCGATCACCGTCATTTTTTTGAACAGGCGGATATTCTGGAAGGTTCTGGCAATGCCTGCATGAACGATCTGGTGGGTCTTTTTGCCGTTCATCCGCTCACCATTCAGGTAAAGGGAGCCTTCGGTCGGCTTATACACACCAGTGATCAGGTTGAACACGGTGGTTTTGCCTGCGCCGTTGGGGCCGATCAGCCCCACCAGCTCGGATTCGCCGATTTCCATATTAAAATCATCCACGGCTTTCAGGCCGCCAAACTGGATGCCAAGGTGCTGGCATTTCAAAACGGGTTGTGCCATGGTTCAGGCCCCCTTTTCTGCTTTTGCTTTTACCGTGCCGCGGCCGGTCAGTTTTTCCAGCGCGCGGGTCAGGCTGAACTCCCACCGGCCAAAGATGCCGCCGGGACGGAACAGCATGACCAGCACCAGAACCACCGAGTAGGCCAGCATGCGGTAGGTAGAAAATTCACGCATCAGTTCCGGTAAAGCGCTCAGGAACGCTGCGCCGATGATGGAACCGGTCAGCGAACCGGTGCCGCCGATGATCACTTCGCTCAACAGCTCTGCGGAATAGTTAAAGTTGAAGTTGGTGGGGATCATTGCCGTCATGTAATGGGCATAAATACCGCCGCCGATGCCGGCAAAGAATGCGCTGATGGCAAAGGTCATGACCTTGTAATAGGTCACGTTGATGCCGGAAGCCGAAGCCGCGATGTAGTCCTCACGGATGGCCTGCACGGTGCGGCCATATTTGCTGCGGACGAACAGGTACATGATGGTAACGCAGACCACCATGATCCAGAATACCCGCGGGAAGGTGGACAGCTTGAGGATGCCGCTCATTGTTTTACCGCCGCCGGTGATGGAAAAGTTGCAGAAGCAGACGCGGATGATTTCGGCAAACGCCATGGTGACAATGGCGAGATAGTCGCCGCGCAGGCGCAGCGCCGGGATGCCGACCAGTACGCCCATGATGCCCGCAGCCAGGCCGCCGACCAGCAGCGCGATCAGGAACAGCCCCAGATCCGAAAGCCCTTTGCCTGCCAGCACGCCGGATACAATGGCGGAGACATAAGCGCCGACCGAAACAAACCCCGCATGCCCCAAGGAGAACTCGCCCATAAAGCCAACTACCAGGTTCAGCGATGTGACCATGATGATGGTGTAGCAGGCGGTGGTGCAGATGCCCTGAATATAGGTGGTGGAGGTGCCGAACGCATTGGCGGCGAACAGCCCTGTCAACAGGGCAAACACCAGCGCCACGCCCACAGCGTTCAAAAGATAGGAGCCTTTTATTTTTTTACTCATTGCTCTGCTCCCTCCCTTACACTTTTTCGCCGGTGTTCTTGCCCAGGATACCGGCGGGCTTGACCAGCAGGATCACGATCAATGTGCCGTAAGTAACGGCTTCGTACCAGCCGGGGGCAAACAGCTTGACAAAAATTTCAATCAGGCCGACCAGAATGCCGCCGATCATGGCGCCGGGGATGATGCCAATGCCGCCCAGAACTGCGGCGATGAAGGCTTTCATGCCCATCATGGAGCCCATATCGGTGGTAACGCGGGGGTAGGTAGAGCAGTACATCAGCGCTGCCACCGCCGCCAGACCGGAGCCGATGGCAAAGGTCAGGGTGATGATCTTGTTCACGTTGATGCCCACCAGGGTGGAAGCATCCTTATCCTGCGGGACGGCGCGCATGGCCTTGCCCAGCTTGGTCTTTTTTACAAACAGCTGCATGCAAAGCATCATCGCAACGCCGATGCCAATGGTCAGCAGCACGTTCAGCGGCAGCGATACCCCGCCGACCGTAATGGTGGGCAGGCTGAAAATAGCCTGCACGTTGTGCGGCTTGGCGCCAAACAGCACCATGGCCAGGTTTTCCAAAAAGATGCTCATGGCCAGTGCGGTAATCAAGGCGGACATGGGCCCGGCCTTGCGCACCGGGCGGTAAGCCAGGATCTCAACCAGCACACCAACCAGCGCGCACACCGCAACGGCCACAATCACGGCCATCCAGGCGGGCATTCCCGCATCGACCATCAGCGGGATGGTGTAAAACAATGTGTAAGCACCGATCATGATAAAATCGCCGTGGGCAAAGTTGATCATGCGGATGATACCGTAAACCATGGTGTAGCCCAACGCGATCAGCGCATAAATAGCGCCCTGGTTCAGGCCGTTGATCAGGCCCTGAACAAATAATGATGCAGTCATGGTCCATTCACCTTTCCTATCATTTTTTGTGAATGTTTGATTCAGGGGAATCCAAAAAATAAAAAAGTGCGCACGGCTGCTTGCATTGCCGCGCGCACCATTGCGCCTTTGCTCTGGAGGGGGTGTTTAGGGGAATCTAAAACTCAGCGGAGGAAACCAGGTTGCCATCGGAATCCAGCGTCTCAGACCACTTGACCTTGCCGTCAACAAAGGTGTTGAATGCAATGCTCTTGATGGCGTCGCCGTTTTCGTCCAGCTTGATCTTGCCGCCAACGCCGGTAAACTCCATACCGGTCATGCCTTTTACCAGGCTTGCGGTATCGGTGCCGCCGCCATTCTCGGCAGCTTGCAGCAGCATGTAGATGGCGTCATAGTACAGGGCCGCACAGGCGTTCAGGCTTTCGGTGCCGTACTTTTCGGTGTACTTCTGCACAAAGTTCTGAACGGCGGGGGCGGTATCCTCGCTGGAGTAGTGGTTGGTAAAGTAGCAGTCATCAAACTTGTCTTCCAGGCCGGTGGTATCCGCGCCATCCCAGGCATCGCCGCCCATGATGGTACCGGTAAAGCCCGCGTTGCGCGCTGCGCCTACAAACAGCGGTACCGTATCCAGGAAGCAGGGATAATACAAAAACTCTGCGCCGGAAGCCACGGCCTGTGCTGCCTGGGAGGAAAAGTCAGTATCAGTGCTCATGCACTCGCCGGTATAGGTAATTTCAATGCCGTTGGCCTCGCAATTTTCTACAAAAGCGTCCTTCAGGCCGTTGGAATAGTCATCATCCTTGGCATAAATCACGGCTACCTTGCTGAATCCCTTGCTCTTAACAAACAGGGCGGCCATCTTGCCCTGATACGGGTCAATGAAGCAGTTACGGAAGATCGTGGAGCCTTTCTGGGTCACATCCACGTTGGTAGCGCCGGTTGCCAGCAGCAGCATTCCGTCATTGGCCGCCTGGGTCGCCATAGGCAGTGTAACGGAAGAGAAGAAGCTGCCCACGATAGCGGCCGGGGAATCTGCCATGACCTTATTGTAAGCGTTCATGGCCTGCTTGGCGTCCTTGGCATCGTCAGCCACCTTGCCGCCGTTGACGATCTCGACCGTGTAGCCGGAATCGCCGGAGTTGATCTCCTCCACAGCCATATCCACCGCGTTCTGGGCACCCTCGCCGTAAATGGCGGAGCCGCCGGTCATGGAGCAGACCACACCAACGCGGATCACATTACCGCTGTCCGCGCTGGATGCTGTGGTGGAAGCGGCACTGGAAGTATCTGCCGTGCTGGCTGTGCCGCCCTGTGCGCTGGAAGAACAGCCGCCCAAAACGCCTGCCGCCATCGCTGCCGCCATGGTAAGAGAAAGAACCCGTGTTGCCTTTTTCATCGTAAGCCCCTCTTTCTTTCATGTTCGTTCTGCTTTCTTCTCTCAGGGCAATACCGCATAATTCTAAGTGCCGATACGGCGA